>Ga0070741_10002543_pt1 | contig 48550 bp, 44 predicted proteins | sample Coa_R1_4_FD_66440 | JGI IMG/M metagenome (GOLD analysis project Ga0070741, IMG submission 66440) | Surface soil microbial communities from Centralia Pennsylvania, which are recovering from an underground coalmine fire - Coalmine... | ecosystem: Environmental > Terrestrial > Soil > Unclassified ... | reverse complement strand
TGCTCGCGTTCGACACGGGCCTCCGCCCCGCGGTCGGCCAGCAGGTGTCGGCGACCAGCTCGACCTGGAGCGACTCCGCGCTGGTCGCGCGCATCAACCTCCTGGTCGCGCGCGACGACGCCGGCGACTGCGATCTCGTCGTGAAGGGGAATCAGGGAGGCGTCGCGCGCGGCTGGGTGCACGTCTCGGGCGGCAGCTTCCGCTCCGATCGCGCGGCCGAGCCGCTCGTCTCCGAGTCGGCCCTGCGCGCGAACGCGGCGACCGCGGGTCAGGAGCTCGAGTACACCTGCGTGCCGCCCGGCCTCGGCACGCGCCTCGGCGTCGACCGCGACGGCGACGGCGCCTTGGATCGCGACGAGCTCGACGCGGGCAGCGACCCCGCCGACCCGCGGAGCCTCCCGGGCGGCCTCGCGATCGTGCCCGTACAGACGACCGCGCTCTCCATGCGCGACGACAGCGTGCCGCCGATCAGCCCGACGCGCCGCCGGACGACCTTCCGCTCGAGCACCCGCACGGACGCGCCCGGCAACCGCGTCGTGCCGCCGGCGTTCGGGTCGGCCGGCGATCCGACGCTCGCCGGCGCGACGCTGCGCGTGCACAACGCGAACGGCGGTCTCGAGCAGGCGACGATCGCGCTGCCCGCGAGCGGCTGGAGCCGCGTCGGCACCGGCGCGTATCGCTACCGGAGCTCGGATCCCAACGGACCGGTCTCCGCGGTCGACGTGAAGGCGGACCTCGTGAAGGTCACCGCGCGCGGCGCGAGCTTCGGATACACGCTCGACGAGCCGCGCCAGGGACGGATCGCCGTCCGCCTCGCGCTCGGGAACGCGGTCGAGTGGTGCGGCGAGGCGCCGGCCAAGACGAGCGGCAAGCCGCCGACCGTCGGCCACAACGACGAGACCGACAAGTTCAACGGGAGGCCGAAGAGCCCGGCGCCACGCGCCTGCCTCGCCCCGCCGCTCGGCTGATCGCGCCGCCCGTCGGGCTTGCGCGCGGTGCCCGCGGCGGCGCGTGCTAAGGACGCGCGATGGCGCTTCGCGACCCGCGCGCCGCGCGCGCCGGCGCTCGCCCGTGACGGACGCGGCACCGCGCGGCGGCTCGCGCGTCGCGCCGGCGGCGGCCGCCGCGGCCGCGTACGTCGCGCTCGCGCTCTTCACGCTGCGCGCCGTCGCCCCCGCTCCGCGGACCCTCCTCCCGTACCCGTTCGAGGCGGAGAAGCACGGCGTCCTCGCGCTCGACCGGTCGGACCAGGCGTTCTCGGTGCGCGCGATCGCCGACAACGCGCATCGCCTCACGACCGCACCCTGGACGATTCTCGAGGGCGGCATGTGCCGGCCGCTCGCGCGGTCGTACACGCTCGGCGAGCACGCGCTCGGCGAAGGGCTCCTCGCGGCTCTCCCGTGGGCGCTCACGCGCGATCCGATCGCGACGTTCAACGCGGTCGCGGTCGCGGCGCTCGTGGTGCCGGCGCTCGCGATGTACGCGCTCGGCGCCGCGTGGACGGGAAGCGCGGCGGCGGCGTTCGTCGCGGGCCTCCTCTTCGCGTTCCACCCCGGCCGCCTCGTCCACCTCTCGAAGCCGTACCTGGTCGAGAACGCCTGGACGCCGCTCCTCCTCCTCTTCACGCACCGGCTGTTCGTCCGGGGACGCTGGCGCGACGCCGCGCTCGTCGCGGTCTTCGGCGGCCTCCAGCTGCTCGCGAGCTTCTACCAGGTGATCGGCGCCGCGCTGCTGGTCGGCGCGTTCGGCTCGCTGCTCGCGATCGCGCGCCGGCGCGCGATCGCGGCGCTGCTTCCGAAGCTCGCCGTCGTCGCGACCGCCCTCGCCGCGCTCGCGGCGCTCCTGTTCGCGCCATACCTCGAGACGCGCCGGATGTGGGAAGTCCTGCAGGGGCGGATGGCGGTCTTCTTCTACCCGAGCCACTTCTTCGCGCCGCGCGGCCCCGCGTATCCGGGCACGATCGCTCTCCTTCTCGCGGTCGTCGGGGTCGCCGACCGCGCGCGCCGGCGCGCCGCGCCCGGAGCCGATCCCCGCCTTCCGCTCGCCGGCGCCGGGCTCTTCGTCGTCTGGTGCCTCTCCACCGGGATCGCGCTCCCGGGAGCGCGCCTCGTGATCCCGTCGCCGCTCGCGGTCGCCGCGGCGTGGCTTCCGGGGATCGACGCCGTGCGCGCGCTTCCGCTCGCGCGCTTCGCATGGCTCGCCGCGGTGACGGCGCTGGCGGCCTACGGGGCGCGCGCCGTTCTCCGGGCGCCGGCGCGGGCAGGTGGCCGCGCCGCGCTGGCTGCGGCCGTCGTCGCGCTCGCGCTCGTCGACGTCGCGTGGCCGCCGGCCGCGCGCGTCGACTTCCTCGAGGAGCCGGTCGTGCGCGCGGCGCGCGCGCGGCCTTCCGACGAGGAGCTCGCGGTCTACCGTGCCGTGCCCGAGGGCGACGTCGTGGATGTGCCGATGCGCTCGGGCGCGAGCTCGGGCGGAGCGCTCGCCGCCGTGCCGGCGCTGCGCGCAGGGGCGTGGCACCTCCGCCCGATCGCGGCCTGCTACGGCTCGTTCACGACGCCGGTCGCCGACGACGTCGCCGCGCTCGTCGAGCGCCTTCCCGCTCCCGATGCCGCGGATGGGCTCGCGGCGCTCGGCTTCCGGAGCGCGCTCGTCCACGAGTCGCTCTTGACGCCTGCCGAGCGCGATCGCCTCGCCCCGTGGCTCGCCGGACTCGATCCGCGCGCGCCGTTGCTGGCGAGCGCCCCCGGGCTGTCGCTCCACGCGCTTCCGCCGCCGCCCGCGACCACGGAGGACGTCGCCGTCCTGGTGCCGGGATCTCCGGTCGCGGGCGGAGCACCGCTTCCCGGCGACCTCGCGATCGCTCCGTCGCGCGAAGCCGCGGACGCGACGGTGGAGGTGCTCGTCCGGAACCCGAGCGCGACGATGTTTCGCCATCCGAGCCCGATCGCGCCGCGCCGCGTTCGCGTACGGTGGCGCGCGCCCGACGGCACGATCGCCGTCGACTCCTTCGGACGCCTCCTCCTGCCGCTCGCGCTGCCGCCCGGAGGCGTCGCCCGCCGAACCGTCCGGGTCGAAGCGGTGCCCACCGCGCCCGGCACCTACGACGTGGAGGTCGCCCCGACGTCCGATCCGGATCGGCCGCTGGCGCGAGGCCGCGCCGTTCGCGAGCCGTGAGCGGTTGCCGACGCGAACCCGTTGCGGTTGAAACGCGCGTCCCTCTGACACGGAGACGCGCGATGCCACTCGCCCTCGAACGCTATCGGATGCTCGACCTGTCCCGGCAGCTGCCGGGCCCGTTCTGCTCGACGCTCCTCGCCGACCTCGGCATGGACGTCCTCTGCATCGGCGCGCCGAACGACCCGTTCGGGGTCGGCATCTCGTTCCTCGCGCGCAACAAGCGCAGCATGACGCTGAACCTCAAGTCCGAGCGCGGTCGCGAGATCTTCTTCCGGCTCCTCGAGGACGCCGACGTCGTGCTCGAGGGCTTCCGCCCCGGCGTCATGAAGCGCCTCGGCGTCGACTACGAGACGCTCGCGGCGCGCAATCCGCGCGTCGTCTACTGCTCGATCACGGGCTACGGCCAGGACGGCCCGTACCGCGACCGCGTCGGACACGACGTCAATTACCTCGGCTACGCCGGCGTCCTGAACTACATCGGCGAGGAAGGCGAGGCGCCGGTCATCCCGGGCGTCCAGATCGCCGACATCGGCGGCGGCTCGTCGATGGCCGCGATCGGCATCCTCACCGCGCTTCTCGCGCGCGAGCAGACGGGTCGCGGGCAGGCCGTCGACGTCGCGATGATGGACGGCATGGTCGCGTGGAACGCGTACCACATCCTCCTCCACCAGACGTACGGCAGGCTGCCGAAGCGCGGCGGCGAGCACTTGACGGGCCGCCACCCGTTCTACGCGGTGTACGAGACGCGCGACGGGCGGCACGTGACCGTCGGAGCGTACGAGGCGCACTTCTGGGCGACGCTGTGCCGCCATTTCGGCAAGGAGGACTGGATCGCGGAGCAATGGGCCGACGGCGAGAAGCTCGACGAGATGATGCGGTTCTTCCGCGCCGCGTTCCGCGAGAAGACGCTCGCCGAGTGGATGGCCGAGCTCGGCGCGAAGGAGATCTGCTTCGGGCCGGTCAGCATGCTCGACGAGATGTACGAGGACCCACAGGTCAAGCACCGCGCGATGATCGTCGACATGGACGGCCCGGCGGGACGCACGCGCATGACCGGCGTCCCGATCAAGCTCTCCGACACGCCCGGTCGGCTGCGCCGTCCGCCCGTGTCCCTCGGCCAGGATACCGACGCCGTGCTCGGCGAGCTCGGCATGTCGGCCGCCGAGATCGCGGAGCTCCGCGCGAGCAACGTCGTCTGACCCTGCCGACGCGACCGCCGGTTGCGCGCGCGGAGCGCGCGGGATAGCGACCGCCCCGGTGTTCCGGCCGACGCTCGCGGTCTCGGTGCTGCTCGCGGTCGCTCTCGTCCTCGGTCGACCGCTCGCGCGCGATGGTCACGGAGCGGGCGCAGCGGAGCCGGAGAGTGCCCCGACGTCGCGCGAGCTGGTCGTCGGCGTCTACGACAAGCCGCCGTTCTCGATGCGGTCGCCCGACGGCGACTGGACCGGCCTCGCGGTCGACCTCTGGCGCGAGATCGCGCTCCGCGAGCAGCTCCGGTTCCGCTTCGAGCCGTTCGCGCTCGATCGGCTCCTGCAGGCCGTCCAGGAAAAGCAGGTCGACGTCGCGGTCGGCCCGCTCACGATCACGGCCGAGCGCCAGCGCGCGATGGAGTTCACGAGCCCGTTCCTGAACGTCGCGTTCGGGATCGCGTCGCGGCCGTCGTCGACGGGCTCGTGGCTGCGCGCGACCGTGTCGGTCTTCTCGAGCAGGATCCTGTGGACGAGCCTCGCTCTCCTCGCCACGATGGTCGCGTTCGGAGTCGTCGTGTGGCTCGTCGAGCGCGGCCGCAATCCCGAGCACTTCGGCGGTCCCGCCGGGCACGGGATCGGCGAGGGCGTATGGTGGTCGGCCAGCACGATGTCGACCGTCGGCTACGGCGACCGTACCCCCGTCACGCTGGCGGGGCGTCTCGTCGGCATCGTCTGGATGTTCGTGTCGATCGTCCTCGTGTCGATGTTCACCGCGCTCGTCACGTCGTCGCTCACGGTGCACAACCTCGACCCGGTCATCCGGACGTTCGCGGACTTGACGCGCGTGCGGGTCGGCGCGGTCGACGAGTCCGTGGGCGCCGAGTTCCTCGCCGAGCGCGGGGTCCCGTTCCGCCGCTACCAGGACGTGGAGGCCGGCGTGCGCGACGTCGCGGACCGCGCGATCGACGCCTTCGTCGACGAGGAGCCGGTCTTGAAGTACCTCGCGGCCGCGCACGCGGGCGAGGTGGCCGTCGTGCCGCACCCGCGCGACCGCGGCTTCGTCGCGTTCGCGCTCCCGCTCGACAGCCCGCTCCGGCACGCGATCGACGTCGACCTGCTCGAGGTCGTGCACGGCGCGCCCTGGCGCGAGGAGGTCCGGAGCTACCTCGGCCGCTGAGGCCGCTCAGCCATCCTGTTGCATCGCGGCCAGCCGGCGCTCGAGGAACCGTCGCTCGGGGCCGGTCGCGACGAGGGCGAGGGCGCGCCGGTACGCCTCCGCGGCATCCCGGCGCCGGCCGAGCCGCCGGAGGAAATCCGCTTCCGTCGCCCACAGCAGGTGGTAGCCGTCGAGCGCCTCGCGCTGCCGGATCGACCCGAGCAGCGCGAGCCCCGCCTCCGGCCCGTCGCTCATCGCGACCGCGACCGCCCGGTTCAGCTCGACGACCGGAGACGGCTGGATGTCGAGCAGCGCCCCGTAGAGCGCGGCGATGCGGGCCCAGTCGGTGTCGGCGGCGCGCGCTGCGCGCGCGTGCTCGGCCGCGATCCCGGCCTGGAGCGCGTATGGACCGGCCGGCCCGGCGCGGAGGCTCTCGGCGGCGAGCGCGAGCCCTTCCGCGATCTGCTCGTGATCCCAGCGCGTCCGGTCCTGCTCCTCGAGCAGCACGAGGTCGCCGTCCGGGGTCGTCCGCGCCGCTCGCCGCGCGTCGTGGAGGAGCATGAGGGCGAGGAGGCTGCGCGGCTCGCGCTCCTCGGGGAGAAGCGAGCACAGGATGCGCGCCAGGCGGATCGCCTCGCTGCAGAGATCGGCGCGCACGAGCGCCTCGCCGCCGCTCGCGGCGTAGCCCTCGTTGAAGACCAGGTAGACGACCGCCATGACCGCCGCGAGCCGCTCGGGAAGCACGCGCGGCGGCGGCACCTCGTACGGGATGCCGGCCGTTCGGATCTTGTTCTTGGCGCGAACGAGCCGCTGCGCCATCGTCGCCGGCGCGACCAGGAAGGCGCGCGCGATCTCCTCGGTCGAGAGGCCGCACAGCGTCCGCAGCGACAGCGCGATCTGTGCCTCGCTCGCGAGCGCCGGGTGGCAGCAGGTGAACACCAGGCGCAGGCGCTCGTCGGGGATCGACTCGTCCGGACGCTCGGCGTCGACCGGATCGCTCCAGGTCTTCGACGTGTGGCCGATCTCGTCGCGGATCTCGTTCAGGCGCCCGGCGCGGCGCAGCGTGTCGATCGCCTTGTGGCGCGCCGTCGACACGAGCCAGGCGCGCGGGTTCGCGGGCCAGCCTTCGCGCGGCCAGAGCTGGAGCGCGACGGTGAACGCGTCCTGGACCGACTCCTCGGAGACGTGGAGGTCGCCGACCAGGCGGACGACGGTCGCGAGCACGCGCCCGAACTCCTCGCGGTAGAACCGCTCGATGCTCGCTTCCGCCATGCCGCTCGCCCCGAGGCGAGGCTATCGTACGGCGGGCCGGCCGCGCCAGGTCACCGGCGTCGCGGCCGGCCGGTGCGCCCTACGTGTCGCGGGTCACGGCAGCGTCGGGACCGTGAAGTGCGAGAAGGCGCTCGACGTGCAGCCGACGCCGTTGCACGCCTTCGCCTTCCAGAAGTACGTCATCCCGCGCTCGAGCCGGCTCGTCTTGTAGGTCGTGCTGGTCTGCGCGGGCGACCGGTCGGCGATCGGTCCGGTCTTCGAGCCGAGCCTCACCACGACGGTGTAGTCGTCGGCGCAGCGCGCGCTCGACCAAGAGAGCCGCGGGTGCCGGCCGGGGACTTCTCGAGCCCGCCACGGTCGCAAGAGCGCCGGCTTCGCGGGCTTGATCGCGCAGGCCGGGAGCTCGGCGAGATTGACGGCGGCGTTCTGCGCGCCAAGGTAGTTGCCGAGCTCGCCGGCGAGCGGCACGTCGCAGCTACCGTCGCCGCCGCACGTCACCTCGTGGCTCTCCGTGTCGTAGGCGCCGGTGTACTCGTAGAACTCGTAGCGCCGGGTGACGGAGTCGTTCCCGGCACCGACCTGCGCCTCGCTCGCGATCTCGTTGCGCGCGCCTCCGCCGGCAGGCCCGGCCTGCAGGACCGTCCACTCGATCTCCGTCTCGCCCGCTTCCTGCGGGACCGCCGGGTCGTCCGTCACCAGGTGGTCGAGCTCCACCGGATCGGCGGCCTCGGTCACGAACACCTTCACCCACATGGCGTCGCCGAACTGACCTTCGATCTCCGGCGGAGGTGCCGGAACGACGGCCTGCACGACGGGCGGCGCCGCCGGCTGCGGCACGACGTTCCACACGGGCGCCGGCAAGCTCACCGACGTGCCCGCCGCCAGCAGCGACCCCGGACGCGACGGGTCGGCGATCAGCCATCGGTAGACGGTGCTCGTCGGGTTCGCGTTGAGCCCGAGCCCGAAGTGCTCGCAGCCGCTCGTCAGGTAGCTGCCCGATCCGCCGGTCCAGCAGGCGTGGCCATCGGTCGGCGTGATGACTGCAGGAGCCATCGGCGTCGCCTGCGTGAACGCCTGCTGCACCGGATCGTACGGGCTCTCGTATCGGACGAACACACCGCCCGGGAAATCGACGATCTTCGGGTTTCCATACCGCTCGTACGGTGCGCCGAACGTGTAGCTCACGTCGGCGCTCGTCACGCCGTCGAGCTCGATCTCGAAACCGTGGCACTCCTGTCCGGTGTCGTTGAAGACGTCGAAGTTGCTGAGCGACCCGAAGGTCGTGCTCGCCGCTGCCGACGAAGCGATGGCCAACAGGCTGGCGAACGCGCCGGCCAGGACCGTCGCGACAGGATGCAGCGACCATGGAGATCCTCGTGCACGGGGGCTCATGAGGGTGCCTCCCTTCGACCTCGGAGGTCTGCAAGCGAAACGCCATTCGCGTCGGGGCCGCCACGAGCGCGGAACGCCGCGATGCCAGTGGTCGCACACCGGCCCGCGCCGGACGGCGGCGGACCCGCTTCGCAGGCCTGGGAATGGCGCCGCGATGCGTTTGGCAGGGCTGCGACGCGCGCCTGCGCCATCTCGTCGCCGCAGCCGGCGCGGCGCTGCTTGCGGTCGCCTCGAGCCATGGCGCGCCGCATGCATTCGAGGATACTCAGGAGGCGTGACGATGCTGATCGACGAATGGATGGTCCGGCCCGTACACGCGGCGAAGCCGCTCGATTCGATCCGGCATGCGCGGGAGGTCATGTCCCGCCACCGGGTGAACCAGCTCCCCGTGGTCCGTGGCGACAAGCTCGTCGGCATCATCACCGACCGGGATCTGCGGGACGCCTTCCCGTCGGTCTTCGAGGACGCGGATCGCGAGATGGAAGCGGAGCGTGCGGAACGCCGCGGCGCGCGCGTGAAGGCTCCGCCCGACAGCGATCCATCCCGCGTCACCGTCGACCTCGTCATGACCCACGGTCCCTTCACGATGTCGCCCGCGGACACCGTCGAGGACGCGGCGGCCGCGATGAGGACGAGGCGGATCGGTGCCGTTCCGATCGTCGACCACGGCCGGCTCGTCGGCATCCTCACGCGGAGCGACGTCCTCGGAGCGTTCGTCGCGCTCGCGCGCGGCGGCGCCGAGGCCGTCGGGGCGTGAAGCGCGTCCCGGCCTCCGCGCGCGCGTCGCGAATTCCGGCTCGGAGGAAGCCATGAGCCCCGAAGAGAAGATCCAGACGATCCTCGCTGCGACCGACTTCTCGGAGACCGGCGACGCGGCGGTCGCCTGGGCTGCAGAGCTGGCGACCGCGCATCGCGCGCGGCTCCTCCTCTGCCACGCGCTCGCCCCGGCGATGCCGACGGCCCCCGCCCCCGAGTTCGTGCCGCTTCCGGCGCGGTTCTACGACGACATGCGCGAGGCCGCGGAGGGGCGGCTCGCGCGTGCCGCGGCCGAACTGCGCGCGCGCGGGCTCGCCGTCGACGTCGCCCTCGATCCCGGCGTGTCGGCCGAGGCGGTGGTGCGCGAAGCGGTGCGGAGCGGCGCGGACCTGGTCGTCGTCGGCACGCGCGGCTTGACGGGGTGGAAGCGCGTCGCGCTCGGGAGCACCGCGGCCCGCGTCGTTCGCCACGCGCCGTGTCCGGTTCTCACCGTCCACCCCGAAGATGCCGGCCGCCACCGCCCGGTGCGAACGGTCCTCGTGCCGACCGACTTCTCGGCGGACGCGGCGCTCGCCTCCGAAGCGGCGGCGCGCCTGCTGGGAAAGGAGCGAGCCGCGCGCATCGTGCTCCTGCACGCGTACCACGTGCCCGCCGAGTACGCGGCGCCGCTGCCCGTTCCGATCGTCCTCGAGGACGTGGAGCAGGTGGAAGCGGCGGCGCGCATCGACATGGCCGAGATCGCGGCCGCCGTGCGCGCCCGCGGCATCGCGGTGGACGTCAAGGTCGTCGAGGGATATCCGCCGCAGGCGATCGTCGACGAGGCGCGCGACGCCGGCGCAGACCTGATCGCGATGGGGACGCACGGGCGATCCGGCCTGAAGCGGCTCTTCCTCGGAAGCACGGCCGAGCGCGTTCTCGCGTCGGCGCCGTGTCCCGTGCTCACCGTTCATCGGGCTGATTCCGCGTGAGCCTTCGCACGACAGCGCTGCTCGCGATCGCCGCCTGGGGACTCTCCGTGCACGCGGCGACGGCGGCCGAGCCGGCGCGCAGCCGGTCGGCCGCGGCCGCGATCGGCGTCGTCCGGAGCGACGCGAGCGGCGTCCCGGACGGGGCTCACCTCTTCGCGGCCAACTGCGCGCGCTGCCACGGCGCGACCGGGCGGGGCGACGGCCCGGACGCCCAGTTCTTCGTGCGCCCGCCGCGCGACCTACGCTCCGGCGTTCTCGATCGCTACACGACCGAGGAGCTCGTCGCGCGCATCCGCGAGGGCACGCCGCTCCGGCTGGATCTGGATCCGAAGGCGATGCGGGAGCGCACGCGCGACGTCGAGCTGCTGGTCGCCTTCCTGCCGCGCCTCCCGGCGATCGACTGGGCCAAGGTCGAGCCCGGCAACGACATCTACCTCGATCGCTGCGAGGCGTGCCACGGGCCGTTCGGGCGGCCGCTCCTCGCGCTACCGCCCGGCGTGCAGCGACCGCCGCGCGATCTCTCTTCGCCGGAGTTCCAGCGCTCGGTGTCGGACCGCGAGCTGCGGCAGATCGTCCAGCACGGTCGCAACGGCATGCCCGCGATCCCCGCGCTGCAGTCGTCGTCGGACGCGGATCTGCTGGTCGCGTTCGTCCGGACCCTGTCGCCGGGCCGTGAGCTGTACGGCGTGTACTGCGCGAGCTGCCACGGCGAGGATGGCCGCGGCGGGTCGCCGCTGGGCGACGCCGAGGTGCCGCACGTCGTCTTCGATCGCGCCTACTTCGCGAGCCACGATCCCGAGGTCCTCCGGCAGAAGGTCTGGCACATGGTCGATCGCGAGGCCCCCGAGATGCCGCACCTCGGCCGGCGGCTGAGCGAGGCGCAGGCGCGCGCCATCGTGGAGTATCTCCGCTCGGAGCGCGGGCCGGCACCGGCCCCGAGCCCGATGCATTGATCTCGTCGCTCGGTTGCGGCGGTTGCGGTCGCTCCGGTCGAAGGTCACAGATGGCGCGCATGGAGCTCATCCCGCGGCGCTTCGAACGCCCGAGAGCGCGCACGGCGGCGCTCGTCGTGGGCGTGGCCCTCGCCAGTGCGCTGGCCGTCGCCGGATCTTCGTCGCCGGCCGCCGAGCCCGGGTCCGGTGAGATTCTCTACCGGCGCTACTGCGCGAGCTGCCACGGGGTCGGCGGTCGCGGCGACGGAGCGGTCGCCGCAAGCCTCGCGACGCAGCCCACCGATCTCACCACGCTCTCGGACGATCGCGCCGAGCTCATGGAGAAGATCGACGGGCGACGCACGATCCGGGCGCACGGGACGGCCGACATGCCGGTCTGGGGGGAGACCTTCGAGCAGAAGCTGATCGGCGAGCGGCACCGCCGCCGGACGGCGCTTCTCGCGGTGCAGGCGATCGCCGATTACGTCGCCTCCCTGCGACCCGGCGGCGGACGAAAGCCGAGGCGCGGCGATCCGACGCCGCGAGCGGGCGCGACTCCGCGCGCGAGCGGCGCGGACGGGTCGCCATGAGATCGCGCGCTCGTCGACGCGATCGCACGGGACCCGCGGGGTGACGCCCGACCTCGACGCGACCACGCGCATCGCGGTCGCGACGCTCGTCGGCGCCGCCGTCGGCGTCGAGCGACAGTGGTCGGGACATGCCGCCGGACGCCACGCTCGCTTCGGCGGCATCCGGACGTTCACGCTGCTGGGCGCGACGGCAGGCATCGCGGCACAGCTCTGGCTCGAGGGGTTCGCGGCGCTCGCGACGGTGGTCCTCGCATCGGCAGGCGCGCTCGTGGTCGCGGCCTACGTCGCTGCGAGCCGGCGCGACGTCGAGGCGACGACCGAGGTGGCCGGCCTCATCGTGCTCGCGGCCGGCACGCTCGCCGGCCTCGGCCACCTCGCGCTCGCGAGCGCGGTCATCGCGGTCACCGCGTTCCTCCTCGTGGAGAAGTCGCGCCTCCACTCGCTCGTCCAGCGTCTCGACGACGCCGAGGTGCGCGCCGGCGCGCGCTTCGCGGTCATGGCGGCCGTCGTGCTGCCCCTCCTCCCGGCGGGTCCCTACGGGCCGGGCGGAGCGATCCGGCCGCGCGAGCTGTGGGCGCTCGTGCTCGTGCTGTCGGGAGTGAGCTTTCTCGGATACGTCGCGCGGCGAGCGATCGGTCCGGCGCGCGGCGACGTCGTGGCGGGCCTTCTCGGCGGCATCGTCTCCTCGACGTCCGTCACGCTCGCGTTCGCGCGCGCGAGCCGCGGGTCGGATACGCGCGGGCGCTCGCTCGCGCTCGGTGCCGTCGGCGCCTCCACGATCATGTTTGCGCGGCTCGCTCTCGTCGCGGGAATCCTGAATCCCGCTCTCGGCATCGCGCTCGCGCGGCTGCTCTCGCTGCCGCTCGTGGGCGGCGCGGCGGTCACCGCGCTCGGCCTCCGGCAGCGGGCGCGCGGCCATGCCGTCCGCGAGGAGACCCGCAACCCCCTTCAGGTGGTCGCGGCGCTCGAGATGGCGGCGTTGTTCCAGGTCGTCCTGCTCGGCGTGCGGTGGGCACAGGGGCGATGGGGCGCGGCCGGGATGCTGGTGTCTGGCGCGCTCCTGGGGCTCGCCGACACGGACGCGCTCGCGCTCTCGATCGCCAAGTCGGCGACCCTACCGGACAGCGTGGCCGTCGGGGCGACGGCGGTCGCGATCGGCGGCCTCTCGAACACGCTCGTCAAGCTCGGGATCGCGCTCGCGGTCGGACGCGGGGCATTTCGGTGGCGGGCCGGCGCGGGCCTCGCGCTCCTAGCCGCGCTCGCGGCCCTCGCGATCGTCGCGAACGCCGTCTTCACGGGCTAGGAGCATGACGGAAGCGGCGAGCGACGCGAGCCCGCGGGGCCAGCTCGGCCTCGGCGACCACCCGAGGGGAGCGATCCCCCTCGTTCAATCGATCCGTGACAGCATCCTCATGATGCCCGCGATGCTGCCGGCGAAGATGAGAAGGCCGACCATCAGCAGAACGTAGGCGTCCATCGGGCTCTCCTTGCCCGCCCGCGCGATCGAATCGTGGGCCGGACGGGCGACTTCCTACACTGCAAGCGCGCTGCCGCCCGCGGGATCGCCGCGACGCCAGTCCGCTCGCGGCTCGGCCGCGCTCCGTTCGCATCCCTGCGAACGCGGGAGGCGCGGCCTTCCCGGCGCTGCGACGCCTGCGCGGTCGCGGCCGGCAGGGCAGCGCGAGCGAGCGCGCCGCGATCGAGCCCGTAGCCGCGGCGAGCACGCGATCGAGCGGGGCATCGCGCTTGCTCGGTCGTCCACTGCGAGCGCCGCCCGAGCGACGGCGCGTCGCGACGGAGGAGAAGCGGCATGACGTACCCGGTCCGCCACACGGCGGAAGACGCCTTCGACGCCACGGTCCGACCCCTGGACGCCGCTGCCCTCGGGAGAGCTCCGCGTCCGGCGCTCTCGGTCGCACCCGCGATTCCAGCCGGCCGCGAGCGGGCCGCTCGTCCGTCCACGCGTCACGTCTTTCCGTCCGTGGACTGGTTCCGCGCCGTCGGGACGCGGATGACCGACGAACCGGACAGGTATCGCGATACCGGCGTGATGGACGTCACGCTGGTGCCGCGGATCCGCCTCCCCGACGGCGCGGAGCGCGTGTACGTCCTCGAGTTCAGGGGCTACGAGCTGCGGGAAGTGTCCGAGGTCGGGACCGCGGCCGAGGTGACCGCTCGCCATGCCGTGTGCGTCGACGGCCACCTCGCGGCATGGCGCGCGATGATCGAGAACATCGCGCGCCACGGCGGAGCCGACTCGCGCCACACGCTGAACTCGTTGACGCTCCACGAGTGGCCGCTCCGCCTCGTCCAGGTCCACGACGGCGCAGGCCAGCTCGAGCTCGACCGCTTCTATCGATTCCTCGACGGCCTCCAGCAGTTCTTCGACGGGTCCGCGGGGCTCGCGACCGAGTTCGCCGAGCCATAGCGCGGTGCGCGCCGCGAGCGCGGAGCTCGCGTCATGGATCGCGCGAGGAGATCGCCATGGCGACATTCTCACCTCGGCTTTCCGCGCTCGACGCGGCGTTCCTCTACTTCGAGCGGCCGAATCAGCGAATGCAGGTGGGCTGCGTCGTCGAGCTCGAGGCGCCGATCGCGTACCAGGAGCTCGTCGCCGCGGTCACCGAACGGCTCGCCGCGATCGCGCGCTACCGGCAGCGCCCGGTGCGCGCGACGTTCGACCTCGATCGGCCCGCCTGGGAAGACGATCCCGGGTTCGACGTCGAGCGCCACGTGCATCACGTCGCGCTTCCGGCTCCGGGCGGCCCCCAAGAGCTGCACGCGCTCGTGGACGCCCTCTTCGAGGCGCCGCTCGATCCCGATCATCCGCTGTGGGAAGTCCACCTGATCGACGGTCTCGCCGGCGGTCGCGCGGCGATGCTGTGGAAGGTCCACCACTGCATGGTCGACGGCGTCAGCGGCGCGCAGATCCTGACGCTCGTCACCGACGGCGCGGGCCGCGACGCGAGCGCCGCGCCGCCGGTCGCCGGGTGCGGGCGAGCGGTCGCGAGAACGGACGAGACCGCGATCGGCCTCCTCGCGTCGGTCGCGCGCGCGCTCCGCCCGTCGGCCGCGTTGCAGCTCGCGCGCGACGTCGGCACCGCGCTCGGCACGATTCGCCGGATGGTGACCGAGCCGAACACCGTGCTGCCGTTCAACGGGCCGCTGTCCGGCCGCCGGCACGTCGTGTGGACGTCGCTCGCGCTCGACGACGTCATGGCGGTGCGCGCCCACGCCGGCTGCAAGGTGAACGACGTCGTCCTGGCGATCATCGCCGACGCCCTGCACCGCTACGTGGAGGCGCGCGGCGTGCGGTCCGCCGAAGCGCGGGTACGCGCGATCGTGCCCGTGAGCGTTCGCGGCGACGGCGAGCGTCTCGCGATGGGAAACCTCGTGACCGCGCTCCTGCCGACGCTTCCCATCGGACCCGCGACCCCGCTGGATCGCCTGCGCCGGGTGGCCGGCGAGATGGCGGCGATGAAGGAGAACGGCGAGCTCCGTGCCGCCGGCCTGGTATTGGCGCTCGCGGGCGCGCTGCCGGCGCCGCTGGAGGCCGTCCTCGGCCGCTTCGCGCCCGACACTCCGATCGCGAACACGGTCTGCACCAACGTGCCCGGGCCGCGCGACGAACGCTCGGTTCTCGGACGTCGCATCCTCGCGATCCACCCGATCGTGCCGCTCTTCCAGGGGATGGGCCTCGAGTTCGCGGTGATGAGCTATGCCGGGCGGCTTTCCATCGCGGCGGTCGCCGACGGGGCGCTCGTGCCGGATCCGCAGGCGATCGCCGACGCCGTCTCGCAGGCGGCGAGCGATCTCACGCTCGCGTGCCGAGAGGCCGAAGAGCGGTCGCGGACCGACGCCCAGCACGAGACCGAGGGCGTGTCGCAGCCCGGAAGCGCGGATCGGGCGCCCTCCGTCGCCGACCTGATGTCGCGCGGCGTCGCGACCCTCCGTCGCGGGGACAGCCTGCTCTTCGCGTACCGCACGATGGTCCGGCTCGGAATCCGTCATCTCCCCGTGCTCGACGACGACGATCGCATCGTCGGGATCGTGAGCCACCGAGACCTGCTCGCGGCGCAGACGAGCTCGCTCGCGGCCATCGCGCCCGAGGCGCGCGTCCGAGCCCTCGCCCGGCGCGAGGCCGACGAGGTCATGGAGACGCACGTCACGGTGGCGTTCGACGACGAGCCGGCCGCCGACGCCGCCCTGCGGATGATGCGCCGGAAGATCGGCTGCGTTCCGGTCCTGAGCCGGACCGGACGCCTGGTCGGCATCGTGACCCCGGAGGACTACCTCCGCTGGGCGACCGCCAAGATGGCGCCCGCCGGCACTCCGAGCTCGCCGAGCGCCGCGAGCAGCGCGCCGGCGCACGCGAGCGACATGTCCTTCTGCGCGTCCCAGGGGTCGCCCTGGGTGCCGAGGAACGCCGTCCCGGCCGCGGGATCGACGACGGCCGCCGTGATCCACTCGACGAGCTCGTAGACGACGCTCAGCGCCGCGACGCCCGCGATGCTCAGCACGATGGCGCGACCCCGTCCGGGCTCGCGGCCGCGGAACGCGAGCTCGCGGACCGGGCGGAGGAACAGCGCGCCGAACAGGAAGTGGACGAGCCGGTCGTAGTGGTTGCGCGACCAGCCGGCAGCGTCGCGTAGCCAGTCGCCGAAGGGCACCTCCGAGTAGGTGTAGTGCGCGCCGATCGCGTGCAGGAGGAGGAACGCCGTCATCTGCACGTACGCCCGGTCGGAGAAGCGGAAGCGGCGGTAGGTGAGAACGGCGGTGGGCACCGCGAGGAAGACGGGCAGGTTCTCGAGGAGCCAATCGGCCCGGTAGCGCGGCGCGATCGCGAGCCCGCCCCAGACGACCGCGAAAACGACGAGGCAAGCGACCGGCACCCGGTCGCGCGGCGCGGCGCGCGCTCCGGCGAGGCCCCGGTGGCGACCGTCGGACGTCCGGCGAGAGGCTTGTCGAGCCATTCCGTCCCTTGTTGCATACGGGCTTGCGCGAGCGGTAATTCGCGGCGTGTCCGACGCGATCCTCATTGCGGACGACGAGCCGGGCGTTCGCGAGAGCCTCGCGGAGGTCCTGCGCGACGCGGGCTACGAGGTCGAGACGGCGCCCGACGGCGCCGCCGCGCTCGCGGCCCTCGAGAAGCGCGATTTCGCCGTCGTCGTGACCGACCTCCGGATGCCGGGCGCGGACGGCCTCGCGGTGCTGCGGCGGGCGCGCGAGATCTCGCCGCAGACGGTCGGGCTGGTGATGACCGCCCACGGGACCATCGACACGGCGGTCGACGCGCTGCGCTCCGGTGCGGCCGACTACCTGCTCAAGCCGGTGGTCTTCGAGGACCTGATCGCGAAGGTCGAGCGGATCCTCGAGCACCGCGACCTCGTCTGGCAGACGCAGATGCTCCGGCGCGAGGTCGAGCGCCACGCCGACTTCGACTTGGTCGGCAAGAGCCCGGCGATGAAGGAGATCGCCGCACTGATCGCCAAGGTCGCGCCCACGTCGAGCACGGTGCTCGTCACCGGCGAGAGCGGCACCGGCAAGGAGGTGGTCGCGCGGGCGATCCACCAGTCGAGCGCGGTCCGGAGCAAGATCTTCCTGCCCATCAACTGCGCCGCGATTCCCGAGTCGCTGCTCGAAAGCCAGCTGTTCGGACACGTGCGCGGGGCCTTCACCGGTGCGGTCGCCTCGCAGGAGGGGCTCTTCAGCCACGCGCGCGGCGGCACGATCTTCCTCGACGAGATCGGCGACGTCCCGATTCCGCTCCAGTCGAAGCTCCTGCGGATGATCGAGGCGCGCGAGATCCTGCCCGTGGGATCGACGTCGCCCGTCCGGGTCGACGTCCGATTGATCGCGGCCACGCATCGCGATCTCGGCAAGATGGCCGAGGAAGGCGCCTTCCGCGACGACCTCTACTACCGGTTGAACGTCGTCAACATCCACATCCCGCCGCTCCGCGATCGGCGCGAGGACATCCCCGGGCTCATCGATTTCCTCATCCAGCGCCATCGGCGCGAGCTGAAGCGCCCGGTGCGCGGCGTGGACAACGCCGCGCTGAAGCTCCTCATGTCGCACTCCTGGAAGGGCAACGTGCGGGAGCTCGACAACGCCATCGAGCACGCCATGATCGTCGGAGAAGGCGAGTGGATCTCGATCGCCGACCTGCCGCGATCGCTCCGCAGCCGGACCGACGGCGTGCCGGAGGTCGTCGGCGACGACCTGCGCGAGGCGCTCAGGGCGTACGAGAAGATCCACATCGAGTCGGTCCTGGCGCGCACCGGCAACGACAAGCGAGAGGCCGCCGGCAGGCTCGGCCTTTCCCTGTCGTCGCTGTACCGCAAGATCGAGGAGCTGGGCATCGACCTTGGCTGACGAGGGCGGCTCATCGCGGAAGGCGGGCCTCGACTCGAGCGACCGCCTCGCGCTCGACGCGGAAGCCATCGCCGAACGCCGCGCGTTCTTCGAGATCGCCGCTCGCGACGAGGAGCGCCTCGCCGCGCTCGCGACGATCTGCGAGCCGCACCTCGACCACATCGTCGCCGACTTCTACGCCCACCTGCTCCGCTTTCCGCCGCTCGAGGAGCTGTTGCGCGCCGAGCCCGGCCGCGTCGCGAAGCTGCAAGGCCTGCAGCGCGAGTACTTCGAGCAGCTCATGGAAGGACGGGTCGACGCGTCCTACGTCGAGAGCCGGCTCCGGGTCGGCAGCGCGCACGAGCGCATCGGCCTCCGTCCGGAGTGGTACATCGGCGCCTTCGGCCTCCTGCTGCGCCTCTTCCTGCGCGCGATCGTCGAGCAGAGCGGCGAGGGCGCGGCGGTGCTCCCGCAGATCGAGGCGCTGGTCAAGGTGGTCTTCCTCGACATGTCGCTCGCGATCGACACCTACATCCACGGCGGCTTCGTCGAGCGCGACGTCGCGGCCCGGCTGCAGCGCGCGACCGAGATGGCGGAGGAGGCGCTCCGCGTCAAGCAAGAGACGGAGCGGCTCAAGGACGACCTCGCGAGCATGGTCGTCCACGATCTCAAGAACCCGGTGAACGGGATCGCGATGATGGTCCGGCTCGCGCTCCGGAAGAGCGACGCGCTCTCTGCCGCCCACGTCGGCCACCTGCGGCAGATCGAGCGCACCTGCAGCGAGATGATGCGGATGATCCAGAACCTCCTCGAGATTACGAAGATCGAGGAGGGGAAGCTGACCGTCGAGCGGGCTCGCGTGTCGCTGGCGGAGGTCGCGAGCGAGGTGGCGGTCGAATACGCGCCGGTCGCGGAGCAAGCGGGGAGGGTGCTGGCCGTCGGGGTCGCGGATCACCTGCCGCACGTCGTCGCGGATCGCCCCCTCCTGAAGCGCGTGATCGTCAACCTGGTCGCCAACGCCCTCCGTCACAGCGGCAGTCCGGACGTGCGCGTCGAGGCGCAGGACGCGGGCACGGCGGACGTCGTGCTGCGCGTGATCGATCGCGGCGCCGGCATCGCGGAAGCGGACGTCGAGCACGTGTTCGAGAAGTTCCGGAGCGTCCGGCGTTCGCCGTCCGCGGAGCCGGTCAGCGACACGGGGCTCGGGCTCGCGTTCTGCAAGCTCGCGGTCGAGCTGATGGGCGGGCGGATCGGGGTCGAGAGCGTTCCCGGCGAGCAGACGGTTTTCTGGATCACGCTTCCGAAGCGCGCGTCCTGAGAGCTGGGCTGGCGTCGGCGCTCGGCTCGGCGGCCCCGCTCGTCCGGATGTAGAAGTCCGCCTCGCCGCGGTCCGGGTCCGCATCGTCGTCTTCGTCCTCCGCGATGCGCCGACCCGCGCGCAGAGACGTCGGCTCGGAAACGAAGCGGTCGGGGTGCCGGACGAGGAGCACCGGCAGCCGGGCGTGGCGGACCACCCGGTCCGCGACGCTTCCGAGGAGCAGCGCGCTCGACCCGGCCCGCCCGTGGCTCGCGATCACGATCATGCCCGCCTCCTGCGACAGGGCCATCCGCAGGATCTCGCGTGCCGGATCCCCGGGTCGGAGCAGCGTCCGGACGGCGACGTTCCGGCCGGCGAGGTCGGAGCGCGCGCGCTCGAGCTCGCGCCGCGCGTGATCGCGCCGCGCGATGGCGGCCGAGGAAAGCGGCGCCGCCCGGGCATCGTCGTCGACGTGGAGGACGATGACCTCCGCGCCCACCGGAGCGGCGGCCTCGCCGGCCGCCGCGAGGGCGAGCGCGGCGTCGGGTGAGAAATCGGTTGCCACCAGGATACGCTCGACGGGCCGCACGCCGAACGTCCATGCAACCCGTGCACCAGCTCGGAACCCCTTCCGCGCGGTAGCGGGACCGTCGGCCGTTCGCAGGCCTCGGAATCCGTCCGGCCGGGAAGTTCCAAATGCCGGACGGGACGTCGGAGTGGCTGGCGCCGGACGAGCGGATGCGAAAGAAGCGATCGCAGGCCCGATCGGCATCCCGGCACGCCGCCGAGCCGCCGTGCGAGGCCGGAGGAGTCCGCATGCCGAGCCCGCTGCTCGATCGGGTGAAGATCCAGGCCGAGGTCCTCGTGCCGGTCCTGCGCGCGTTTCGCGAGGAGCTCGGCGTCGACCGGGCGAATCGCATCGCCTGGAAGGCTCTCGCAGCCTGGCGCGAGCAGATCGCGCGCGACCGCCACGCCGGCATCGCGGGCTCCGGGGCCGATCGCTGGATGAAGGGGATCGTCGCGTCGCAGGAGACGATCGGCGACGCGATCGACGTCGACATGCTCCGGATGGAGCCGACCGCGATCGACTTCGACGTGACCGGCTGCCGCTTCGCCGAGTTCTTCCGCGCGCTCGGCGAGCCCGAGCTCGGCTTCGCGATGCTGTGCTCGATGGACGACACGACGGCAGAGCAGATCGGCGAAGGCGAGGTCGACCTGAGCCGCGCCGGCACGATCATGCAGGGCGCGGCGAGATGCGACTTCCGCTACGCCCTCAAGCGCGGTGGCGGCGGATGAGCCGCGCTTGCAGCCGGTGAGCGATCGCGCCGCAGCACGGGCGCCGGCGGCCGACTCCGCGTCGATCCCTGCGCGCCGGCGCTGGACGATCCGCCTCGCGACCGGAGCGATCGTCGCGCTGCACCTCGCGCTGCTGGTGGCCGCGCTGCGCGACTATCGCGTGAGCGTCGACTCCGCGTACCACACCGCTCTCGGTCGCCAGTACGGCGAGCACCTCGTCTACTTCTGGGACTCGGTGCACTACGCGCCGGTCGGACGACCGAACCTGCAGGGTCCGCTCGTCCACTTCGCGATCGGCATGCTCGGACGCGCGCTCGGCGGCACGGGCGACGACTACGTGCGCGCGAACGCTCTACTCGGCGTCGCGTGCTGGCTCGGCGCCGTCGCGAGCGTCGCCTTCTTCGCGGCTCGCCACGGCGGCGACCGGGCCGCCCTCCTCGCCGTCGCCGCGTTCGCGGGAAGCGCGTACGCGTCCGGCTCGTTCTACGTCAACCTGCCTTCCGGCTGGATGTTCGTCTTCACGCCGTGGGCCATCCACTTCTTCCTCGCGCGCCGGCTCGTGCTCGCCGCCATCTTCGGCGCGCTCGCCTGCTACGGCCACCTCGGCGGCTTTCCGACCGTCGCGATCGGGCTCGCCGTCGCAGGTCTCCTGAGCGGGCGATGGCGCGATCTCGCGGCGACTGGCGGCAGCGTCGCCGTCCTGACCGCGCCCTACTGGATCCACTTCCTCCGCTCCCTCGCGTTCTACGTCGGGCAGAAGGGCGACACCGCGTGGATGATCGACCCGCTGGTCGACGCGTTCTGGGTGATCGGGGTCGCGAGCGCGCTGCGCGCGCCGCGGCGCTCGGCGTTCCTGCTCGCGTGGGCGGCCGCGCCGGCCGCCTGGCTCCTGCAGGATCCGACGCGCTTCATCCTGCAGTCGGCGCTGCCTGGCGCGGCCCTGGGCGGCGTCGCGATCTCGGGCTTCCTCGACCGCCTGCCCGGCCGCGTCTTCCGCGGCGCGCTCACGACCGCGTTGGTCCTGCTCGCGACGCTCTTCCCGCTCGGGATCCCCGGCGTCGCCGCCGAGCTCAGCTGGCTCGCGGTTCCGTACCCGCGCATCCTCGACTGGGCCGAGATGCGGACCGACGCGGCCGCGATCCGCGATGCCGGGCTCGAGGACCGGCTCCTTTGGGGGTACGCGAGCTACGTGCCGAGCGCGATCGCGGTGTGGGCCGACACGCGCGGCGAGAAGGGCCACTGGGTCGAGGTCCAGCCGCCCGACGACCCGTCCGACCGAATGAGCGTCGCCGACAAGGTCTTCGTGCTGCCGCTTCCGCCGGCCGACGGAACGCTCGCGGACTGGCAAGCAAAAGGTCTCGTGCGAGTCCACGGCGGCGGGAAGTGGAGCGCGGTCGTCACGTTCGAGCCTCGGCCGTCGATCGAGGAGGCCGACGCGCTCGCGCGCGCGGTGTGGGCGACCGAAGCCGCGTGGATCGCCGCCAACTGCGAGCGCAACGCGACCGGCGACCTGCGGACGATGCTCACCGACCCGCGCGAGGTGCCGCGGCGCACCCGCGAGCGCGGCTACTGCCGGACGCGCGCCGCGCGCATGGCGGCGGCGATGCTGCTCTACGGCTACGCCCGCGAGCCCGTCGACCCGGGGCGCGCGCGCCTCGCCGCCGGCGCCGCGCGCGGGCTCGGCTGGATGGCGTCGCTCCTCGGCGACGAGTCGACGCTCGACTTCCGGACCGAGGAGGCGCACGAGCAGCTCCGGCGGGATCTCTCCGGCGTCGCGGCCGCGGCGCGCAGCGGGACCGGGATGGACGAGGCGTTCGTCGCCCTCCTCGAGCACGTCGCGGCCGGCGCCCGCGGCGGCCTCGCGAGCCGATCCGCGGCGAGCGCGCGGGCGCGCGCGTTGCGCGAAGCCGTGGACGCGCCGGGCGGGAGCGCGCGCCCGGCCGGCGCTGCGCGCTAGGATCCTAGGCTCCTAGCCGCGGTCGGCGGGCGTGCGGCATTCCGCTCTCGAGGCACGCTCTGCTATGCGTGGCGCATGGGGGAGGCGCGGTCGCCGCTCGGGTTCGACGTCTACTGGTCGTTCCGGAGCCCGTACTCGTACCTCGCCACCGGGCGCCTCGCCGACCTGGCCCGCCGCTACGACGTCGACGTGCGCGTCAAGCCGGTTCTCCCGATCGCGGTCCGCATCCCGGGCTTCTTCGACCGCGTGAACCCGCTCTGGCCGCCCTACCTCCTGCGCGACACGATGCGGATCGCCGAGTTCCACGGCATCGACTACGGGTGGCCGCGGCCCGACCCGATCGTGCAGGAGTTCCCCAGCCGGAAGGTCGCGGAGGATCAGCCGTACATCCATCGCTTGACGCGGCTCGGGCAGCTCGCCGCCGAGCGCGGCGCCGGGCTGCGTTTCGTCGACCAGGTATCGCGGGTGATCTGGAGCGGAAAGATCGTCGGCTGGCACGAAGGCAGCCACCTCGCCGAGGCGGCCGAGCGCGCCGGCTGCGACCTCGCGGAGATGGACGCGGTGATCGCGCGCGAGGCGCCGCGGCTCGACGACGCGATCGCGCAGAATCAGGCAGGGCTCGAAGCGGCCGGTCACTGGGGCGTGCCGACGATGGTGTTCGAACGCGAGCCGTTCTTCGGGCAGGATCGCATCGAACTGCTCGTCTGGCGGATGAAGCAGCGCGGTCTTCGCGAGCGCGCGTGAGGCGATGATGGATCGAATCCGGACGTTTTCGAAGGCGCCCCGGCCGAATTCCGGGAAGCGCCGGCGACGGAAGAAGATCGCGAGCTACGCGCGCGGGACCTCGCTCGCGTGCTTGCTGCTGCTCGCGCCCGCGATGGACGCGTGCCGCTCGGAGCCGTCGAGCGACGCCCCCCGCATCGACATGTCGAGCGACGACGCCGCTGCGCGCTCGATCGAGCGCGTCCGCGAGCAGCTCGACGAGGAGCAGCGCCGTCAGCTCACCGACGCGACCCTCGTGCTCGTCCGCAACGAGATGCGCGTGGATGCGAAGGCGCCGCTGGATCCGGAGAAGGCACGCGCCGCGCTCAAGAAGGTGCTCGACGGCAAGACGGCGGCGGAGGTGATCCAGCAGGCGCGCGTGGTCGAGGCCAACAGCGCGGTGCCCCTTTCCGACAAGCCGCCGCAGAGGCCCGTCGCGCCCGCCGCACCGGCCGCGCCCGGCGGAGCGGGTGCGGGAGCGCCGGCGGCTCCGCCCGCCGGCGGCGGAGCCGGATCGCCCTAGAGCACTACGCCGCGAACGCGTCGCGCAGCGCCGCCGCTGCCTGGCGCATCGCCTCCTTCGCCTGCGGCAGGATCTCGGTCATGCCGAAGAAGCCGTGGATCATGCCGTCGTAGCGGGTGGTCCGGGTCGGCACCCCGGCTGCGGCGAGGCGCTCGCCGTACGCTTCGCCTTCGTCGCGCAGCGGATCGTACTCCGCGGTGATGACGGTCGCGGGCGGGAGGCCGCGCAGGTCGCGCGCGCGGATCGGCGACGCGTACGGGCTCTCCGCGTCGCTGCGGTCGCGCAGGTAGTGGTTCCAGAACCAGACCATCGCGTCCTTGGTGAGGAAGTAGCCCTCGGCGTTGTCGCGATAGGACGCCGTGTCGCACGCGGCGTCGGTCACCGGGTAGATGAGGAGCTGGTGCGCGAAGCTCGGGCCACCCTCGTCGCGCGCCTTCAGCGCGACGCATGCGGTCAGGTTGCCGCCCGCGCTGTCGCCGCCGATCGCGACGCGCTTCGGATCGCCGCCGATCGACGACGCGTTCTCGACCACCCAGCGGGCGGCGGCGTAGCAGTCCTCGAGCGGCGCCGGGAACTTGTGCTCGGGCGCGAGCCGGTAGTCGGTCGCGACGAGCAGGCACCCCGCGAGGTTCGCGAGCGCGCGGCACGAGGCGTCGTGGGTCTCGAGGTCGCCGATCACCCAGCCGCCGCCGTGGAAGTAGACGAGCACCGGGAGCGGCGCGCCGCCCTCGGGCGTGTAGATGCGGACCGGGATGTCGCCGTGCGGTGCCGGGATCTTCCGGTTCTCGACCTTCCGGACCTCCTCGCCCGCGCCCGCGCGGATGTCGGTCATGCGCCGCATCATCGCGCGCGCCTCCACCGGCGACATCTGATCCATCGTGGGGGCGCCGGGCGGAGCCAGCATCTCGATGAGCATCTTGCACTGCGGGTCGAGCGGCATCTGAACCTCCGTCTTCGTCGAACGTTCTGACGTCCCGGTCGCGCGCGTGTCAAACGTCGCGGCGCGACGGCGGGTGCGCTCAGCGCGGCGTCGGGAGGCCCCCGCGCAGCACCGCCTGCGCCTCCTCGTGCCCGACCATGCGCGTCGTCCGGCTCGCGATCCGCCACGCGCCGGCATCGCGCACGAGCTCGAAGCGGTTGAACGAGAGGCGCCAGAGCTCGATGCCGCCCGGCTTCCGGCGGTAGATGCGCGAGTATGCCGTCGCGATCGCGCGATCGCCGGCGACCTCCACGACGGCCGGGCCGATCGTGTGCGCGCAGTTCGGGAGGAGCGACTGATGGTTCGGCCCGCGCACCATGTCGCGCACGCCGTTCCGGCCGCGCATGACGAGCGTCCGGTCGACGTCGTAGACGGCGTCCTCGGTGAAGAGGTCGCCGGTCTCGTCGGCGGAGCCGGTGTCGACCGCGAAGCCGTAGCGGACGATCAGGCGGTGGATCGCGAGCTCGTCCTCGAGCGCGCCGACGCGCTGCTCGAGCGCCGCGAGCCGGGTTGCCGCGGTCGTCTCTGCTTCTTCGTTCGCCATCGCGGTCGCGTCAGCGCATCTCGGCGCCGGCCGTCAGGTTGATGTTCTGCCCGGTGATCGCGGAGGCGTCGTCGGATGCGAGGAAGAGCGACGCCGCGACGATCTCGCGCGGGTCGATCGCCCGCCGGCGCGGGATGCCGGCGACGACGTCCGCGCGCACCCGGTCCTCCGGCTTGCCCGTCTCGCGCGCGGTGCGCGCGATCCACGCGTCGACGAGGTCGCCCGCGACGAGCCCGATGACGAGCGTGTTCACGCGGACGCCGTGTCCGCTCACCTCGAGAGCCAGCGTCTGCGCGAGCGGGATGAGCCCCATCTTCGCGACAGCGTAGTGGGCTTTCCGCTCGCGCACCCGCTTCGCCGCCGCGGACGAGAAGAACTGCACGTTGCCGGAGCGCGCCGGCAGCATCGCGCGGCGGAGCGCCTCGCGCGTCAGCAACATGGGGCCGGTGACGTTGACGGCGATCGTGTGGTTCCAGTTGTCGAGCGTCATCTCGACCACCGGCTGATCCGTGCCGGGGAGGCCCGCGTTGTTCAGGAGCACGTCGAGCCGCCCAAAGCGGTCGAGCGTGCGCGCGACGAGAGCGACGCAGTCGTCCTCGCGCGCGACGTCGGCCTCGAGGACGAGGCACTCGCCGCCCTCGGCCGCGACCGCGCGCGCGGTCTCCTCGAGCGGTCCCCGCCGGCGCGCACCGATCGCGACGCGCGCGCCCTCGCGCGCGTACCCGAGCGCGAGCTCGCGCCCGATCCCGGTGCCGGCGCCCGTGATCAGCGCCACCCGACCTTCGAAGCGACGTGCCGTCATGCTCGAGCCGAGCGCCCCCTCGCCGACCCGTTTCGCGGGCGCGGCGACTGCGCTATCCCAGCTACAGGCGCGGGCGCGACGGCGTCAAGCGCCGGGAGGTCGCCATGGCGCAGCAAGCGCGGTCGTTCGAGCATGCGGTGGTCGACGCCGACGGTCACGTCGTCGAGCCGCTCGACCTGTGGGACCGCTACCTCGACCCGGAGTACCGGAGCCGGGCGCCGCGCTTCGTGAGCGACGAGCGCGGCCACCCGTGCCTGCTCCTCGGAGAGCGCCTCGAGATGCGGGCCGCGATGCTGCTGACCTTCGGCCCCGACTACGACCTCGCCGGCGCGTCCTCGGCGCGCCGCCCGGGCGGCTGGGATCCCGACGCGCGCCTGGTCGACATGGACTCCGAGGGGATCGACGTCGCGGTGCTGTTCCCGTCGGTGAGCTTCTACTTCCCGGAGCTCGACGATGCGCCGCTCCAGGTCGCGCTCTGCCGGGCGTACAATCGCTGGCTCGCCGACTACTGCGCGCCCGCGCCCGATCGCCTGATCGGCGTCGCGCTGCTGCCGTTCGGCGACGTGGATGCGGCGGTGCGCGAGCTCGAGACCGCGGTCGAGCACCACGGGTTCCGCGCGGCGTTCTTCCGCCCGAACCCGCAGTCGGGGCGCGTCATCCAGCACCCCGCGTACGACCGGTTCTGGCAGTGCGCCTCGTCGCTCGGCGTCCCGATCGCGGTGCACGAGGGGCTCTCGGACAACCTCCCGACGCTGGGCAAGGATCGCTTCGACAACCCCGCGATCCAGCACGTGCTCTCGCACCCGTTCGAGCAGATGACGGCGTGCGCCGCGTTCATCCTGACGGGCGTGCTCGAGCGCCACCCGTCGCTCAAGGTCGCGTTCCTGGAGTCGGGCGCAGCCTGGCTTCCGTACTGGCTCGGCCGGCTCGACTCGCACTTCGAGACGTGGCGGAAGCTCTTGCCACAGCTCCGCATGAAGCCGTCGGAGTACTTCCGCCGCCAGTGCGTGATCTCGACCGATCCCGAGGAGGAAGCGGTGGACGCGGTGGTCCGCCACGTCGGCGCCGAGTGCATCGTGTGGTCGTCGGACTACCCGCACCCCGATTCGCACTTCCCCGGCGCGGTCGCGAAGACGCTGTCGGCGATGGGCGGGATCGCGGACGCGGATCGCGCGCGCATCTTCGGCGCGAACGCGTGCCGGCTGTACGGCATCGACGTGCCCGCCGATCGATCAGCCGCCGCCTGAGTCGCCTGCACGACGTCGCGCGGCGTGCGGCGCCGCTCGGCGCCCGACCGAAAGGAAGCCATGGAGATCGTCTACGAGAAGAGCGACCACGTCGCGTGGGTCACGCTGAACCGCCCGGAGCGGATGAACGCGATCACGATCGCGATGCTCGAGCAGCTCACGGCCGCGCTCGAGCGCGCGGAAGCCGACGGCGACGTGCGCGTGATCGCGCTGACCGGCGCCGGCCGCGGCTTCTGCAGCGGGCTCGACCTGAAGGACGCCGCGGAAGGCCGCGGCATCGGGGGCGCCGCGTTCGGCGGCGCGGGGAGCGGCGTGTCGCACGTCGGCACGCGCCGCCTCCCGACCGTCGTGCTGCACCAGCTCGACACGCCGGTCCTCTGCGCGCTGAACGGCCCGGCCGCGGGCTACGGCTTCGATCTCGCGCTCGGCTGCGACATCCGGCTCATGAGCGCGGACGCCAAGCTCGTGCCGGGCTTCGCGAAGCGCGGCGTGCTGCCGGAGAGCGGCGGAACGTGGTACCTGCCGCGGCTCGTCGGGTGGGCGAAGGCGTGCGAGATCGGCTTCCTGGGCGACGACCTCTCCGCCGAGCGGTCGCTGCATCTCGGCCTCGTGAACGCGGTCGTGGCGCCGGGGGAGCTCCGCGCCGAGACCGGGCGGTGGGCGGCGAAGATCGCGGCGAACGCGCCGCTCGCCGTGAAGGCGATGAAGCGGCTCTATCGCCACGGCCTCGGCGAGGACTTCGAGGCGCACTCGCACCACGTGCTCATGCAGCTCATGACGCTCTTCCGGTCGGACGACTTCCGGGAAGGCGTCGCGTCGTTCGTCGAGAAGCGGCCGCCGCGCTTCGCGGGCCGCTGACCTGTCGGTCGCGGCGGCGGATGTGGGCGCGATCGCCTGCTTCACGTTCGACAACATGGGCGAGGCGGCGGAGGTGGGCCGCGGCGAGCTCGCGGGGCCGCGGCCGGCCGGCGCGGATCCGTCGCTCGTGGTCGGATACCCGCGCGTGCTCGAGATGCTCGGCAAGCGCGGTGTCCGCGCGACGTTCTTCGTCGAGGGCTGGAACGGCGAGCATCATGCGGAAGCGGTGCGCGAGATCGTGGCACGCGGACACGAGCTCGGGATGCACGGCTGGGCGCACGAGACGTGGAGCGAGCTCGCTCCCGACGTCGAGGCTGACGTCGCTCGCCGCGCGACGGTGGCGCTCGAGCGCGCGGCCGGGGTCCGGCCGCGCGGGTTTCGCGCCCCGGGTGGCGCGCGAAGCGAGCGCACCGCGCGAATCTTGCGCGAGCTCGGCTACGAGTACGACGCGAGCCTCGGCGACGGCATGCGCCCTTCGCGTCTCGCGGGAGGCCTCGCGCAGGTGCCGTTCGTCTGGCCGGGAGTCGACGGGTTCCACTACCTCCGCGACCAGCCGGCGTCGCCCGCGGCGGTGCGCGACGCGTGGCTCGCGAGCCTCGAGCGCGCGGCGGCGCGCGGGGGCCTGTTCCTCCTCGTGTGCCACGCGTTCATCAGCGGGATCGACGAGGAACGGCTGGCCGCTTTCGACACGGTCGTGGAGGCGGCGCTCGGCGATCCGCGCGTGCGCGTCTTGACGGCCGGAGAGGTCGCGCAGCAGATTCCGCCGGCGTGCGGCTGACGCGCCGGGAGGTCGCTCGATGGCCAGGGGATCGTGCTCGTGCGGCGCCGTCGCCTTCGACATCGACGGTCGCCCAGGGAGCTATTGCGCGTTCCAGATGTCGCGATGGAGCTTCCAGGTGCCGCCGGTTCGTTTCCAGACGACGACGTATCGAGCTTGCGAGACGCCGCCGTCCTTCGCGACCAGTCGCACGACCCCGGTTTCGCACGCGAGGTCACCGGAGGATTCGACGTCCGCGGTGTCGAGCGCCACGTCCTTCACCCCTCCGTCGATCGCCTTCTGCCACGCGGCCGCGATGGCAGCTCTCCCCCGAGCGACCGGAGCGCCGGGTGCGATGACCTGCGCGTCCTCGGTGTAGAGCTCCGCGACGGCGCGAGCGTCTCCGCGAAGAAACGCGGCGATGAACGCGCGGTTTCCGGCCTCGACGGCGGCCCGAACGTCCTCGGATCGGGCGGATGCGGCGTGCGATAGGGCCAAGGCGAGGAGGCCGGCGCCGACGATCTTGGGCAAAGCTCTCACGATGATCTCCTCCGTTCCGGGAATGGCATGTATCGCAATCGCGCAACACCGGCGCTAGGCTGCGTGCGTGGCGTGCACGCCTCGAGAGACGGGTGACGCGTGATGCGCTCGCCGATCAAGCTCAGCGAGGCGCAGTACGATCGCCTCGTCGATCACCAAGCGCTCGTCTGCATGCGCTGCGGCGCGATCGGGCCGTCGACGCAGCAATGCGACGACGGCTCCGAGCACGAGCTGATCACGATCGTCGATGCCGAGGCGAGCGGCGTCGTCGACGTCGACTTCCAGGACGAGCACTGACCGCGGGCCAGGCGCCCGACCGCGGGGAACCGCGGCGTCAATCGCACGCCAGCGCGACCTGCGTGCCGATGTGGTCCGACGGCCAGCAGATCGCGAGCGGCAGCGGCCCGCACTCGTCGACGAAGGGATTCGGGACGTCGGCGAAGAGCCGCGTCGCGGGCCCTTCGCCCGGCTTCCCGCGGTCGCCGACGACGATGCGCGCGGCGCACGACGGGCCCGGCGCGGGTGGGACGAGGAAGATGAAGTCGATCCGCTCGCTCTGGTTCAGCGCCGGCGACTCGAGGCCGGAGAGGTCCTCGTCCGCGCGTCCCGACGTGCAGCCGACGCCCGTCGACGGATCGCACTCCGGGTTGCCGGCGGCGAGGTAGGTGTCGTTCCAGCCGCGGCCGACGAACTGCTCGTACGCGAAGCTGCCGGGAGGCTCGTTGAAGTCGCCCGCGACGAGCGCCGGTCCCGGGACGTCGTGCGTGTCCTCGACGAAGCGGGCGACCTGCACCGCCTGGCACTCGCGCACGTTCGACGCGCCCGCCGCCACGCACTCGGCGGGGCAGTCGGCCGCGCATGGCATCTGGGCGCCGTCGGAGCCGGCGGCGAGGTGCGTCGTGTAGACGTCGAGCGTGCCTTCGGGGTGCGCGATCCGCACCTGCAGCACGCGCCGGAAGCCGCGGTAGAGGAACTGCTGGCGCTTCGCGACGACGGGATAGCGCGTGAGCACCGTCTCGTCGTCGACGTTCAGGAGCCGCTCGCCCTGCACGAGCTCGTACGGAAACGGGCACACCGTCGCGACTCGCGGCCGCATGAGGTCGACCGCGGGCGGCCATACCTCCTGCAGCGTGACGACGTCCGGGCAGCCGCGCAGCGCGACGAAGTCGAAGAAGAGCGCGACGCGATCGGGCAGCCGGCAGTGGTCGGTGTCGTCGGGGCAGAAGAGGCCGTGCAGGAGGTTCAGGTCGGCGGCCGTCACGTCGGCCTGCGAGGCGCCCGTCGGCGCGTCGGCGCAGGCGGCGGCGAGCGCGCCCACGGCCGCGAGCCGGGCGGACAGCCACCATCGGGCGGCGCGCATGCGCGCCGTGTACGTCGCGGTCGGCCTTCGAGTCAATCCGAGCGAGATTGCGCGCGCGCTTCGTGCCGTGGTCCAATCGACGCCGGTCGTGCCGCCGTTCGGCGGCACGGGACGGAGGACGACGTGAGCCACCCGCGTGCGGAGATCGAAGCGGCGATCGAGCGGTTCATCGCGGCGAACCGCCGCGCCGAGGAGACCGGCGACTGGACGATCCTCGCCGACTTCTACACCGACGACGCCGTCTACACGTACCAGGGCCTCGCGGCCGGCGGCTGGGTCGAGGCGCGCGGCCGCGACGAGATCCGCCGCCAGATCCTCGAGCGCGACATGGCGCCCTACGGCGGCTGGACGTTCCCGTACGATTGGTACGCGATCGACGGCGACCGCGTCGTGACGCGCTGGTGGAACCGCGCGCCCGGCTCGCGCGCCGACGGCTCGCCGATCCAGGCGCCCGGGATGTCCGTCCTGGAGTACGCCGGCGACGGCCGGTTCCGGAGCCAGTTCGATCTCTTCGACCGCCTCTCGGTGAAGGCGGTCGCGGAGGAAGCGGCGAGAAAGCTCTAAAGGGCTCTTCCGGCGCCGTTCGTTTCCGCCGGATCGCGGCCGGCGAGCGTGTCCGAGTAGAGCTGCTCGACGTCCGCGATCCGGTCGTTCAGCGAGTCGCGCGTCCAGTCGCTGGTGTCGATCGGCGGGAGCACCACGACGTCGACGGTCGCCGGCCGCACGGTGATCCAGTTCTTCGGGAGCGCGTCGAGCGTGTTGCGCAGCACGATCGGGACGATCGGCACGCCGGCCGCCATCGCCATGAAGAACGCGCCCTTCTTGAACCGGCCGACGTGGAGCGTCGTGCTGCGCGTGCCCTCGGGCGCGATGGCGAGCGAGAGCCCGTGGCGGAGCGCCTCGATCGCCGGCTGGAGCGCCTCGATCGCCTTCCCGCGGTCGAAGCGATCGATGAAGACCGTCCCGGCGAGCTGCATGAACGGGCCGAAGATCGGGTTCTGCTTGAGCTCCTTCTTCGCGATGCCGACGAAGTCGCGCCGCAGGAGCTTGCAGATGAGCAGCATGTCGAGGCCGCTCTGGTGGTTGAAGATGAACACCGCGGGCCGGTGCGACCAGAGGTGCTCCTCGCCCGTGACGCGCACCTCGACGCCGGCGAGCGCGGTCGCGAGCTCGCCCCAGGTCGCGGCGGAGAGGTTGACGGCGCGCTGCCAGTCGCCGGTGAAGAGCGCCGCCGGGAGGCCCAGCAGGAACGACGGCACGAGGCTCGCGAGCGCGGCGCCGGTCCGGACGATCTCCGACGGGCCGGGATAGCCGCGGTTCACGAAGTGGATCGCCGGCCAGCCGCGGCGGGCGGCGATCTGCTGCAGGCGCTTGCTCGGGTTCACGGGGCGCGGGTTGCCGACGAGGTCGAGCAGCGGGAGATCCTCCTCGCTGTCGGTGTAGAACCAGCTCTCCGACAGATCGATCCCCGTCTCCTGCGACAGCTGCTCCGCGTAATGCGCCTTACCCGCGCCGTAGCAGGTGGGGTGCATCACCTCGCCGGTCAGGATCCCGTCGACGACCTCGAGGCGCGACGTCAGGACGTGGTCGATGCCGAGCTCGCGCGCGATCGGCTCCACCTGGTAGCGCGTCGCCGACGAGACGACCGCGAGCGTGTGCCGGCGCCGCCGGTGCGCTTCCACGATCGCGCGCGCCTCCGGGTAGATCTCCGCGGCGAGCTCGCGATTGAAGATGCTCTCGCCGACCGCGGCGAAGTCCTCCTCGGAGAAGCCCCGCAGAGTACGCGCCGTCCCCGTCAAGAAACCGGAGAACCCCACGGTGCCGAGCTGAAAGCTCGCCGCGGCGGCGAGCAGCTCGAGCAGCGCGGCGGTTCCGACGCGGCCGTTCCGGACGCCGTCGAGTACGAAGTTGAGCGCGGAGAAGCCCGCGATCAGCGTCCGATCGAGGTCGAAGAGCGCCGCGACCTCCGGTCCGGCCGGCGACTGCTCGATCTCGCGCGTGAGCTGCGGATAGAGGGACATCGCTCCCCGATCTTCTCGGCTGGTCCCGTGGCGCAGCTTAGCCGGGCGCTCCCGGACGCGCCAGAAGGCCGGCACCGCGCCGTGCGCGATTGACCCCCGCGCGGCGACCGCCGTAGAACGTCCGCGAGAAAGCGCCTTTGGCCGGCGCGCGCTCCGGCGCGAGCGTGACCGTCGCGCGCGGCGGGCAAGCGACGGGGAAATGAATCCGGAAGCTCGAGCGACGCCGACCTTGCCGAAGGAGCCCGACTGGCCCGGGCCCGCCGGCGATCGCGTCGTCTTCCTCGTCGACGCGTCGAGCGCGCTCGAGCGCCGCCTGCTCGAGGGCTGGATCGAGCGACACAAGAAGTCGGACGACGGGTCGTACGACGTCGTGGCGATCCCGCCGTCGCGCCGGAGAGGTCGCCGCGTCGACCCCCGCCTCGAGGCGACGCTCGCGACCGACGGCGATCCGCTGCTCGCTCCGCTGCGCGTCGCGTGGGAGCGCGAGAAGGTCCCGGGCAAGCGCGAGAACCCGGTGAAGGAGCTCCTCACCGTCGGCGATCCGCGCGACCCGGGACGGCTTCGCCAGGAGTGGGTGCTCCGGCGCCACCCCGAGCGGTGCCTGATCGTCGCCGGCGAGCCGGCGCGCGCATCCGAGCTCCGCGAGCGCTGGCGGAGCGCGTGCGGAGCGGACGTCGGACAGACGATCGGCCTCGCGGAGTTCGTGTCGCGCCAGGCGACGCTCGCGCTCGAGCGCGCCGAGCGCCGCCTTCGCGGCGCGCGCTACAAGGTGCCGCGCCTCGTGCGCGAGGACATCCTCTCGCGCCCTGCCTTCCGCGGCGGGCTCGCGCGCCTCGCGCGCGAGCTGAACCAGCCGGAGGAGAAGGTCGCGCGGCGTGCGGCCGGGTATCTCAAGGAGATCGCGGCGACCCACAGCCCGCACGTCATCGACCTCACCGCGCACCTCATCCACTCGCTCTACACGCAGGGCTACGGCGAGTCGCTGCGCTACGATCGCGCGCGCCTCGAGGAGCTGTACGGGCTCACCCAGCGCTATCCGGTCGTGTTCCTGCCGTCGCACAAGTCGAACCTGGACCACCTCGTGCTTCAGTACGCGCTGCACGAGAACGGCCACCCGCCGAACCACACCGCCGGCGGCATCAACATGAACTTCTTCCCCGTGGGGCCGCTCGTCCGGCGGAGCGGGGTCTTCTTCATCCGCCGGACCTTCAAGGACAACCCCATCTACAAGTTCGTGCTGCGTCAATACATCGATTACCTGATCGAGAAGCGTTTCTCGCTGGAGTGGTACATCGAGGGCGGGCGCTCGCGCTCGGGGAAGCTGTTGCCGCCGCGCCTCGGGCTCCTCGCGTACGTCGTCGACAGCTTCCGGCGCGGCCACGCCGAGGACGTCTACCTGATCCCGGTGTCGATCGCGTACGACCAGATCCAGGACGTCGGCGACTACGTCGCCGAGCAGCGCGGCGGCCGGAAGAAGAAGGAGAGCTTCGGCTGGTTCCTGGGCGTCGTGCGGTCGATCCGCCGGCGCTACGGGAACATCCACATCAACTTCGGCGAGCCGCTGTCGCTGCGCCAGGCGCTCGCGGAGATCGGCGGCTCCGCCGAGCACGACGACGCCGCGGGCTCGAACGGCGCGCACGCGCCCGACCCCGACGAGCGCGCGCTCCCGCTCCAGAAGGTCGCGTTCGAGGTCGCCGTCCGCATCAACCACGCGACGCCGATCACGCCGACCTCGCTGCTCACGCTGTCGCTGCTCGGCGTCGGCGACAAGGCGGTCACGCTCGACGAGATCGAGCGCTCGATCGCGAACCTGCTCGACTACGTGAAGCGCCGCCGTCTACCGGCGACCGACGCGCCGGACTACGAGCTCGCGACGCGCGCCGGCATCCAGCGCGCCCTCGACAGCCTCGCGGAGAGCGGCGTCGTCTCGGTGTTCCGCGAGGGGCTCGAGCCGGTGTACGCGATCGGGGCCGACCAGCACCTCACCGCCGCCTACTACCGCAACACGATCATCCACTTCTTCGTGAACGGGGCGATCCTCGAGCTGGCGCTCCTCGCGGCGGGCGAGGAAGGCGTGGCGGATCCCGCCCACGAGCTCTTCGAGGAGGCCTACCGGCTGCGCGACCTCTTGAAGTTCGAGTTCTTCTTCGCGCCGCGCGAGGAGTTCCGCCGCGAGCTCGTCGAGGAGCTGGCCGTCCGCCAGCCGGACTGGGAGCGCATCCTGCGCTCCGCTCCTGCCGACGTGCGCGCCGCGGCGGTGCGTCTCAAGCCGCTCCTCGCGCACCGCGTGATCCGCCCGTTCCTCGAGGCGTATCAGGTCGTCGCGGACATGCTCTGCACGCTCGCCCCCGCGACCGCGTTCGACGAGGGCGCGTTTCTGTCGTCGTGCGTCGCGCTCGGGAAGCAGTACCGGCTCCAGCGCCGCATCCGGAGCGCCGAGTCGGTGTCGAAGGTTCTCTTCCAGACCGCGCTGTCGCTCGCCCGGAACCGCGAGCTCCTTCCCGATCCGGCGACCGGGGCCGCCGACGCGGCGGGCCTCGCCGAGCGCCGGCGCGCGTTCGCGCACGAGATCCGCGACGTCGTCCGGCGCATCGAGGCGATCGACTCGATCGGCGCCGCGCGCCGCGCCGGCCTCATCGAGTGACGGGCTGAACCAGCGGCTCGCGCGGAGCTCCGCGCCGAGGGCGTCGTCGAGGTCGGCGACGACCGCCGCTACGCGCTCACCGGGGAGGGCGCGGCGCTCCTCCGCGCGATCGCGCCGCTCGACGCCTGGGCGCGGCGCTGGGCGGACCGGACGGCTCCGCGCGCAGCGTCAGCAGTCGCGCCGGCGCGCCGCCGCCGATCGTCCACCCGTCGATGACGACGTCCGCGTCGCCGAGCCAGAGCCCGTCGCCCGGCTCGAGGCGGATGCGGAGCCAGGCGCGGGCGGCGCGCCGTGCCGGCTCGACGCTCGAGCGCGCGGGAGCGGTCGGCGAGGCGGGTGCGCCTTCCATGCAGGCGATCCACGCGTAGGTCGGGTCGTCCTCGAGGTTCGCGATGCAGCGAAGGCCGCCTGCGCCGCGTGCAGCGCGCGCGAGGCCGGTCGCGGCGCTGCCGGGCGCGCTCTCGACGACGTCGCAGCGACAGCGCTCGGGGAGCGGCAGCCTCTTGAAGCGGAGGAAGCGCAGGAACTCCGCGACGAAGGCGACGAAGCCGGACTCCGGCGGCGCGCCTTCGCGCGCGAGGGCGCGCCACGAGGCGCGGAGGTGCGCGGGGAAGCGGACGAGCGCGATCTCGTCCGGACCGAGCTCGTTGGCGGGCGCCCGGAGCACGCCGTCGGACTCGGCCGCTGAGAGCGCGCGCCAGGCCGTCGCCTTCGTCGGCGCGCCTTTCGACCCGCTCGCAGCGGTCGCGACCGCGATCCGGGCCGCGAGCCCGATCGCGTCGTGAAATCCCGGGGCGACGCGGATGGCCGGCAGCGTTAGCTCGTCAAGCGACGCCATCCCAGGGCGCGAGCGCGGCGCCGCGCGGGCCGAGCTTGTCGACCACGACGTCGAGCATGGCTCGACGGGTGAGCCGGCAGAAGAGCGTCTCGGTCGAGTCGAAGGTGCCGTTCTCGAACACCTTGTTCGCGGGCGCTCCGCCCCCACACCACGGGAAATACGCGCACGACTCGCGGCAGCGCGCGATCCCGGCCGCGACGTCGCGCGCGATCGCCGCGAAGTGCGGCGACGCCATCGCGTCGGCGAGGGAATGGGTCGCGACGTTCCCGAGCGCGAACGGCCCGTAGCGCTCGCTCGCGAGGCCGAGGAGCTCGGGCGAGAAGGTCGTGAAGTCGCCGCGGTGGTCGACCGAAACGATCGCGAACGGATGGCTCTCCTGTGTCGGCGGCGGGTCCGATCGACCGCCGTGCAGGACGGCGGCGATCGTCGAGTCGAACTCGCGCACGCGAAGCGGGTTCTCGCGCCGCGTGGCGAGGTCGAAGAAGCGCGCGAGGAACTCGCGATAGCGCGCGCCGACGTCCGGGCCCGCGAGCGTCGAGCGCACGTTCGGGCCCTCGATCTCCTCGACGTTGAAGCCGATCTCCTCGATCCCGTGCTCGACGTAGAAGTCGTAGATCTCGTCCGGGTAGTCGAGGGAGGCGTGGGTCAGGACGGTGATCACGTGGAACGGGATGCCGTGTGCGCGGAGGCGTCGCATGCCCGCGACGACGCGCGCGTGCGTGCCGCGCCCGGATCGCGTGCGGCGGCGGCGGTCGTTCAGGAAGTCGGGACCGTCGACGCTGACGCCGATCCGGATCCCGTGCGCCGCGATGAAGTCGCACCAGGCGTCGTCGACGAGGGTCGCGTTCGTCTGGAAGGCGTGCGCGACCTCGACGCCGGCGCCGTTGTGGCGGACGAGCGCGGCGAGCGCCTCGGCGTAGAATGCGGGCGGCAGCACCATCGGCTCGCCCGCGTGCCAGACGACCGTGAAGCGATTGCGCGCGAGCCCGCTCTCGAAGACCCACGCGAAGAGGCGATCGAGCGTCGCGGGCGCGATGCGCGCCTTGTTCGCGCGATCGGGGAGGTAGCAGTAGTCGCAGTCGAGATTGCAGAAGGGCGTCGGCTGGACGACGAGGAGGTCGAGCGGGCCGGGCTCACCGGGCCGGCGCGGATGCTCTCCGGCCGCCTCTCCCGCGGGCGCGAGCGCGCCGCTCGTGCGGCGGCGCTCTACCAGTTCCGCCAGTTGTGCCAGTTCCGCCAGTTCGGCCAGTTGTGCCACCAGGGGTGATAGCCCCAGTTGTGCCAGTTGCCCCACCAAGCCAGCTGCGTCGCATCGCGCGCGCCGTCGGCGGGCGCGGGCGCGTCGGCGGTGAGCTGCGAGCTCAGCTCGCGCGCGCGCGGCTCGATCGCCGTCGCGGGTGGCTTCGCACCCTCGGCCGGCGGCGCGACCATGACTGCGGTCGCGAGCACCAGGGTTCCGGTTCCCGCGCGCAGCGCCTTCGTCTTGCGGCGGAGCCCTCTCGAGGAACGGTGCTTCTTCGAGTCCACGGCACGACCCCCCTTCACCACGTGCTCCACGCGCGCTTCGGCGCGAGCGCGCCCGTCTTAGACCCGAGCGAGAGATGTTTCAACGTGCCGACCGAAGTTGACTCGTATCGGAAAGCGCTGTAGCGCGGGACTTCGGTTCACCCCGCGGCGGAGTGGGGCGCTCGTCGAGGAGGATGTCATGGGCAAGGGGAGCCTTTGGGTTCGAGCCGCGGCCGCGGTGGCATCGCTCGCGCTGAGCGCCGTCGCGCAGCCGGGCTTCGCGGCCGACAAGCCGAAGCCCGACGAGATGGTGAACAACCCGCCCTTCCAGAACTGGTCGGGCTTCCCCGTCGGCACGGCGATCACCCAGAAGGAGACCGTCAAGCTCAACGACGGAACCACGGTCGCGATCGACACGACCTCGAAGCTCGTCAAGAAGGACAAGGACTCGGTCGTGGTCGAGACGACGATGGGCGAGGCGGGCGCCGCCGCGCAGACCGGCATGGCGGGCGAAAGCAAGACGACCACGACGTTCCCCGCCAAGGTCAAGATGAGCCAGACCGATACACCGGCGAGCGCCGGAACGTCGGTCACCGAAGGCACGGAGTCGATCGACTACCAGGGCAAGACGGTCACGGCCGAGTGGACGAACGCGGTCATCCAGAACGGCGACGAGACGACCGAGGAGAAGATCTGGACGCTGAAGGACATCCCCGGCGGAATCGTCCGCCGCACGATCGTCCAGAAGAAGGGCGGACAGATCGTGTCGTCGTCGGTGCTCGAGCTGGTGACCGTCAAGCCGGGGGCGTGACGCCGTCGGGCGGACGGCCGACGTGCCCCGCATCGTCGTCCTCGACGGGCTGACGCTCGATCCCGGCGACAACCCGTGGGACGAGCTCGCCGCGCTCGGCGACCTCGAGGTCCACGACCGGAGCGCGGACGACGAGATCGTCCCGCGCGCACGCGGCGCCGAGATCGTCCTCACCAACAAGACGCACCTCTCCGCCGAGTCGCTCGCCCGCCTGCCCGAGCTCCGCTTCGTCGCCGTGCTGGCGACGGGCTACGACGTCGTCGACGTCGCCGAGGCCGCGCGCCGTGGGGTCGTCGTCTCGAACGTCCCGGAGTACGGGACCGAGTCGGTCGCGCAGCACGTCCTAGCGCTCGTCCTCGAGCTCGCGAGCGCCGTCGGCGAGCATGCCGAAGCGGTGCGCGCGGGCGACTGGATCCGCGCGCCGGACTTCTGCTTTTGGCGGCGGTCGCCGATCGAGCTCGCGGGGCTCGCGTTCGGCGTCGTCGGGTTCGGGCGGATCGGCAGGCGCGTCGGCGAGCTCGCGCACGCGCTCGGGATGTCCGTCCTCGCGAGCGGACGGCCCGGCGCTTCGCCGCCGGACGTGCCGTGGCGACCGTTCGCGTGGCGGACGACGGCCGAGGTCTTCGCCGAGTCGGACGTCGTGAGCCTGCACGCTCCGCTCGGCCGGGGCCAGGAGCGCCTCGTCGACCGCGCGGTCCTCGCGACGATGAAGCCGAGCGCGTTCCTGATCAACGCCGCGCGCGGTGCGCTCGTCGACGAGGCCGCGCTCGCGGACGCGCTCGAGCGCCGTGTCATCGCGGGCGCAGCGCTCGACGTGGTCGCGCACGAGCCGATGCTGGCCGACAACCCGCTCCGGACGGCGCGGAACTGCATCATCACGCCGCACATCGCCTGGGCGACGCTCGCCGCGCGCCGCCGCCTGATGCAGACGGCGGTCGGAAACGTGCGCGCGTACCTCGCGGGCGCGCCGATCAACGTCGTGAGCTGAGCGCGATTTGTCGTCTCCGAACGCGGACGCGTACCGCGACTCGATGTACGCCTTCGTGCGCAGCGCGCTCGAGGAGATCGGCGCACGCGAGTCGTGCAGCGAGAGCGAGCGGCGCCTCGGACGACGTCTCGCCGACGCGTGGCGCGCGCTCGGCCTCGACGTGCGCACCGAGGAGTTCACCTGCAACCCGAAGGCGTTCCTGGGCTTCATTCCGATCGCGACGCTGCTCTACCTGCTCGCCACGATCGCCTACTGGGTGCTGCCCTTCCTGTGCTTCGTCCTCGCGGCCGCGTCGTTCGCGCTCCTATGGTTCGAGCTGCTGCGCTATCGCGAGCTCGTCGATCGCTTCTTCCCGGCGGCGCGCGGCGAGAACGTGCTCGGCGTCCTGAAGCCGCGCGGCGCCGTCGAGCGAAGGGTCATCGTCAGCGCTCACCAGGACTCCGCGTACGAGTTCAACCTCTGGTACTTCCTCAAGGGTGCCGCCGTGCCGGTGATGGCGGTCGGCTTCGCGGCGGTGCTGGTGCCGCTCTTCGGCGGACTCCTGAAGGCCCTGGCCGGAGCCGGCAACGAGAGCCACGCCTTCGACGTCGTCGGCTTCGTCGCGATCGGTCTCTACCCGATCGTCGGCCTCAACTTCTTCTTTCACACGTACACCGTCGTGCCGGGCGCGATGGACGACCTCGCGGGGATCGCCGTGGTGGACGGCGTCGCGCGGGCGTTGGCGGACGCGCGTCGCGACGGACGGACGCTCGACGGCACCGAGGTCGTCGTCCTCGCGCTCTCTTCCGAGGAGGCGGGCCTACGCGGCGCGAAGCGCTTCGCCGAGGCGCACGGGGCGGAGCTGCACGCGATCCCGACGTTCGTCGTGAACGTCGACGGCGTGTACGACGAGAGGTACTTGACGATCGTCGACCGCGAGCTCACGACCGGCGTCCGCCACGATCGCCGTCTCGTCGCGCTCGCGAAGGACTGCGCGGCGGCGCGTGGGCGGACGTTCCAGCAGCACATGATCCCGCTCGGCGCGACGGACGCGACCGCGTTCGCGCAGGTCGGGATCGCGACGGTCGCGCTCCTCTGCCAGGACGCGACGCGACTCGTGCCGAACTACCACACGCGTCTCGATACCCTGGACCACGTCCGGCCGGAGTCGCTGAGCGTCATGCTGCAGCTCGTCCTGGACATGATCGCGGCGATCGACGGTGGCGCGTGCGACGCGCCGCGCGTGGCTTGACGGCGGCGCGCCGGGCCGCCGCTATTCCTCCGGGTCGAGGTCGGCGTCGTCCTGGGGCGACGGCATCGAGCCGCCGGAATCCTCGATCACGCCCTGTCCGACGGCGCCCACCCCGCCGATCGCGGGATCGACCGGCATCGCCGCCATCTCGCCGCCGGGGCCCGCGACGACCGCCGGCACCTGCGGAACGGCGACCGGTGCCCCCGGACCGTGCATGGCCGGAGCGCCGGGCTGCCCGGGCGGCAGGTGCTGGCCTGGCAGCGGCTGCTGGACCTGTTGCTGCTGCTGCAGGACGTTGAACGCGCGCGGGCGATTGACGGGCACCGCGCCGCCGGGTCCCGGCGGCTGTGCGCCCGGGTGCGGCCCGCGCGCCGCCACCTGCGGCCCCGCGAGCGGCGACGCGCCGTTCGCCGGCGGCGCGGGCGGGGCCGACGGATTCGAGAGGCCGGCGGGCGTCAGAAGGGTGATCTGGTCGATGTTCTCGCCCGAGATCTCGCGGCCGCGCTTGCCGCCGCGATAGGTGATGATGAAGTTCGAATCGCGCAGCAGGCGGCGGAGGACGACGTCGAGTCCGACGTCGTCGAGCGTCACGGTGACCGGCAGGTGGACCTTGCCGGAGTCAACCACCGTGAAGCCCGCCTCGCTGCCGAGCTCGGTCAGGAGCTGCGGGAGGCTCGAGTTGTTCGCGTGGACGGAGTAGCCGGCTCCCGTCTTCAGGATGGCACGCGGCGGCGCCGAGGCGTCGTCCGGCCCCTCGGCCCGCGCCCGGCCGCTCGCGGCCGCGATCGCGAGCGCCAAGCACAAGGCTCCGGCGGCCGTCACCGCGCGCCAGCTGGGGACGTCGGCTTTCGCACCCGTCATGCCGGACTCGCGCAGCAAGGATCGTAGCAGGCGCCGCCGGCCGGGTGAAACGCGAAATGGACCGCGATCGCGTCGATCCCCCCGTCCGCCGGGCGCCGCGGCTCACGACGCGCCGGCGGGTGGGCCATCGAGAAGACGGCGGACCCAGCGCCGGTACATGTCGAGCGGGTAGGCCCCGGTCACGAAGGCTTCGTCCCCTTCGACGCGGACCGCGGGAACGCCGTTCACTCCCAGGCGCACGGCCTCGTTGTGCTCGTCGATCGTGCGTCGGAGCCACTCGGGATCGGCGACGCGGGCGAATTCGGCCTCGGGAAGGCCCGCCTCCGTCCAGAGCGTGGCCAGGGTGTCCGGGTCCGTCACGTCGCGGCTCTCGGCGAAGTACGCGTGCAGCAGCCGGTCGTGCATGCGGTGGAACGCGTCGTCGCCGAGCGAGCCCGCGGCCTTCGCGACCAGGTGCGGCGGGACGCTGTGGCTCGGCGGACCGGCGTGTCCCTCCCACACCCGGAAAGTCCCCGCGTCCGGCTCGGCGGCGGGACGCAGCCACGAGCGCGTGTAGGCGCGGAACTGTTCCAAGGTTCGCCCGGGGTCGGGCTTGGGCCGGAGCAGGAAGCTCCGCCACTCGACGCGGACGTCGCCCGCCATCTCCTCCTCGATGTGACGCAGGCGCACGGCCGCGTTGCCCTGTTGGCGAGCTCGGTTAACCGCGCGGAAACCCATGCCTTCTGCGTATCCGAGGAACGTCAAGACTCTCGGTGATAAGCTCCGCAAGAAGAGGCTCGACGTGGGACTCCTTCAGAGCGAGGTCGCGTTGCGGTTGGAAGTTTCGACGAGTTCCGTGAAGGCTTGGGAAGCAAACCGGGCGAAGCCGATGCGAAGAACCATTTCCCGGATCAGGCGGTTTCTAGACTCCTGACGTCGGCCCCTCGGTCAGGCCTTTTGGCTTCCTCAGCCTTACCGACGCTGGCCCCCGGGGAGGCGGACGTCCGGAAGCCTCGCCGTGAATGAACCCGGATTCGACGAGATGCCGTCTGCGCGCCCGAATCCGGAATCGTCGGGCTTGCCCTGCGATCGACCGATGTGCTCAAAACGCTGCCTTCAGGACAGTCAAGTGGCACCGCCTTCGGGCTGGTAAGCTGCGCTGCTCGGCGGGTCGGGGATCAGTCCGGCAGCCGGGATGGGAGTTTGTCGCGCTGCGTCACCTGCGCGAACGCAGATGTTGCTCGATGCCGTTGACGACACCTTCCGAGGCGATAACTGGACGCGAGCGGAGACCCTTCCGCGCGTGGGCGCTACGTGCGCGCGCAATCTCGCACGGTCCCCGAAGCCTCGCGTATAGCTAGAATTCTGCGATCAGGGGAGTCGTTAGAGTCGTGGCAGCGATGATCGAAGTGAAAGGAAAGCGAATCCGAGGTCCTGGCATACGAGGTATCGTCGGTGGCGAATACTACGTCTTCCGCGATTCGGTACACAATCTCATCGCCATCGACGATGAAGACGAAGGGAAGGCGCTACGTCGTATCCTGCGGACAAGAGAAGTCCAACGACTACGACGAATCAGGCAGACCGGCCTCGCATTCCTAGTCTATTCCAGTCTCGAGGGCTCACGGTTCGCGCACGCCCTCGGCGCGTATGCAATCGCACGCAAAATCGCTCGTGCTCTGCAGGAGCGCCAAGTCTCTGCTCTTGCTCAAGGCATGCCCACCTCGTTGAAGCTCACTAGTGAGACCTCTTGGGCGTTTTCGCTGGCGGGTTTGCTGCATGACATCGGCCACGCCCCATTTTCTCACGTGTGGGAAGATTATTTGGAGTCTCAGGCATCAATCGCGGGTCATGCGAAAATCGAACACTTTCACGAGCGACTCGGTCTAGAAATCCTCCAGAGCCCTGAAACCGAGATCGGCTCTATTCTGCAGTCCCTGCAGTCCTCGCCCGAGTTATCGCAATCTCCTCGTATTCGCGACGAGGTAGTCTCGCTATTGAACGGTAAGCATCCAGTTGCGTACTTGACGCAGTTGCTTTCGGGCCATCTAGATGTAGATCGCCTCGACTTCATGGCACGAGACACGCAAGGTGCGGGCGTAACTTACGGCTTTCATGAACTCGATTGGATCATACGCTCACTTCGGTTCGCACGGCTTCCTCAAACGTATGCAAACGAAGGGCCGCCTTGGGTGGTGGCAATTGATGGTCGTAAGGGACTTCACACACTTGCGCAGTTTCTGAATGCGCGCGCGAACATGTACCGCCAAGTCTACCAGCACAAGACTGTCCGCATCGCCGGTCAGATGCTGCGCCTCGCCTTCCGGCGATTTGTGGAGCTGGCTAAAATAACTGAGGACATTCGTTGCTCATCGGCTGCCCTGAAGCGATGCCTGATGTCACCCCAGACGGTGAATGTCGCTGACTTCATCGAAATTGACGACTCTGATGTGTGGGTTGCGCTAAAGGAGTGGTCGAGGGCCGACGACAGAATCCTCTCTGAGCTTGCGAAGCGATTGCTGACCAGAGACCTCTACAAAGCGATTGAAGTCGATGAGGATACCTACAACTATCTAATGACTCTCGATAGGCCGGAAAATGGGCGGCACCTAAATTCCCTCGTAGTTGCAAGACTACAAGTGGATCCGCGCCACGCTGCGTACTACTATGGACTCGACAAGACTGGTTTTGACCTTGTCGGACGCGAACCGCAACGCGTGACAAACACGGTCTGGATAATTGACGCAGACCATTTGGGACCGCGATTCACGTCGTTGCAGGACTTCTGGCTCGATCATGTCGGCGGAGATACTCGAGTTGACCGCTATTTAGTCATTGCACATCCAACGGCGGGTACTGCGCTGGAAGTGCTTGCGGCGAAGGCCGGTTTGGGTAACCGGCAGATCGATCGGACTGCAGCTCCTCAACCTCCAGCTGGTTATATAATTCTAGGACCTTTGGGCGCAGAGGGGGCGTCGAAAGAGGTGTTTCTTGGTGCTGCTGAGGTCCCAGGTGCCGAACTCGACTCATTAGTAGCTCTCAAGCGCTACAAGGGTGAGAGTAACATCGCCCAAGACGCTATGGCGCCGAACCTGCTAATTCGGCGACATGCCAACGTTTCGCAATCGACACTCCGCAAGACAGAAGCTGGAGAAGCCTGGCTCGTCGAAGAACTTTGGAAGTGTTCACTGGCGATGCTCGTGGAGAAGCAGGGCCCACTCCGTGATCTTGACGAAATTTTCAACATTTCTACGCAGCTATTCTCCGGTCTACTGCACATTCACGCGCAACGGGTGCGTCATACTGACATAAAGCCCGAGAACTGCGGAATCTTGCAGTTTGGCCGCGATCAGCCGATGTACGTTATCGGTGATTTCGGTCTCTTGAGCTCTCAGCCCGATGTTCTCCCTAGTCGCCCGGAATCGCGCGGTGCATTGAAGACACGGCCGCCTGAAATGTTCGCGGAGCCGAAGAGGATAGGGCTCGGGTCCGATGTATGGTCATTGGGCGCAACGTTGTTCGCGCTCTGCACAACCACGTACCCACTATTATTGGGCACGGAGATTTGGGACGGTCCGGGAGATCCGCGGCGAGCACGTATTGAGTCGGAAATAAGTGCCGATCTCGATCGGAGGGTCACGGAATTCAAGGGCCGTTTGCAGGTGCAGTTGCCGCCCGTGCTGCGCAGTCCTCTAGCTATGTGCTTTGACGAATTCGACGTGCGGCGGCCGGCTGCGCACATCCATAGAGAACTTGAGGACGCATGGAAGTTGTTACGAGAGCGCCCTGAGGGAGCCCGATGGGCATGGCAGCGTGCCGAGGATCTTCACGGCGCTTACAGGCGTGTAAATGCGGGGATGACAGAACCATCTCCCGCAATCAGCGCAGAGGCTGAAGAGATTGTGACGAACTTCCAGACGGAGATCCCGTCCCATCTGTATGATGAACTATCGGCTATGGTAAGATAAGATAGAGACACGATGCGATGCTAGACCACCAACACAAACATCGGCAAGACGAAGGTCAGGATCTCGTTGCAATTGCGAGTCGGTATGACGCGCTCGCGGAATGGATGGACACCGTCGCATGGTATCGCGATGAGATTGTTCCAAAGATCGTTGGTCAGCTCGTGCCGCCTGAAGCAAGGAGCGGTCTCGAGATGTGCTGCGGTACGGGTCGACTACTGGCATACCTCGCTGAACATTCGCCCACACTCGCCTGGACTGGCGTTGACGTAAGTGAAAAGATGGTGAATCGTGCTCGCGCACGGTTGGTGGGACAGCCCGGAGTCCGGATTGTGCACAGCAATTGGCTCACGATGATTAACGACAGCGTAGAGCGTGCTTATGACGTGGTTGTAGTGAAGAATGCCCTCCATCTGTTGGGAAATTTGACTGACCATTTGAGAGCCTTGCACAGCATTACATCGTGGGACGCTTCTTTAATTGTGGTTGAGACTGTGTCTCCGAACAAGTCTGCGAACCAATTCGTATGGGACCTATTCGGCGCGATCGACGCGCAGGAAATCAAACGCCATTGCTTTACCATCCACGGGCTGAAGGAGCAGCTAGCGAGTAGTGGTTGGGCATGTACGCGGGAAATCTTAGTGAGGCAATACATAGACGTGTCAGATTGGCTCGCCCACAAATGTACCACGGACGCATCCCGTTCCCGCGGAGAAGAAGTATTCCAAAGCTGTAAGCGAGAGGTGAGACGCAGCATGGAGTTTTCACCTCGGCAAAAGCCTGTCCCCAATCAGATGCTCCGGCTTCAGATGATAGCAGTATGCGAGCGACAGCGGGCGCCAAGGCGGTTTCAGTTGCGGCTGATGTAGTAGAGTTCACGCGATCGATGGAGTTAGCAGGGTGCTGACGAGTGAGCGTTTCTAAGCATTCTGACGACTCCGGTCAGGGGTCCGGGATCAGGATCGACGCCGATCGCTGCGACGTTCTCGCCGTCGCCGCGCTCGCGCGCGCTCTCTCTCAGCGCTCCTCACGTAGTTCCGCCCGGTGCCAGCTTCGACATCCGTACGAGGTTGTAGGCGGTCGCCACCAGGTACGCCCAGAGGGCGTTGCGCTCCACGCCTCGGTAGCGGGTCTTGCGCAGCCCGCCCACCGTCTTCATCCACCCGAAGATCTCCTCCACCCGCTTGCGGCATCGCTGGCTGACCGCGTAGCCCCAGTGCCGGGTCGTCCGACTGTCGATCCGCGATCGCCGCTTCGTCGTGTGCTGCGCGACGTGCGGCGTCACGCCCGCCGTCCTGACCGTGTTGATGAAGGACGTCGTGTCGTAGCCCTTGTCGCCTCCGAGCGTGCGCGGCCGAAAGCCACGGTCCTGGAGCCGTCCGAGCAGGGTCAGCGCTTGCTCCCTCTCCGCTCCGCCGTCTGCCTGCGCGATGGAGATGTCGACGCTGAGGCCGTTGCGGTTTTCCATCATCACGTTGCCCGAGTACGCCAGCCGCGACGCCTTGCCCATGCCCTTCTTCGTCGCCAGGGACGAGGGAGAGCCGAACGAGCTCTCGGTCGGCGATCTCCTTGATGCGCCGGATCGGGTGGTCTCGAGGCACCCGCTTCTCCGGCGTCACCAGGGTGAGCATCGTCTCCTGCCGGTCCACCGTGCCTCGCATCACCGCCTCCTCCGACTGGTATGCGGTGGCGTACCAGACAGAGGCTGTCTTGTCAATCTAAAGTGCGCGCGGACTGCTCACTTTTCAGCAGCCTGTTAGGCGGATGGCTCCGGTCTTACTAGCGAAGACGCCGGGCGCCCTTCGCGAGAACCCGCGAGATCGCGTTAACGCGAGTGCGGGAGTCCGCAGCGCCGGCTGCCCGGTAGTTGACACGGACCCTGTAGCCGCGCACCGTGGAGGGCTTGATCCTCTCCGTATCCTCGGTGTCGAGATGCGCGATTACCTCTTCGGGGGAGCAGATCGTGAGGCGCGCGATGCTTTCCGACGAGAGGGAGGACTCGGCGATTCGCGCCAAATCGCATAGCGTGAACTTCTCGCAGGCGACCGCGATCACCCGGTCGAAGCCCGCGGCAAGGCACTTCTGGATGTTCGCGAGCTCGTGTTCCGGGTTGGTCGAGACCGAGATCTCACACGCGATTCGTTTGCCGTCGCGAAAGAGCGCCACGTCGACCCGACCCACCCCATCGAGGACGTCCTCCTCGATGGTCGCCCGCCAACCCCGGTCTTCGGCGAGCCGTTTGATCAAGTGCTGGAGGTATTTGTGCTCGGCGCCGCCGCGCCCGGAGATCGGTGCGGGGATCTCGGGCGGCGATGAATGACGAGTGCGCGACGTCGCTGCTTTTGACGGCCGTGTCAACGGCCTTGACGCAGTGGGCGCCCGTGTCGTCGCGTCGATGGATACAGGCCGCTCTTGAGCGGGCGCGGGATGCTCGAAGGAGACGGCCGGGCTCGACATCCCGAGTTCGAGCTCAACGGTTGCTCGAGGTCGCGCGTGCGCCTCGCGCGAGCGACGGACGATCTCGTCCGAGCGTGAGTCGGCCTGGTTCCCGTCGACCGGCCCGACGGGGAACGTCCGGAGGTTGAAGTCCTGGTCGCTCCGTTCGAGCCGGCAGATCGCCTCACCGACTCCGAGCGACTGAAGGTCGTCGGCGTCGAACGACGAGAAACCTCGCGCAAGGAGCCGTGCATCCCGATCGCCCACCCGAAAGCAGATCCGAGTCGCCGGGTTCGTGAGCACCGCGCTCGCAAGACGTCCATCGTCCTCCTGAATTTGACGAGTCTCCTGGTGCGCGAGCACGAGCCCCAGGTGATACTTTCGTGCCTCGGCGAGGAGCGATGCGACGGACGGCGTCGCGAAGTTCTGGAACTCATCGATGTAGAGGTGGAAGTCGGGGCGATCGGACTCGGCGAGCTGCTGCCGTGAGAGTGCAGCCTGATGGAACTTTGACACGAGAAGCGCACCCAAGAGGTGGGCGTTTTCGTGTCCGATGATCCCCTG
>Ga0070741_10002542_pt1 | contig 48564 bp, 41 predicted proteins | sample Coa_R1_4_FD_66440 | JGI IMG/M metagenome (GOLD analysis project Ga0070741, IMG submission 66440) | Surface soil microbial communities from Centralia Pennsylvania, which are recovering from an underground coalmine fire - Coalmine... | ecosystem: Environmental > Terrestrial > Soil > Unclassified ... | reverse complement strand
TTAGGACGAGCGGAAGCTCTGCTTGAAGGTTAGGACGAGCGGAAGCTCTGCTTGAAGGTTAGGACGAGCGGAAGCTCTGCTTGAAGGTTAGGACGAGCGGAAGCTCTGCTGTAAAAGTCAGGACGAGCGGAAGCTCTGCTTGGTCCTGCTACAGCGCGAGGCAATCTGCCTGTAACAGTCGCGCGCTAGCGTGTCCCATCCGCACGGTGAACGGACATGATCAGCGTCGAACGCACGTTTTTCGACAAGTTTCCGCGCTTGGCCGAAGGGCGTGCGCGCAGCTTTTCGCGGCCCGTGGTCGAGCTGCTGCGCCGCATCGCGTGCGAGGAGCGCATCAATCGCACGCTCGCCGCCTGTGCGTCGCTGTCGGGCTTCGATTTCATCGAGCGCGCGCTCGACGAGCTCAAGGTCAGCTACCGGATCGCCAATACCGACCGCGACAACATCCCCGCAGAAGGGCGGCTCGTCGTCGTCGCCAACCATCCGCTCGGCGCGCTCGACGCGCTGGCGCTGCTGCACCTCATCGGCACCGTGCGTCGCGACGTGCGCATCATCGGCAACGATATACTTTTGCAATTTAAACAATTGTCCACTTTGTTGCTTCCCGTCGCCGTGTTCGGCGCCGCGGCGCACGCTCGAGCGCGCGAGGCGTACCGCGCGCTCGAGCGCGAACAGGTGCTCGTCGTCTTTCCGGCCGGCGAGGTGTCGCGCATGAGCCCGCAGGGCGTGCGCGACGGGGCCTGGTCGTCGGGATTCGCGCGCCTGGCGCTGCGTACGCGCGCGCCCGTGCTGCCCGTGCACATCGCCGCGCACAATTCGCCGACGTTCTACGGCGTGTCGATGCTGGCCAAGCCGCTGTCTTCGCTGATGCTCGCGCGCGAGATGTTCGGTGCGGCGCGCGCGCCGATCGGGATCAGCGTCGGCGAGACCGTGGCGGCGGACGAGTTCGACGGCATTCCGCACGAACGCATCGCGCAGTCGATGCGCCGCCACGTCTATCAGGTGGCGCGGCGGCGACCGACCGTATTCGCGACCTCGCGCGCGATCGCGCATCCGGAGTCGCCGCTCGCGATCCGCGACGCGCTCAAGCGCGCCGAGGTGCTCGGCAGCACGCGCGACGGCAAGCGCATCCTGCTCGTCGACGCGCAGCCGGATTGTCCGCTGCTGCGCGAGATCGGCCGTTTGCGCGAGCTCTCGTTCCGGCGCGTCGGCGAGGGCACCGGCGCCCGGCGCGATCTCGACCGTTTCGACGTGCACTACCGCCACCTCGTGCTCTGGGACGAGCATGCACTCGCGATCGTCGGCGCCTACCGGCTCGGCGAGGGTGCGCAGATCCTGCCGACGCGCGGCGTCGCCGGGCTCTACTCGTCGACCTTGTTCGACTACTCGCCCGCGGCGCACGAGTTCCTGAGCGCCGGCGTCGAGCTCGGCCGCAGCTTCGTGCAGCCGGCGTTCTGGGGTTCGCGCAGCCTCGACTACCTGTGGCAAGGCATCGGCGCCTATCTCGCGCAGCGTCCGCAAGTGCGCTATCTGTTCGGGCCGGTGTCGCTGAGCGCCGCGCTGCCGGCGGAGGCTCGCGAATGGGTCGTGCACTGCCACGCGCACTACTTCGGCGAAACCCGCGACCTCGCGCGAGCGCGCAACCCGTACGCGCCCTCGGCGCAAGTCGTGCTGGCGGGCACAGCCGAGTGGCGGGGGCGGGACGTTTGCGAGGGGCTTGCCCGATTGCGCGAACGGTTGGCCGCGATCGACTGCGCGCTGCCGGTGCTTTACCGGCAATATGCCGATCTTTGCGAGCCGGATGGCGTACGTTTCCTCGCTTTTGGCAGCGATCCCGCGTTCGGGCATTGCGTCGATGGTCTGATCCGGCTGGACCTCACGTACCTCAAGCCAGAGAAGCGCCAGCGCTACTTGCGCGCGAGCGTCGCGCCCGCAGCCGGGTCAACGAACTGACACAATTTTCCTGTTAAACTGTGGTTAAGCGGAATATGGCCGGTTGGGGTGACGCCGGCCTCCGCCAAATCTGTTCGACTTCTATCGGCCGCCACTCGCGTGTGGGCGAGGACGGCTGTCGTTTTTGGCCACACAATGGGGCACACGAATCATGACCAAGCGACTTGGGATGCAACTCTTGTTCTGGCTGCTCGCATCGTTGCTGGCGATGCCGGCGGCGTTCGCGCAGAACACTTCGGCGGCATTGAGCGGCCGCATCACGGACGCGGCGGGCAATCCCGTCGTCGGCGCAAGCGTGGAAATCGTCCACGTGCCCAGCAACACGACACGCACCGAAACGACCAACGAAGAAGGCCGCTATTCGGCGCAGGGCCTGCGCGTCGGCGGTCCGTTCAAGGTCACGGCATCCAAGTCGGGCTTGCAGAATGCGGAGAAGGATGACGTCTACCTGCAACTCGCGCAGGAGGCGACGATCAACCTCACGCTCGGCCAGGCGGCGACGGAGCTCTCGGGAGTGACCGTCACCGCGGCTTCCACGGCGCAGGTGTTCCAGTCCGACAACAAGGGCATCAGCACGAACATCTCGCAGCGCGAGCTCAAGGTGATCCCGAATCCGGATCGCTCGATCCAGCAGATCGCGCGCATGGACCCGTTCATCATCCTGCAGAACAACAACGCGGCGGGCGGGTTCAGCGAAATCTCCGCGCTCGGCCAGAACAACCGCTACAACAACATCACCGTCGACGCGGTGCCGACCAACGATTCGTTCGGCCTCGAAGCGAACGGGCTGCCGTCGCAGAACCAGCCGCTGTCCTACGACGCGATCGAGGAATACAACATCTCGACCGCCAACTACGACGTGACGAACAAGCGCGCCGTCGGCGCCGCGATCAACATCGTCACGAAGAGCGGCACGAACGACTATCACGGTTCGGCCTACTACGCCTACACGAACGCGAAGGACCTGACCGGCAACGGCGTCAACGACACCGATTTCAACGGCTTCAAGCAGAAGTGGACGGCCGGCGGCACGTTCAGCGGCCCGATCATCAAGGACACGCTGTTCTTCTTCGTCAACTACGAAGAATCGAAGGTCGTGTGCCCCTGCGGCGCGGGCTTCGGCCCGATCGGTTCCGGCGCGGACAACATCGTGCCGATCACGACCGACCAGCTCAACCAGATCACCTCGATCGCCAAAGGCTACGGCCTCGTGCCGGGCGACCTCTCGGGCGCCGGCGGCGCGAACCAGGACGAGAAGCGCGGCCTCGTCAAGCTCGACTGGAACATCTCCGACGGCCACCGCATGAGCTTCCGCTACAACGAGACGAAGGGCGAGCAGCCGGTCATCCAGGGCAACTTCACGGGCAGCTCGCCGCAGCTCGGCCTGTCGAGCTACTGGTACACGCAGGACCGCAACCTCAAGCAGGGCGTGCTCAACTTCTACGACGACTGGACCAGCAACTTCTCGACCGAAGCCTCGGTGTCGTACGCCAAGTACCGTTCGACGCCGACCGTACTCGCCAAGCAGCCGCAGATCGTCGTGTTCGTCGACAAAGCCGATCCGGCGACGCAGAACGCGGCGGTCGAGCTCGGCGAAGACCAGTTCCGCGACTATAACGTGCTCAACGTCGACACGACCACGGCGTTCTTCGCCGGCACGTGGACGTTCGGCGACCACGCGGTCAAGAGCGGCTTCGATTTCCAGCGCGACAAGTTCTACAACCTGTTCGGCCGCACCGAGTTCGGCGCCTACCAATTCAACAGCATCGCCGATTTCGCCGCCGGCACGTACCAGTCCTACACGCTGTACTACCCGGCGCCGGGCTACGGCATCAACGACATCGCCGCGCAGTGGGCGCTCAACCAGTACGGCCTGTTCGTCGAAGACACGTGGCAGGCGACGCCGAACCTCTCGATCCAGTACGGCCTGCGCTACGACCTGCCGCAAGCGGACGGCAAGCCGCTCTACAACGCCGCGTTCACGAGCGCGTTCGGCGTGCGCAACAACGGCACGCCGGGTTCGGGCGTGCTCGAGCCGCGCGCCTCGTTCAACTACCTGTTCGACACCGAGTACAAGACGCAGCTCCGTGGCGGCATCGGCATTTCCGAGAGCGTGACGCCGGGCGTGTGGCTGTCGAACCCGTACACCAACAACGGCCTGACCCTCTACACGACCGGCGCGGGCTCGGGTACGTTCAATCCGAATCCGTTCACGCAGACGCCGCCGCCGGGCACGCCGCCCGCGCCGGAAGTCGACGTGACCGATCCGAACTTCAAGCTGCCGTCGGTGCTCAAGGCGAGCGTCGGCTTCGATCGCGAGCTGCCGTGGTGGGGCCTCGTGTTCACGGCCGAGGATCAGTACCTCAACAACCAGAACGCGATCCTCTATCAGAACCTGAACTACGGTGCGCCGACCGGCACGCTGCCGGACGGCCGTGCGAGCTACTGGGCCAATCCGTACTACGCGTACAACGCCTCGACCGGCAAGTACACCAGCGCGAGCGGCCCCGGCGCGAACCGCAACACGAAGTACTACGACGTCGTCTACCTCACGAACAGCAACAAGGGTGAAGCGAACTTCCTCGCGCTTCAGCTCTCGAAGCCGTTCAACGAGAACCTGTTCGGCAGCATCGGTTTCGTCACGGGCCATGCCACCGAGGTCAACCCGGGCACGTCGTCGCAGGCGGCTTCGAACCTCAACAAGAACGTGGTGACCAATCCGAACGAAGACGTCGCTTCGCCGAGCAACTACGACTTCAAGCGCCGCGTGGTCTCGTCGCTGACCTGGCAGCACCGCTTCTTCAGCGACTACCAGACGAGCGTGTCGGCGTTCTACGACGGCCACACCGGCCAGCCGTATTCGTGGGTGTTCGGCAACGACGTGAGCGGCATCTGCTACGGCACGAAGGCGGGCACGTCGACGGCCAGCAACTGCCCGTTCAGCACGGTCTACATCCCGCGCCAGGGCGACGTCGAATTCGCCAACGGCACGAGCCAGCAGGTCATCAACCAGTTCTTCAACTACATCGCGTCGAACTCGTACCTGCGCGACCATCAGGGCCAGGTCGCCCAGCGCAACGGCGCGCACGCCGGCTGGGTCAACCAGGTGAACCTGAGCTTCCGTCAGGAGATCCCGGGCTTCTTCAACGACGCGAAGGGCGAGATCAAGTTCGACATCCTGAACTTCACGAACCTGCTCAACAAGAAGTGGGGCAACATCCACGACATCGACTTCCCGTACGCGCGCACGCTAGCGAACTTCTCGGGCATCGACCAGGCCACGGGCAAGTACGTCTACAGCTTGCCGACCGCCGGCGGCAACTACGCGCCGGGCGCTCTCAAGCTCGAGGACCAGTTCGCACAGTCGCGCTGGTCGGTGCTCGTGACGGTGCGCTACACGTTCTGATCGATCCCGGTCCGAACGCACGCGACACGAAGCCGGCGTCCGCGAGGACGCCGGCTTCTTTTTTGCGCTAAGCTAAGCGGTTCCGACCGATACCAGCCAGGAGCCGCAATGCCCGCCAGAGGAGTCAATACGCGCATCGCCCCCGTCGCCGGCATGGACGTGCTCTCGCGCAACGAGGTGCGGCGGCTGCGCGACGCGAGCCAAGGCGGATTGCATGCGCTGCTCCGGCGCTGCGCGCTCGCCGTGCTCACCTCGGGCAGCGAGAACGACGATGCGCTCGGCATCTTCGAGCGCCATCCGAATTTCGACATCGAAGTGCTGCAGCAGGACCGCGGCGTGAAGCTCGAGCTCACGGCGGCGCCGCCCTCGGCTTTCGTCGACGGCCGCATCATCCGCGGCATCCAGGAGCTCCTGTTCGCCGTCGTGCGCGACATCGCCTACGTGGCGACGCAGATCGAAGTCGGCCGTTTCGAACTCGACGATTCGCACGGCATCACGCATGCGGTGTTCGAGATCCTGCGTAACGCGCGCATCCTGCGGCCGAATGTCGAGCCGAATCTCGTCGTGTGTTGGGGCGGCCATTCGATCTCGCGCCACGAGTACGACTACACGAAGCTCGTCGGCTACGAGCTCGGCCTGCGCGGGTTCGACATCTGCACGGGCTGCGGCCCCGGCGCGATGAAAGGCCCGATGAAGGGAGCGACGATCGGCCACGCCAAGCAGCGCATGCGCGGCCGGCGTTACATCGGCATCACCGAGCCCGGCATCATCGCGGCCGAATCGCCGAACGCGATCGTGAACCACCTCGTCATCATGCCGGACATCGAGAAACGTCTCGAGGCGTTCGTGCGCACGGGCCACGGCATCGTCGTGTTCCCGGGCGGCGTGGGCACGGCCGAGGAGATCCTCTACCTGCTCGGTATACTTCTACACCCGGCCAATGCGGAGCTGCCGTTCCCGCTCGTGTTCTCGGGACCGCCGCAGTCGGCCGCGTACTTCGAGCAGATCGACGCGTTCCTCAAGCTCGCACTCGGCGAAGACGTCGGGCGCTACTACCGCATCGTCGTCGGCGACCCGGCCGAGACGGCGCGACACATGCTCGAAACCATCGATCGCGTGCGCACGTTCCGCATCGCCAGCCGCGACGCGTTCTTCTTCAATTGGGCGCTCACGATCGAACACGCGTTCCAGCAGCCGTTCCGGCCGACGCATGCGAACATGGCCGGCCTCAACCTGCATCGCGATCAGCCGCGTCACCTGCTCGCGGCCGACCTGCGCCGCGCGTTCTCCGGCATCGTGGCCGGCAACGTCAAGGAGGAAGGGCTGCGCGCGATCGCGGCGAACGGACCGTTCGAGATCGACGGCGATCCCGAGATCATGCGCGCGCTCGACCGCCTGCTGACGAGCTTCGTGGCCCAGCAGCGCATGAAGCTGCCGGGCAGCGCGTACGTGCCGTGCTATCGCATCCGGACGTCCTGATCGCCGCGCTCAGGCGGCGCGTTCCCGCTCCGCGACGGGGAGAGGACGCGTCACCGGCACGAAGCCGCGCCGGCCCTTGCTCATCGCCTCCGCGGTCGGCCAAGCGGCGACGTATTTCGGATTGAGCGCATTGAGCACCCGGCAGGCCGGGCAGAGGTGGACGGTTTCGATGGTCTTGCGATAATCACCGAGGTCGACGACGCGCGAATATTCGCGCAGGTTCGCCGAATCGAGCCGGCAGGAAGAGCACTGCATGGACGGAATCCTTACGTTGAATTGGTTGGGTTCGCTGGGCGAATGCCCCTGTGGAAGGCTTTGGAGCAGGACTCATGCCACGGCGCGCGGCGGCGGCGGCGCGGTCAACGCGGAAACACCTGCGCAAAATGCACGGTTCGCCGCTCGTCGGATTTGCAACTTGCGGTACGTAACGAAAACGTCACGCGTCCGGGGCACGCTGATTCGCGCGATCCGCACGCTGGGAGCAAGCGCATGTACATCTGGCTCAAGCTCGTTCACGTGATTGCGGTCGTCGCGTTCCTCGGCAACATCGCGACGGGTTTGTTCTGGCATGCGCATGCGGTGCGTAAGCGCGATCCGGCGCTGCTCGCCCACACGATGCAAGGCATCATCCGCAGCGACCGGTTGTTCACGCTGCCGGGTGTCCTCGTCATCGTCGCTGCCGGCATCGGCACTGCAATGGCCGGGCACGTGCCGATTCTGCGCACGGGCTGGATTCTCTGGACGCTCGTGCTCTTTGCGATCTCGGGCGTCGTGTTCTCGGTTTTCGTCGCACCGCTGCAGCGCCGGTTGAGCATGCTGGCGGAAGAAGGCAGGCAGAGCGGCACCTTCGACTACGCCGCCTATCGCGCGCTCGCGCGCCGTTGGGAGAGCTGGGGCGCGCTCGCGCTGCTGACGCCGCTCGCCGGCGTCGCGCTCATGGTGCTGAAACCGGCGCTGTAAGCCGCACGCGGGCAGCCGCGGCGATTCCGCGGAGCGATCCGCCGGGCCGCTCGTCATTCCAGCGCAAACTGGAATCCATCTTTCTCTTTTTCTACTTGTATAATTTACAGAGCTCGCCGCCGAGTCAGCTCTTCTCGCCGTAGCGTAGCCAGAGATCCGCCTCGGTCTCGTGCGTGAACACGCGTGCATCGATGCCGGCTTCGAGTGCATAGAGCGCGCAGTATTCGATGTTCTGCAAACCGTTCGGCTTGACGTGCGCGATGCGAGCGCGCGCCACCGCCGTGCCGGCCACGCTCGCGACGAGCCGTTTCCAGTCGTCGGCGGTCAAAGCGTCGCCCGTCGTCCGATCGATGAGCAGCACCCGCAAGACGCGATCCTTGACGAGTTCCGCGTCGATCGCGCGCCAGTACGCCGCCGTGGTCTCGTAGTCGGCCGTGCCGCTGACTTCGACCCGCAGCGCGCCGCGTTGCAGCTTCGTGTGCATCCTCAGCGCGCCGTCGCGCCCGACGCTTTCGTTGCCCGGCATACGACCTCCTCGCGGCCACTATATGCCTCGCCGATCGCCGCGCGCTAGCTGGCAATTTTGCCTGGTCCTTCCGGTGCGAACAGCGTGTTGGCCCAGCCGGCGAGATCGGGGAAGAGGTCGGCGTTCGGGCCGCGGATAACGGCGAGCTTGAGGGCGGCGGAGCCGCGACGCACGGCGGCGGCGACGACCTTGTGGTTGCCGTCGAGCAGAAGCAGCATGCCGTCGGGCAGGGCGAAGGCGGGCAGCTCGAGCGTCACGCCGTCCTGCCAGCGCGCGAGCTGTTTGGCGAGCCTGTGGTCGGCGTCGCGCATGACCTCCGCGTCGGACGCCGCCTGTACGACCGAGAGCGGCGGCGGATCGCCCGGTTCGGCGGGCTTCGTCTTGCGCCGCCACGGCGTCCAGAGCTTGCCGAGATCCGCAGGCACGGAGAGCGCAAGCTCTTCGATGCGCCACTCAGGTCCGGCGAATCGTTCCCAGTCCACGACGACCTGGATGCGGTCGCCGTGGCGGCGGCGGAACTCGGCCTTGTCCATGGAAGCTCACGGATTGCCGCGTCCGCCCGCGATGCCGAACACCTGGCCCGTGACGTAGCTCGCTTCGGTCGACGCGAGATCGACATAGACCGTTGCGATTTCCGCGGGCTGACCGGGCCTGCCAAGCGGCGTGTCGGAGCCGAATTTCTCGAGTTTTTCTTCCGTCTGGCCGCCGCTCACCTGGAGCGGCGTCCAGAACGGCCCCGGCGCGACGGCGTTGACGCGTATGCCGCGTTTGGCGAGCTGCTTGGCGAGCGCCTTGCTGAAAATCATGATGCCGGCTTTCGTCGCCGCATAGTCGAGCAGGTTCTCCGAAGGATCGTACGCATTGACCGAGCTCGTATTGATGATCGCGGAGCCGGCCGGCATGTGCGGAATCGCCGCCTTCGTGATCCAGAACAGCGCGTACAAATTGGTTTTCAGCGTCCAGTCGAAGTTCTCGCTCGTGATGTCGAGGATCGAGTCGGCGCTGTGCTGGCGACCGGCGTTGTTGACGAGGATATCGAGGCCGCCCAGCTGCTTGACCGCTTCGTCGACGAGATGCTGGCAGAACGCCTCGTCGCGGATGTCGCCCGGCAGCTGCACGGCTTTGCGTCCGGCCGCGCGGATGAGCTTGGCGACGGCTTGCGCGTCCTCTTCTTCGGCAGGGAGGTAGCAGATCGCGACGTCGGCACCTTCGCGCGCATAGGCGATCGCGGCGGCGCGGCCGATGCCCGAATCGCCGCCCGTGATGAGCGCCTTGCGGCCGGCGAGACGGTTGCGGCCGCGGTAGCTCTCCTCGCCGTGATCGGGCGGCGGATTCATCTTGCTGGCGAGGCCCGGCCAGGGCTGCGATTGCTTCTCGAACGGCGGCTTGCGGTACAACGAACGCGGGTCGGCCAACGGTGCGGGCGGCGGTTCGCCTGCGGCAGAAGAACCCGACGGCTTGGCGACGGCCGACACGCTGCCGGCCGCGACGGCGGCGGCCATGCCGCCCAGGAACGAGCGCCGCTGCGCTGCAATTGAATTGGTGGAATGGCTCATGACGTGCTCCTCCGTGAACGACGTAGCGCAGTGGCTTAAAAAAACCGTGCCACCGGCGCGTCGCACTCGCGCTCGCGCGCGGTGCGACGAGGAGGAAACTTGCGCAAGCGAGCAGTAATCGCTACTCGCCCATACTCTCGTTTCGCGTGTGTCGCACGAACGCGGGTGCCCAACCGGCGCGCGCGCAGCGCGGACAGCGCGCGATCGCCGGGGTGGCCACCTCGCCGCAGGACGTGCAGGCGCGCAGCGCGGCGTCGCGGTCGAGGCCGGCGACATCGCTCGTCGCGTCCGGCATCAGCGAAAGCCCTGCACGGCTGCGTTGCCACGGCACGAGGGTGAGCTGTCCCGAGGCTTCGAGATAGACGCGGCGCAGCTCGCCGAGTTCGAGGATTCCCGACGAGCGCAGCGATGCGAACAGCTTCTCGCGCGACAGCGACGCGGCCGACAGCGCCTCGCGCACGAGACGCCCGTCTTCGACGATGATCGTGACCACGCCTTGCGTCAGGTTTTCGAAGCGGCGGCTGCGGATCGAGAACGACGAAATCCCGCGCTGCACGACGAGCGCGATCGTCAGCACGACGGCCGCGCAGAGCAGTCCCGTCTCCGGCATCTGGATCGGCGGTCCCACCGAGGCGCCGAGCGTGAGCACGACGACGAGTTCGATCGTGCTGAGCTGCGCGGCGACGCGCTTGCCCATGAGCCGCATCGCGACGAGCAGCATCGCATAGAGCACGAGCGCACGCACCGCGACTTCGAACAGGAACCACCAGGGCGCCGTACCGAGCAGAATCCGCTTGACGTCGGCGATGCTGACCAAGGCGTCGGCGGGGTCCATCTCACTGCTCGAGACGCTTCGCCGCGACGGTCCACTGCGTCGAACCGCAGTAACGGCAGGCGTGGGCGCGCTCATGCGCGGACTCGGCGCGATGCCCGCATGTCGCGCACACCTGCACCTCGGCGCAGGCGGCTTCGCGGCGCAGCGTTTCGTCGACGTAGGGCAGCACCGAGAGTCCAGGTTTGGGATCGGTCGCGCGCACGATCGAGAACGCGCCGCTCGGCTCGATGTACAACCGGCTCACTTCGCCCAAGTGCTGCACGCCGCGATTGCGCAGCCGGCAAAACAGCTTTTCGTTCGATATGAGCTCCGCGCGCGTCGCGTCGACCATGATGCGCCCGTCGGCGACTGCCGTCACGGTAGGCCCGGTCGCGAGCCGTTCGATCGAGCGCCGCCGCGTCCCCCAGTACGCAATGCCGCGCTGCACGGCGACCGTCACGAAGATCGCGACGGCCGCGGGCAGCAGGCCGCGGTTCGGCGATTCGAGCACGGCGCCCGCCGTCGCAGCGAGCGTGACGACGATCGAGAGCTCGAACAACGTGAGCTTCGCGGCCACGCGCCGGCCGAGCACGCGCATCGCGACGATCAGCGCGAAATAGACCAGCAACGCGCGCGCTGCGACTTCGATCAGGAACAGCCAGGGCGTCGTTCCGGCGAGGAGCCGGTGCCAGTCCTCGGGATGGATCAAGGCTTCGCTCATCGCGCTCGGGCATTCACGCATCGTGCCGGCGACGGCGCAGCTCGCCGGCGCCGAGCTCTGCAGAAGCATCGGATGCGCTACGATGCTGCGCGTGGATGGGAGGACGATCGTGGGCGCCGAGAATGCGGTCGTGCGGTGGTTCGGTCCGCAGTTCGCGGCGCTCGATCCGAAACTACAGGCCTTGCATCGCGCCGACTCCTCGCTGCGCGGCAGCGTCCGCATTTTCGTCGGGAGCGGCATCGCCGGTTGGCTCGGGCGCCGCCTCGCTCGCCGCATCGGCATCCCCATCGATCGGCCCGAACGCGGTTTCGAGGTGCGCATCGTGCACGACGCGCGCTCGCTCGAATGGGTCCGGCGCTTCGATGACGGCTCCGTCGTGCGTTCGCATTTCGAACCCGTTGGCTGCTGGCCGAGCGGCTGCTGGCGCGAAACGACCGGGCCGTTCGCGCTCGATCTCGCCGTCGACGTCGTCGACGGCGGCTGGCAGTGGCGACCGCTGCGCGCTCGCTGGCGCGGCTTGCCGGTTCCGTTGTGCCTGCTGCCGCGCACGCGCGCCGGCAAGCGCATCGTCGAGGGCGGCTACGCGTTCGAAGTCGCGTTCGACGTGCCGCTCTGCGGGCGCATTCTCGCCTATTCCGGAACGTTGAGCGCCGAGTGCGGTTCGCCGCCGGCAACGTCGTAGCCGCGGCCTGCTGCGGGACGCTAACCCCGCCATGCGCGTCGCTGCGTTCCACGGCGTGGAGTCCATCCACGAGGGGAACGCGATGCGTCATCGGTCCGTGCTGCGCCTGGTTTTCGCTTGCGTTGGTTTCGCCGCGTGCTCGCCACCCGCGCTCGCCCAAGACGGCGGTCAGGCGCTCGAGACGATCGTCGTGACGGGCTCGCGCATCAGCTATCGCGACTTGCTCGATACACCCGCCGTTTCCGTCACGGTCCCCGGCGATTACCTGTTGCTCGAGATCACGCTCGTCAACGACACGCGCAGCGAGGACGGCCGCAAGCGCGAGATCTATGCCACGATCGAGAAGATGCTCGCCGGCGCGGGCAAGCGCTTCGAGCTCGTCTACAACGATGCCTATCCGCGCAAGCTGACCGCGCAGAGCTTCGAAGTGCCGCTCGCGAAAGAAGACAAGCGCCCCGACGTCAGCAAGGTGTCGCTGTCCGTGCGCACGCCGATCGGCGGCGAGCCCGCGAAGGCCGAAGAGCTCACGCGCGCCCTGCGCACGTTCGTCGAAAAAGCCGAGCGCGTCGGCCGCACCGAGATCGATACGGGCAGCGAAACCGCACTCAGCCTCTCGCGGCCCGAGCGCTTCCGCTACGACCTCGTCAAGGCCATCGCCACCGACACTGCCAAGGTGCGCAGCACCGTCGGCGCGGGCTGCAAGGTGCAGATCGAGGGCTTGAGCAGCCGCATCGAATGGGCGCGCGCGTCCGCATCGGAACTCCTGTTGTACATCCCGTACCACATGACGATACAAGAGTGCGGAGCGGCAGGATGACGCACTGGCCGGTCGAGAGTCGCGCCGGGTCAATCGAAGCCGTCGGCGAAGATCAGCTGCGGCAGCAGCAGGGTTTCCTCGGTCCAGAACTGCGGCAGAACGTCGTAAGGATTCGGCTCGACGGCGTCGGTGACGTAGAGCCAGCTCGCGTTGCGCGTGAAGGCGCGGCTCATGGCTTCGCGCATGTGCAAGGCGTCGGGCGTGGTGTGCACGACCATCGCGAGCGCGGCCGCACCGCTGACGTTCTGCCAGGGAGGCGCGACGTAGCCGCTCGCGAAGGCGCTGTCGGTGTCCTCGAAAACCAGAACGGCATCGAACACCGTGCCGAAATCGGCATCGGTATACAGGGTTTGACTGCTCGGGTTGATCGTGTCGCCGACGCCGGGATTGCCGACGATGTACGCCATCGCGTCGTGCTGGCGCACGGCGTCGCGCAGCGCTCGATAGTAGGGCACGTTGGCGAGATCGTTCGACATTTCGTCGAAGAAGATACCCTGCACGCGGATCGGAAATCCGCGCCAATAGTTCGGATCGTAATACAGCGCCACTTCCGCCTCGGCGGTTGCGAGCGGCTTCGCCGCATTCGTCGTCGCGACGTAGCCGTAGACGGGCGCGCCCGTGGCGAGGAGGTCGACGAGCGGGCCGTGCCCTGAGGCGTCGACGTAGTTCGCATCGACGGGCGATGCGCCGGGACCGCTTGCAGGATTGAACACGACGGCCACTTCCTGCGGATGCGCCGTCGCGAACGCGTTCACGGCGCTCCACAGCGCCGGGCCGCCGGCGCAGCACGGATTCGCGTACGCGGGCACGAGCAGCCGCGCGCCAGTGCCGTGCGCCGCGCACGCGACGGCAAGCGTGGCACCGAGGAACCAGATGCGGGCGATCAAGGTCATGCGTCGACTCCGGACAAGCCGAGTATGGCACGGCGGCGCCGCACGTTCTGCGAACGATTCCGCCGACTCGGCGAGCGAGCTACACTGACGTTCGTCAGGGGAGCCGCCGATGGATCTCAAGCCGGGTCAGTCGCTGGGCAGCTACTACATCACCGAACGCCTCGTCGCCGGCGGGATGGCAAAAGTATACCGGGCGCGCCAGCCGAGTACGGAACGCGACGTCGCGCTCAAGGTGCTCACGCTCGAATCCGATCCGAGCTTGCAAACGCGCTTCGAACGCGAGGCCAAGCTGCTGGCGCACCTGCAGCATCCGCACATCCTCGGGCTCATCGACGCGGGATGCGACGGGCCGTGGCACTACCTCGTCGTGCCGCTCGTGCGCTGCGGCGACTTGGCCGATCTCATCGCGCGCGAAGACGGCCCGCTGCCGTTGCCGATGGTGCGCCGCGTGATGCTGCAGCTTTTGTCCGCGCTCGAATATGCGCATGCGCAGGGCGTCGTGCATCGCGACGTGAAGCCCGCGAACATCCTGCTCGACGAACGCGGCAATTGCGTGCTGACCGATTTCGGCATCGCGCTGACCGCGAGCGCCGAGCGCCTGACGATGGTCGGCTATGCCGTCGGCACGCCCGAATATTTCGCGCCGGAGCAAGCGCAAGGCCAGTACGACGCGCGCAGCGATCTCTATTCGGCCGGCATGATCCTGTTCGAAATGGCGACGGGCCGTTTGCCGTTCCGCGAACATTCGCCGACCGAGTGGCTGCGGGCGCATCGCGAAACGCCCGTGCCGTCCGCGCATGCATTGAATCCGGCGCTACCCGCCGCGCTCGATGCCGTGATCGCGAAGGCGCTCGCGAAAGATCCGAAGGACCGCTACCAGAATGCCGCACAATTCGCCGCGGCGATCCGCGATGCGGTGCCCGAATCGGTCGACAGCGAAAACCCGGCACAACGCGCGCCGCCGCCGACGACGGTGATACGTGCGGCGGCGCCGACGTCGAAACCGCGCGTTCCGGTGCTGGCGCTTGCCGGCGTCGTCGCTGTGGCCGTGCTCGCGGCGCTTGCATTCTGGCAGCCGTGGCGAGCACCGGCATCGACATCCGTCGCGCCGGCTGCGGCCGCCTCGCCCGCGACGCCGACGCCAGTCTCCCCGGCGCCGCCGGCTACGCCGAGCGCAGGACTTGCCGACGCGTTCGACGATCCGCGCTTCGAGTACCGCTACGACGCCTCGCGCTGGCGTCCGACGCGCGCCGACGCGCGCATGCGCATGGAACAGCGGAGCGGCGCGCTGCACATCGAAACGCAGGAACGCGAGCACGGTCTTTATGCGGAGCTGCGCGATACGCACGTCGAGTGCGTCTCCGCCCGTGTGCGCCTGGACGCGCCCGTCGCGGCAAGCGAGGGCACGGTCGGCATCATCGTCTCGCGCGCGGACCGTCCCGGCGAGTGGGTGTCGTGTTATCTCTACGCCACGCGCGGCGCCGCGCTTGCCGCCCCGGCGTGCACCGATCAGCGCCGCAGCGAATTCCGCGCCGGCACCGCCGAGGCCGTCGGCGGCTGGCACGAAGTGACGATGCGCGTCGATGCCGCGCAGGATCGAATCGCATTTCGCTCCGATGGGCGGCCCTTGGGGGATCTGCCATTCGCGGGTGCCGGCGCGGCGACGACGTGGTACGTCACGCTCGCGGGATGGTCGGCCGATGGCAACGTCGTGTCGGGCGATGTCACCGCAGTGACCACCGCGTGTCGGTGACGCGTCGCGCCGAGCCGATACGGCGGATCAGGCGTAGGCCTTGACGGCCTCGAAGATCTGGTCCGGCGTATAGGGTTTTCCGATCAGCGCCTTCGCACCTTGCAGCTTGGCCCAGACGTGATCGGCTTTCTGGTTCTTGACCGACACGAACACGACGGGAATCGCGCGCGTTTCCGCATCGGCTTGCAACGTGCGGCACGCCTCGTAGCCGTCCATGTTCGGCATCATGATGTCGAGCAGGATCAGCGCGGGTTTCTCCGATTTCGCGCGGGCGATCGCTTCGGCCCCGCTCGTCGTGGTCAACGTCTGCCAGCCGGCATCGGTCAAGATGCCGTTCAAATTAGCGAGCTCTGCAGGAGAGTCATCGCAAATCAACACCTTGCGCATATTCGCACCCCCTCGCGGTGAGGAATCTGCAAACTCCAGCTCGCCGGTGAGTCGGCTCGCTTGACACAGTCTACGCCTGTATTGAATAACATACACGCGGCAGTCCGACGTTGCGCGAGATCAGTTTCCCGCGACTGCGGAGCGCTGCGATCCGTCAGGAGTCAACGGGCGCTGGAGCGCGTCAGGTTCGGCCGAGTTCGGCTGATCTGGGTCGATCGGTACCTCGTATCCACCCGGTGTCACGCATGGCGCGCAGGCTGTCCGACAGCATGTGGCACCTGGTCCGCAACGGGCCCGTGTCGCAGCGCGCGACGGTCGCCGCGCCGCGCGCGAGCTGGTACGAACGCGTGACCGATTTCCTGGCGCGCGGTGCGCCTACCCGCTGGCAGCGCGAAACGAACAGCATCCTGGATGCCGTCGACGACGCGGTATTGGTCGCCGACGCGCGGCTCCGCGTCGTGGCCGGCAATACGGAAGCCTGCAAGCTGCTCGGCCTCGAATGGGGGCGTGTGCTCGGCGCTTCTCTGACGCGACTGCTCGGCGCGAGACTGCGTACCGCGGCGGGCGAGCGCGTGGACTTCGCCATGCTCACGCAAGGCTGGGCCGGCGAAGTGGACTTCCTCCTCGACGAACGCACCGCCCTGCCGATTTGGCTGCGCGTCGCGCCGACCGACAGCGCACAGCCGCAACGCGCTGCCGTCACGGTCGTGCTGTCGGATCTGAGCTTGCTCAAACAGGTGGCGACGGAGGCGCGGGGTCCTCCGCGGTTCGATCCGGTCACCGGGCTCGCCAATCGCAGCACGATCTTCGAACGGCTCGAACACGTCCTCGCGCAGGCAGGCAGCGCCCAGCGCACGCTCGCGTTGCTGTTCATCGGCGTGAACCGTTTGGACCTGTTCCGCGACGCCGTCGAAGACGCGTCCGCGGATCGGCTGCTGCGCGAAGTCGCGCAACGCCTGAGCCATTGCGGATTCGCCGAAGACGCCATCGGCCGATTTTCCGACGACGAATTCGTCGCGATCCTGCAAGATCTGCCGGCGCCCGACCAGATCGCCGCGGTCGCGGGCGCCGTGCTGCACGCCTTGGCCTGGCGCGTGAAAACCGGAAGCGATGCGATGTCCGTTTCGGCCAACATCGGCATCGCGCTGTTCCCGACCGATGGCGACAACAGCGAAACGCTGCTGCGCGCCGGCCACGTCGCCCTGGAACAGGCGCGCGCGTCGGGCAGCGGCCGATTCGAGTTCTGCCGCCGCGAATGGACGCTGCGTGCGGCCGAGCGCCTCGCGCTCGCCAATCGCCTGAGCGATGCGCTGGAACGCGGCGAATTCTCGCTCTGGTATCAGCCCAAGGTCGACGCGATTTCGCATCGCATCACCGGCCTCGAAGCGCTGTTGCGTTTGCACGCGCCCGGCCGGCCGAACATCGGTCCGGCGGAATTCATTCCGATCGCCGAACAGTCCGGATTGATCACCCCGATCGGTGCGTGGGTGCTCGAGCGCGCTTGCCTCGACTGCGCCGAGTGGAAACGCGCGGGGCTGCCCGCGATCGCCGTGGCCGTGAACGTGTCGGGTTTCCAGATACTGAACGGGCATCTGCTCGCGTCGGTGCAGCGGGCGCTGGCCTCGTCGGGGCTGCCGGCGCAGTATCTTGAAGTCGAAATCACCGAGTCGGTCATGCAGTCGCCGCAAGCCGCCGAGACGCTGGCGCAGCTACGCACGCTCGGCGTGACCATCACGCTCGACGACTTCGGCACGGGCTATTCCGCGCTGTCGTCGCTGTGCAGCCTGCCTTTCGATCGCCTGAAAATCGATCGCTCGTTCGTCTCGCGCCTGCCGCACGACGCGGAATTCGTCGCGATCACCCGCGCGATCGTGGCGATGAGCCGCGAGCTCGACATGCAGGTCGTGGCCGAAGGCGTCGAAACGCCCGAGCAGAGCGAGTGCTTGCGCCTGATCGGCTGCGACGAGTTGCAAGGTTATCTGTTCAGCCATCCGTTGCCGGCGATTCGCATCTCGGAGCTGCTCGCGCGCGGCTCGATCCCCGAGCTGCGCTGAGCGACGTTCGTCCGGCTACGCCTTGTAGCGTCGGTGTGCCTCGCCGCCGGCGGCGACCAAGTCCGCGACCAAGGTCACGAGCACGTCTTCGGATACGGGCTTGGAAAGCGTCTGCGTCACGCCGGCTTCTTCGGCCATCTGGCGATGCTTGCTCGCGGTCCGCGAGGTGATCATGAGGATCGGCAGGTCGCGGGTTTCGGCCTTGTTGCGCAAGCTGCGCGCGACTTCCAATCCGCTCATGCGCGGCATTTCCATGTCGAGCAGCAGCACGGCGGTCGGGCGCGCTTCGACTTGCGCCACGGCTTCGAAGCCGTCGCTCGCGACGTCCACGTCGTAGCCGGCGTCGCGCATGAGCTGCTCGAGCGAACGGCGCGCGCTCAGCGAGTCGTCCGCGACGACGATGCGCGGTATCGCTTGCGGCGGCACGAACCGCAGCGCACGTTCGGTCTCGCTCTGTTCGGCGCCTTGCGACAGCAGCTGGTCGAGGTCGACCACGGGCGCCAAGGTGCCGTCGGGCAGTTGCGTGATGCCGCGCACCGCCGGGATCGGCGGTAGGCCGGCGCTGACCGGCTTGACCACGACCGACCGCACTTCGTCCACGGTGCGCACGAGCACCAAGGTCGGATCGCCGGCGGAGCTGCGCACGAGCAGACCGCGGCCGCCGGACGTGAGCCATTCGTTGACGTTCGCACCTTCGCGGTAGATCGATTCGATCGGAATCGCCGGGACGAGCTCCGCGCCGATGACGACGCTCAAGGCCTGATTCGCCGCGTCGAAACGGCAGGCGTTCGCCATGAAGCCGACGATCTGCTCGACCGAAGACGCGACCACGGCCGTGCGATAGCGCTGGCCGCTGATCAGCACGACATTGGCGATGGTTTGCGTGATGGGCACGCGGATCTTCACGTCCAAGCCTTGGCCGGGTCGGCTGTGCAGCTGCAAGGTGCCGCGCAGTTGCGTCACGCGCTGGTTGACCACGTCCATGCCGACGCCGCGGCCGGAGAGCTCGGTCGCGGACGTGCGCGTCGAGAAGCCGGGCAGCAGCACGAAGCGCGACAAACGGCGTTCGTCGGCGACAGCGCCGGGCTCGAGCAGACCCATGTCTGTAGCGCGCGCGCGGATCGCATCGAGATCCAGGCCGCGGCCGTCGTCGCTGACGTCGATCGTCGCCGCATCGCCTTGCACGCCGACCGCGATGCGCAACAGCGCGACCTCGGGCTTGCGCACGCGCCGGCGCACGTCCGGCGGCTCCACGCCATGGTCGATCGCATTGCGGATCAAATGGCCCATCGGCTCGACGATGCGCTCGAGCAGCTCGGCGTCGAGCAGCGTTTCCTCGCCGCTGATCTCGAGCTCGACGGGTTTCATGACCTGTTTCGCCGTCTGGCGCACGATGCGCTGCAGGCGCGGCGCGATCTGCGCGAACGGTACCATGCGCGTGCGCAGGATGCTGCGTTGCAGCTCGCGGTTGACTTTTTCCTGCTCGCTGCGCAGGTCCGCGAGATCGCTCAATGCGCGGCGCAAATTGCGCAGCGACACCTGCACGTCGGCATGCGACTCGGCGAGCTGGCGCGAGATCACGTGCAGCTCGTTGTACTGGTCGATCTCGAGCGGATCGAGCTCGGTGCCAGAGGCGATCGCCGTCGACTGCAGCGCCGCGCCGCGCAGTGCGACCAAATCGTCGAGGCGCGTCAGCAGTTCGTGCGAATGGCGCGCGGCCTCGTCCTGCACGCGGCGCAGCTCGGCGACGCCTTCGAGCTGGCGATCGATGCCTTGCGCCACGATCATGGCTTCGCCGGCGAGGTCCTGCAGGTGATCGAGGACGTCGCTGCCGAGCGTGAGATTGCGGACCTGCGCGGCAGCCGGTGCGGCTTGCGCCGGCGCGGCGGGCGGCGCTTCGGCCGCTGCAGGCGCCTTGGCCGCAGGCGCGACGTGCGGTGCGGATTCGAACTCGGGCGCCGCTGCCGGCACTTCGCGCGTGGCCTCCTCGTCCGGCGGCGCCGCGCGCGGGCCTTCTTCGTCGAGCTCGAGCGAAGCGTCGAGCAGGCGCTGATAGAGATCGAGCAGGCCATCGGGCGCCGGTCCGCGCCCGAGCAGGAAATCGGTGATTTCCTCGATCTTGTCGGTCGCGTCGATCAAGAGATCCGCCATCGCGGCATCGGGTGCGTCGCCATGCTTCTCGTACGCGATCAGGATGTCTTCGAGCGCGTGCGTGAGGCCGGCGAGGCCGCGCACGCCGACGGTATTGGCGTCGCCTTTCAGCGTGTGCGCGACGCGGCGCGCTTCGTCGAGCGCATCGAGCTCGCCTTCCATGACGGCGGCACGCACGGCCGCGCCGAGCCGCGCGGTGTTGCCGGGCAGCTCGCGCAGCATGCCTTCGAGCACCGGCGCCAGCACGTCGGGCGCGAATTCGAGCGTCACGTCTTCCTCGGCGGCTTCGCGCTTGCGTGCCGAGAGCTGCGCCGGGTCGATGCCAATGCGCACGCGCACGATTTCCGCAGCCAAGTCCGACAGCCACTCCTCGTCGAGGCCCGGAACGGCGGTCGCGAGCGCGGCGAGCAGGAGCGAGTTGTCTTCGCCGGGCTGGTCGATCGCGGCCAGCAAGCCCGCGCAGCAGGCGAAGACGATTTCCGCATCGAGGGCCGCCGGTTGCGTGAGTCCTTGCTCGCGCAGCGCGCGGATGCCGCGTGCATGCGCATGCATGCCGATGTGCTCGAGCACGTTGCCGATCAGTTCGCATTGATAGAGCAGGACGTCGAGCGCCGGAGCGCGTTCGCCTTCCGTCTCGGCGGCGGACCATTTTTCCGCCAGCGGCATGAGCTCCTGCGTGATCGCGTGCAGGATCAAGCGGCGCTCCTCCTCGCCGAGCCAGATCGGCGACTGATCGGACGGCGCGCCGGCGACGCCTTCCTCCATGCCGACAGTCTCGCTCGCGCCGATGGCGCCGAGGTCGGGCGCGGCCGCGAACGATTCCATGACGTCCGGCGCTTCGCTCGGCGGCGCCGCGAGCGGCTCGTCGGCTTCGCGTACCCAGTCGGACGACAACGCGTCCGACTCGGGCGCGAAGAATCCGCCGTCGGCAGCGAGGCTCGGCGCAAGCGTCGAGGGTTCGTCCGGATCGCGCATGTCATCGGCGTGCGGCATCTCGGCGCTGCCGTCGTGCGAAGAGGTCGTTCCGAAGACTGCGCACGCATCGTCGATCGGCTCGGAACGTGCGTCGGCAATCGGCTCGGGCGAGCCGAAGGCGTCTTCGAACGGCGGTCGCGCCGTGTCGAATGCAACGACGACGTCGGCCTCGGGCTGCGCGCGGTGTTGCGCCGGTGCGCGCAGAGGCGGCGACAGCGAGAGACGGCGCGCGATCTCGTCGCTGAGATGCAGCGGCATTTGCGGCATCCAGCTAAGCTCCGCCGGCAACTGCGCCAGCATCGCGCGCTCCTCGGCGGGCAGTGTGCCGTCGAGATAGCGCTGCAAGCGCAGGAACCAGTCCGCCATGGGGATCACGTCTTCCGGCGGCAAGAACGCGGCCGTGGCCGCGCGTCGCTGCACGAGCACCTTCCAGGCCTGCAGCAAATCCTTGACGCCGAGGATGCCTGCGCCGGCGTCGCGCAGCTCGCTCAATACCGGCAGCAGCGCCGCGCATTGCGCGCCCTCGATCACGGCCACCTCGAATATCGACAGCAAGGTGTCGAGCGATGCGACCACGCTGTGCGCGCTGGCTCGAACGGTGTTCATGGCCTAGCTCGGCATGCGCTCACGCCGGCAACTGGAACGCGGACACTGTGTTGACGAGAGCGCTGGCCGAGTGGCTGAGGTTCTCGGTATCGGCGCGCTGCTGGACGATTTCGTCCACCGTCTTGAGCGACGCCTGCATCAGCCCCTGCGCGCGCTCGAGCAAGGTCTGCGATGCTGCGCTCTGCGTCTGCGTGGCTTGCGCGATCGCGCGCACCGAGTTCACGAGCGCCTCCGTCGCGCTGCGCGTGTCGTTCATCTGGCTGCCGGCGCGGTCGGCGAGCTGCGTGATCTCGACGACCTTGGTGATCGTGTTGTTCATCGCCTGCAGCGTTTCCGACGTATCCGATTGGATCGCGTTGACCAGACCGGCGATCTGCTGCGTCGCCTCGCGTGCGTTTTCGGCTAAGCGTTTGACTTCGTCCGCGACCACGGCGAAGCCGCGGCCGGCGTCGCCCGCGGCGACCGCCTGCATGGACGCGTTGAGCGCGAGCACCGAAGTGCGCTCGGCGATCTGGCCGATGATCGTCACCGTCGCCGAAATCTCCTGCGAACGTTCGGCGAGTCGCTTGACGCGCTTTTCCGTTTCGCGGATCTGGTCGCGCGAGGAGCCGATGCCCTCCACGGTCTGGCCCACGATCTTGAGCGCGTCGCCGGTCGCCGAGAGCGCGCGCTCGGCTTCGCGCGCGGCGGCCTTCGCCTGTTCGCCCATCTGGCGCAGCTCCGCCGCCGTGGCGGTCAATTCCTTCGAGGCGGCACCGGCCTGGCTGCTCGCCTCGCCGGCCAACGTGTGCACGACGTCGGCGCGTTGCTTGACGCGCGTCGAGCTGTCCGACACCTGTTTCGAAATGCCGGCGACGTCGGCCAGCGCGCGCGCCGTCGACGTGGTCATCATGTTGATCGCGTCGGATACGGCGCCCGTCACGTCTTCCGACACGGGCACGCGCACGGTCAGATCGCGTTTGGCGAGCTGTGCGACCGAGGTCATGATGTTCACGACCGAGTTGTTGAGCTGATCGTTCTCGCGCTCGGCGGCCGCCAGGGTGCTCAAGCGTTGATCGAGCAGCTTGTTCAACTCGTTGCCGAGCTGGCCGAGCTCGTCCTGCGTCTGCAGCGTCGATCGTGCCGTGAAGTCGCCGGCGCTCAGGCGTTCGACCAACTGCGACAGCGTGCGCACGCTGCGCACGATCAGGCGCACGACGAACACCGAGATCAAGAGTGCGAGGATCGCGACGATCGCCGCGGTCGCGACGACGATCAGCGAGCGGTTCGAGGCCTCGGTCGCCGTGGTTTGCAGGTTGTCGAGCGATTTGGACGTGGCCTCGACGATGTTCTTGATCAACTCGTCGAATTTGGCCGAGGTGGCGCGGTCCACGCCGCGCACTTGCAGGTCGACTTTCTTGCCCGCTTCGGGATCGGCCTGGTTGTACGTCTTGAGCGCGGTCTCGTACGTGTCGAGCATCTTGGCGTGTTCGGCGAGCAGCTGATCGACGACGTCGGTCGGTATGCCGGCCTTGGTCATCGCCGCCTTGCTGTCGGCGAGGCCCTTCTGCACGTCCTGCGCACGCGCCGTGAACTGGTCGTGATAGCGCTTGAAGAGTTCCGGATCGTTGCCGCGGATCAAGGTGTCCTTCCATTCCTGCACTTGGCGCTGGAAGTTCACCTGCGCGCTGCGCGCGGCGGCGACGAGGTTCGTCGAATCCGTACCGGTTTGCACGGCCGCGTTCAAGCGTTGCGCGAGCAGGCGGCCGCCGAAGAACGCGGCGCCGACGAGGCCGAGCAGTGCGAGGATCAGCAGGCCTACCTGCAGATACATCTTCGCTCGGATGCTAAGGTTCTTGAACATGTCGATTCCCCCTCGGCTGTATCGATATGCGTATGACGACGGCCGCTCAGCTCGGGCCGGAAGTAATCTGGGTTGCGATTTCCGCGAGCCAGGCGAGCGGATCGAACCGGATCGCCGTGCCCGGTTTGGGTCCGTCCGCCGCGAGGCGGTTCTTGTCCGGCCAGGGTGCGACGGCGTGTCCCGGCGGCAGGATGATCGGCGATTCGCTGGCCAGCACGCCGAGGCTGTGCGTGCCGGCGGTGATCGAGACCATGACCGGCATGCCGCGGCCGCTGCGCTCGATGCCCGCCCACAACGCGACGTCGAAAAACGGCACGATCTGTCCGCCGTGACGCGCCACGCCGCAAAACCAGCGCGTGCAGTTCGGGATCGGCGCAATGGGCGTATCGGTCAGCTGCTGGGCGATCACGCCGGGTCCGAGCAGCAGCAGCGGGAGCTCGGGATGCACGCGCAGCGCCACGCTGCGTTCGCTCGTGCGACTCGACGCTGCCGGAAAGGGCGTGACCGCGGCCATGGCGCGTTCAGCCGAACGCCTTCAGCACTTCCATGATCTGCTCCGACGTGTACGGCTTGCCGATCAGCGATTTCGCGCCCTGCATCTTCGCCCAGACGTGATCCGCTTTCTGGTTCTTGCTGGAGACGAACACGATCGGAATGGCCTTGGTGTCGGCGTCGGCCTGCAGCTGGCGGCATGCCTCGTAGCCGTCCATATCCGGCATGACGATGTCGAGCAGGATCAGGGTCGGCTTCTCGGTCTTCGCTTTGGCCACCGCATCCGAGCCGCTCGATGCCGTTACCGAATGCCAGCCCGCGTCGGTGAGGATGCTGCGCAGATTGGCCAGCTCGGCGGGGGAGTCGTCACAGATCAGAACCTTGCGCATGGGGCACCTGTGCTTGGGTTGTGAGAAGGGAAGCGCTACGCCCGCTGGGCGCCCGCGGTGTAGCCTCGCGCGGTGAGCTTGGAGCGATCGTTGCGCGCGCTCTTGAGCAGCGCGCGGTCGAGCGCCGTACGGAAGTCGTCCCAGGTGATCGGCTTGGTCAAATAGCTGTCGCAGCCGGCCAGCATGCCGCGGGCGCGGTCGAACGGCGAGGAGCGGCTGGTCAGCATCACGACCGGCATGTCGCGCTTGGACGGGTCTTGCTTGATCTTGCGGCAGAGTTCGTACCCGTCCATGCCCGGCATGACGACGTCGAGCAGCGAAAGATCGTACTTGCGCCCGGCGAGCAAGGTCTGCGCCTCGGCCGCCGAGGCGGCCTGGTCGCAGGTGAAGCCGAGGCGATCGAGCGCCGCACGCAACTGCTCGCGCACGGCGCTGCTGTCGTCGACGATGAGCGCGCGCAGCGGGTCCGGTATTCCCGCGGAGCCGTCCACGAAAGCCACTTCGCTCGCGTTCTGCGCCGCGGCATGCGCCGCCGCGAGGTCGGCGTCCGGCGCCGGCACGCCATCGGGCTTGCCGGCCCGGTCGGCGACGGCATCGGTGAGCACCTTGAAGATCGTGCGCAGCAGCGACGAGCGGTGGACGACGAAACGCGAGCCCTCACGGACGCCTTCGCGGTCTACGATCACTACCGGTACGACCTGCGGATGACGCTGCCGCAAGTCGGCGAAAGCGGCGAGCGAGGGCGGCGAAGCGGAATCGACGATCGCGACGCTCGGCGCGCTGGAGAACGACGCATCGCTTGCACTGAATTGGAACTGGCTCGCCGAGGGCAGGGCGAGCAACATTTCCAGGAGGCGCTGATCACGAGCCTTAAGCAAGCACAAGGCGATCATGTACTTGGTCACAGCGCGCCTCCCCTATAGACGAGCGCATGCCGGAGCTAATGTAGTCCTGTTGTCACCGGACCGCAATGCGGCGATGACGGTGACGAAAGTCGCGTCCGAAGGGAGTCCGGGCCGGCCGCGCCGGCTCGTCCAAGATGAACGGCGGCGAGGAATTCCTGAATTTCCCAGCACTTTCTGCACGGGCGACGGCGCCTGGGCGCGGTTTAGGAGCTGACCAAAGGGAAGCAGCAATAGAGTGCAGGAGAGGCACCGCCTCGCGCTTGACTTTTCGTCCGCGCTGGAAAATTATTTAACTAATTTCCTAAATACATAACGATCATGGAGAAGGTCTTCGAGGCTCTGGCGTCGACGGCGCGGCGCAAGATTCTGGCGTATCTCAACCAGGGCGAGCTCAGCGCCGGCGAAATCGCCGAGCGGTTCGAGTTCAGCAAGCCGGCGCTGTCGGGACATTTGCGCATCCTGGAAGAGGCCGGATTGGTTTCGCGCGAGAAGCGAGGGCAGTTCGTCTACTACAAGCTCGTGCCGGATCGGCTGGCCAATACGTTGTTCGCGTGGGTTGCCGAAGTGTGTCCGGTCGCCGGCCCATTGAAACGCGAGAGCCGCGCGCGTGCGCGCAAGCGCACCGCAGGTAATACATAATCACACGAGGGGAGCCATGTTTGCCTCGACGAAGGTGGTTCGGACCTTTCCCTCCGCACGCATCCCATCGGTGTCGGGCGGCTTGCCGGTCGAAGTCTCGCTGATCGCACAACTCGGCCACGGTTGCGGCGATCAGCTGTTCGAGAGCGTCATGGCGCGACAGCAGGGACACGAGAGTTTCATCGACGAGCTCGATGAACCATCGGCGCGCTTGGCGGGCGTGGATGTCGCGAAAGGCGACGCGACGTCGCTCTATTCGTTCGGCGTAGGTGCGAAAGGACATCCTTTCCACCGCCATGCGGGGCATCGCGTGTTCACCGCCGTTTCCGGCAGCGGCGGCGCGCAATTGCGTTTTTCGAGCGCATCGCCCGAACAGATCGAGCGCGATCCCCACGCGTTCATGAAAGCGTTGCGCTACATCGATATCCCGCCCGACAGCCTGTTCACCGTGCGCTTCGGCGGAGATACCTGGCATCAGTTCGCGCCGCTATCCGCGGGCTCCAAGCATCCGGCATTCTTTGCGCTGTCGTGTCATACGAACGAGCTCGGCGGCGCATTGACGGAAGCCACGCGGCACAAGGTGCTGTCGAATCAGGCGACGATTCCGCTGCTCACGGAGCTGCTTCCACCGAGCGTCGTCGAACTCTTGAAGGTAGCGCCGATCGCCGCGAACGACGTGCCGACCATCGCGTTGTCGCTCGATGCACCCGCGGGATCGCTGCAGAGCAAATTCTGCGCGGCTTTCCGCAGCATGCTCGGCCGCTTGCGGGCGATCTTCGGCCGGTGGCGGGGCGCCATCGGTTTTCTCTCCGACACCGGCAGCGGCCGGCGCGTCGAGCCATTGGACAAAGTGCCCGAAGGATCGTTGCTGCGCGAGGAGTTTCCCGGGCGCTTCCATCACGAAGACACGTTTCGGCTCGCGACCGAGCCCAACGAGCTGACGACGCGTTCCGCATCGAAAATCCTTGCGGCGCTCCTGGAAGGATTCCTCGAGAACCGTCCGGCGGGCGTATCGCGCCTCATGCGCTTGCGCAATGCGCTCGTGACGCCGCTCGGCTTGCGCACCTCGCCGCTCGGCTGTCCGGTGTCGTCGCTGTTGTGCAGAGAGCGAACCGTGGTTTTTGCGGATCGCTTCCCGGTGATCGCGCAGTCGATCGATCCCGGCGATAGGCGCGCGCAGGTCATCCTCGGCGCCGACGACAAGCACCTGCGCTTCCGTTCGTGCGCAGGCGTCGAAGTGCGGCCGGACGGAACCGTGGTTTTCGCCCTCGGTACGCGTGTCCAGTTCAAGAACGTCTTCGGCCGCTTCTACATGGCTGCCATCGACGCGGTGCACCGCGGATACGTGACGCCGGCCATGTTGAGACTGGCGGCGGATCATGCGGTTCGAACATTGTCTTGAGTTCTCCTCATCCGAACCTGTGAACCGCGATTCACGTCCAGCCGTGAATCAACCCGCCGATGACGGGGCCGCTTGATCAGAATCGGCGCGTAGACCTTCGTGTATAGATCTGGAGATGCCGCGCGAGACCAGCATGTCTCGCCGGGCCGCTTACGATCAAACTGATCGTGCTCTGGCGGAACGATAATCGTGATAATAATGCATTTGTGTAATGTTATGCCGTGCAACAGAATACGCGGCATTCGGCAGCGTCAGGGTTGATTCGGGTGCTCGCCGAGTAGACACGCGTACCGGAACCGGTGGCACGGAGAATGACATGCGCGTTGGTTCGGTTTTGCATTGCATGTTGATCGCAGGCGGCGCGGCTTTCCTGATGCTGGCCGCGGCATCCGAGCGTGCTGCGCCGCACGCCCAGTCCGATCTCGTGGAGTTCGAGAAGATGACCTGGGTGGAAGTGAAGTCCGCGATCGAAGCGGGCAAAACGACGGCGCTCATCTACACCGGCGGCGTCGAGGAACGAGGTCCCCAGGACGCGAACGGCGGCCACAACCTGATGGCACACGCGACGGTCGAGGCGATCGCGAAAGAACTCGGCAATGCGATCTATTTGCCCGTGCTGCCCTACACGCCGAACGATGCGGAACCGATCCCCGGCACGATCGGCATCACGAACGAACTGCTCGCTGCCATGCTCGAGCGCATCACGGAGCAAGCGTTCCTCAACGGTTTCCACTACGTCGTTCTCATGGGCGATCACGCGGGCGGCCAACCGGAGGTCTACGAGGAAGTTGCCAAGAAGCTCAACGCACGATACGGAGTTCTCCGTGTGTTTTATTGCGACCAAGTCTATCGCCCTGCCAACGATGCGTTCGATCGGTACCTGGTGCAGCACGGCTATCCGCTCAGCCTTCATGGCGGCCTGCCCGATACGTCGGAAATGATGTACCTCGACAAGGACAATACGTGGGTGCGTCGAGATCTGATCCCCTCCGCGGTGGGCGACCCGGTCGTCGACGGCAAGGCGCAGATCGGAACGCAGAGTCCTTACAACGGAATCCTGGGCGATGCGCGCCGCTCGACGCCGGAGCTGGGCAAGCGCGCATTCGGCCTGAAAGTCGATTATGCAGTGCGGCAGATTCGCAGCTTCATACCGAAATCGGCGAATTCGCGGTCCCGAAGTTCCGAACCGGACGTCGATCGCGAGCGGTGAACTAACGGGTGCATGTAAGCCGGAACGTAGGAATCGCTGCGGGCCCGACGCACGGCATCGGCCCGATCAGGAGTCGTGATGAAGGCATCGATACCCCGTGATTGGCCTCGGCTGCTTGGTGGTTGGTTCGCGCGCGCGTTTCTCCATGCCGCTGCCGCCGCGGCCAGAAGAGAGGGGCACGTCGGACCCCTTCGCCGCTCGAAGCAAGACTTCTCACTCACAACAGGTGAAACGAAAATGACCAAGACCATTCTCTTGTCGATGTGTCTCGGAGCGTCCTCGCTTGCGCTCAACGCACGTGCCGAGGATGAGCGCCAATACACCGACGGCCCCGTCACCAACGTGAGCTACTTGCACGTCGAGTACGGACATTTCGAGGACTACATCGATTGGTTGAATTCGACGTGGAAGCCGACCATGGAAGCCAACAAGAAAGCGGGGCTGATTGTCGACTACAAGGTCTTCATGATCGGCGTGCTCCCGCCGCCTGCCGTAAAAGCGGACCAGCCCAACATGATTCTCTGGATCACATTCAAGAATCTGGCGGCTTTGGATAAAACCGTCGAGCTGGAAGCGGTCGCCAAGAAAGTCATCGGGAGCACCGAGGTCCAGAACAAGGCCAGAGTGATCCGCAACGAATACAGAACGGTCCTTGGCAATCAGGAATTGATTCGCGAGTTGATTTTGAAATGAAGATGACGCGTCGTCGGGCTCGTCACGCGAGCCGGCGCGCTCGCCGGACGTCCGATGTCGCGAGTATCGAATCGGCGATTACTTGCGCGATCCCGCCGTTTTCCGATTCGCACGCGAGCTCCGCGAGCGTCTCGCTGGGGGCTTCTTGTCGGCGGCATCGAACAATCGTCGGATGCCGGACTCCAATAGTGCGACGACCTTCTCGAAGGCGCCGAGCTGCTCGACGCGTACCATCGCGACGGATCGGTGCAGATCGAACGAGGGGGGACGCAAGACTTTCACGGGTTGTAGGGACCGATTCCTGGCAATGAAGCGAGCGGGTAGCAGCCCGACGCCGTAGCCGGACTGCACGAACGCCAGCTGCATATGCATGTTGTGGATTTCAGCCGCAATCGTGGGGACGATGCCGGCGCGTTCCATTCGATCGACGACGGTCGCACGAAGGAAGCACCCGGGTGGATTGAGCACCCAGGGCGCTCGACCCAGACTTTTCCAATCGCCGTCGATGTTGCTTGCGGCGCCTTGCACGATTTCCATGCGGTCGCTGGCGATGATATTCGTCAGAAGAGGCGAAGGCGCAGTTTTGCCTTCGGGCAACAGCACGACGGCGACGTCGAGCTCGCGCGCAAGCAGCCTCTTGATCAATTCACCGGTGAGTTCGCTCGACAGCCGCACCCGGACCTTGGGATATTTTTCCGTGAGTTCCTGAACAGGTTCGACGAGCGATCCCTCGGCCAGAGCATGAGAAAGACCGACGCGCAGGAGGCCGTGAGGTTCGGCATCGCTCGACGTGAGCGATTTCAGCGCCTCGGTCCGCTGCAGCAGATCTCGCGCTTGTTCGAGCACCCTGGAGCCCAGCGAATTCAAACGCGGCGGTTTTACCGTGCGGTCGAGCAACTCGGTGCCCAGCGCAGACTCCAGCCTTTGCACCTGCCGGGTGACGGCCGAAGGTGTCCGGAACAGACGATCGGCCGCGCCGGCGATGGACCCGGCGCGGGCAAACTCTACGAGAGCGCGTAAATCCTCGAGCACGGGACCTCCTCAAGCACGGTCGACAGCGCCTGCGAACCATACCAGCATCATGCTATATCGGCAATATAATCATGAGAATAATGAACTGTCGGAATTGTCGGATCTCCGCTATAAGGAACAACACGTAAATGCCGCCGGTCGGAGACTTCAAGCCATGAGAACAGTCCGCGAGATCCGTACGAATTTGATCCGGCGCACGACGGAGCGCGTTTTCCTGAGAGCCCGCGCGCCGCTCGTGGCCGTCGCCCTCGCGGCGTCCGCGCTTGCGTTTGCGAGTTTCGCCTGTGCACGGGAAGGCTCGCCAGACGCTTCGGCTCAACTCGCCGCTGCGGTCGCCGATTCCTCGCGGCCGGAGTCCGACACCACACGGGATGTTGACCGCAAACCGGAACAAACGCTGGCCTTCAGCGGCGTCAAAGCGGGAGACCGGGTCGCGGACTACGTTGCCGACTCCGGCTACTTCACGCGACTCTTCTCCAGCGTCGTCGGCCCCAACGGTCACGTTTATGCGATAGAGCCGACCGCCTTCTTCAGGTTCGAGCATTTTGTCAAAGCCGTCGCAGAACTGCAGGGCTATGCCGTCAGCCATCCCAACATAACGGTTACGATTGCGGCGCCGCTCGAAGGTGTCAGGTTTCCCGAGAAGCTCGACCTGTTCTGGATCTCCCGGAACTATCACGATCTGCATGACAAGTTCATGGGACCGGTCGATACCGCGGCGTTCAACAAGGCGGTGTACGAAGCGCTGAAGCCCGGTGGCCGGTATGTCATTCTCGATCATTCCGCCGTTCCAGGCGCCCCCGCCGACGTGACCGAAACCTTGCATCGCATCGAGTCCTCGACGGTGCGGCGGGAGGTCGAAGCGGCCGGGTTCAAGTTCGACGCCGAGAGTTCGATTCTCGCCAATCCGGCGGACCCCCGCACGGCGAAAGTGTTCGATCCGACGATTCGCGGACACACGGACCAGTTCATCCTGAAGTTCCGAAAACCCAAGTGATGTGCATGGCCATATCGGTGTCACATCGTCATTGTTCGTTTCCCGCTATTCGAGAAAGAAAAATGCTACGGACACTCTTTTCAGCGACGATCCTGGCCGGCGCGTTCGTCGGAAGCGCAATGGCACAAGCGCCGGATGCCGGCTGTGCGTTGCCTTCGGAACCCAACGGCATTCCCGCAGTGCTCGATGCGGCAATCAGCGGCCCTGCGGACAGGGATCGGTCCTGCATGAAGGCCTTGTTGATACCCGAAGCGCGCATGATGTTCGTTTCCGTCGGCGCAGACGGAGCACCGAGCTATAGGCTCGAGACCTTGGACGATTGGATCGCCCGCGTGAAAGCCCGTGGCCATGCCGCGCTGGAAGAAGAGCAATTGAAGTTTCACATCGAGCGCTACGGCAACATCGCGCACCTATGGAGCAGCTATGCGCTGCGCAGCGATGGCAAACCAGCCGCACGCGGCATCAACAGCATTCAAGCGATCAAAGAAGCCGGCGGCTGGCGAATCGTCAGCATCATGGTGCAGGCCGAGTCGGCCGCTACGCCGCTGCCCAAGGACGATCTGCCGTGACGGTGGCGAGCTTACGCGCAGCGAGCCGATGCGGGCTGCGAGCGATGTGCGCTCTCGACGTTATCGCCACTCACACCGCTTAAAGCTCCACGGCTCGCGTCGCCGTTGCGTCATCGCCGGTGTTCGGCGTGCCATTGGGATCGATGAGCAGCAGTTTGACTTCGCCGCGGCGTGCGGCGGGGCGATGCTCCACGCCTTTCGGCACGATCAGCAGCTCACCCGGTCGCACCGTGACCGTTCGATCGCGAAATTCCATTTCGAACTCGCCTTCCAGGATGATGAACAGCTCGTCCGTCTCGTCGTGTTTGTGCCAGACCCATTCGCCCAGCGTCTTCACAAGCCGCACTTCGTTGTCGTTGTACCGCGCAACGATCTTGGGCGCCCAGTGATCGCTGAACTCATTCAGCTTTTTGGCAAGGTCTACTTTCGTCGGCTCGCGCGTCATCACGAATCCTCCTATGGCTGGCAAGAACGAAGGTTGAGAATGAGCCGTTCAAGCCTTCACGACAAGGTCGATCTCGACACAGGCGCCGAGGGGCAGGGCGGCAACGCCGATCGTCGTTCGGGCGGGGAAGGGAGCGTTGAAATGCTTGGCGTAGACGCCATTCAGCGCCGCGTAGTCACTCATATTCGTGAGAAACACACCGGCGCGCGCGACGTCGTCGAAACTTTTGCCGGCCGCTCTGAGAACGGCCGCGAGATTCTGAAAGATGCGCTCCGCCTCGGCCAGAATACCTCCCGCGACCAGCTTGCCCGTCGCCGGGTCCTGGCCGACCTGGCCGCTGCAATAGATGAAACCGCCGATTTCGACGGCCTGGGAAAACGGGCCGACCGGCGGGGCGAGTTCCGGTGAAGTAATTGCGGTCTTGCTCATTGGAAGGCTCCCATGGACAGCGGTCAGGACGACCCCGTGGCCGGCGGCCGATGCGCCTCATCGTTCCGCTTTTTACCGCACGCCGTGCACTTCCTCAAGTTCATTATTGGCACAATGATAGTGCTGATTGCGCACGATGCGGACAGACGTCGGGAGCAGCAATATCGCACGAATCCGGCCGCATCGATCGTAGCGACTCGCGTGCATTCCGGATCATGACTTCCTGCCCGCGCGCTCGCCTATTGCAATGTTATTCTATAACAGTGATACAGTATATCATTGCATATTAGCTCAGCCGAGGGACCTGCCGTGCTCAAACGATCGTTGCTCGCCGTTGCCATCGCTGCCTGCATCTGCAGCACATCCTCTATTCATGCTGCTGCTTCGCCGGACCCGGCACCGAGCGGCGGCCCCGACCCGTCCGACGACGCGACGACGCTTCATTCGGTCCAGGTCACCGCCGCGCTCGATCAGGCGCGCAATCAACTTTCGCCCGACATTGGCGCAAGCCAATACGTATTCGACCAAAAGGCGATCGATCAACTGCCGCTCGGCGATGCCACGCCGCTCAACCAGATCCTCTTGCAAGCGCCGGGGGTCGTGCAGGATTCGTTCGGGCAGCTGCACATTCGCGGCGATCACGAGGACATTCAATACCGCATCAACGGCGTCACCATTCCCGAGAGCATCAGCGGCTTCGGCCAGGCGCTCGATCCGGACATGATCGAGCGCCTGGTGCTGCTCACCGGCGCGCTGCCGGCGCAGTACGGCTATCGCACTGCCGGCGTGGTGGAAATCACGACCGAGAACGGCGCGCATCGCCATCATGACGAAGATGCCGATGAGGACGACAGCGGCCGTGTCAGCCTGCTCGGTGGCTCCTTCGGTATGTTCAATCCCGAAATCTCGTTCCACGGCAGCAACGACCGCTGGAGCTACTTCGTCACGGCCGAATACCTTCAGAGCGACGTCGGCATCGAAAATCCGACGTCGTCGCGCAACCCGATCCACGATCACACCAATCAGACCAAGGATTTCGGCTTCATTTCGTACCTGCTCAACGACGCGACCCGCCTAAGCTTCCTGTTCGGCAGCGCGAACAACCGCTTCCAGATCCCGAACAATCCCGATCAGTCGCCGGCCTACAGCCTCGCCGGCGTCGGCGACTTCGCCTCGGCCGATCTGAACGAACGGCAGCGCGAGCTGACCGCGTTCGGTACGTTGTCGTTGCAGGGGAAGTTCGGTGCCACCGACTACCAGGTATCGCTCGGGCAGCGTTACACCTCCGTCGACTACCATCCCGATCCGATCGGCGATTTGATTTTCAATGGCGTCGCCGGCGTCATCGATCGCAGTAACCGCGCCGACACTTTGCAGGCCGATTTCTCCACCCCGTTCGGCGAGAGCCACACGCTGCGTTACGGTTTCTACGTCAGCAGCGAACACCCGATCAGCAACAGCGTGTCGCAGGTTTTTCCGGCCGATGCGGACGGCAACCAAACATCGGATGTGCCGATCACGATCGTCGACAACGCTCCGCACATCACCGCCAAGACCTACGGCTTGTACGTGCAGGACCAATGGAACCTTACCGACAAGTTGACGATGAACTACGGTCTGCGCGGCGACAAGGTCGACGCGTACGTGAGCGAGGGCCAGCTGAGTCCACGCCTCGGATTCGTCTATCAGCTGAGCGATGCGACCACGCTGCACGCCGGCTACGCGCGATATTTCACGCCGCCGCCGGCGGAGCTCATCTCGCAGACGGATATCGCACTCTTCCAAGGCACCACGAACCAGCTGCCGACGGACGTCAATGCGCAGACGTTGTCGGAGCGGTCGCATTATTTTGACGCGGGCGTGTCGCAAAAGATCGGCGACGGCCTGACGCTCGGTCTCGATGCCTACTACCGCAAAGTGCACAATCTGCTCGACGAAGGCCAGTTCGGCGCGGCGCTGATCTTCTCGCCGTTCAACTACAACCAGGGCCGCGTGCGCGGCGTGGAGTTCACCTCGAACTACGCGAGCGGGAATTGGAACGCCTACCTCAACGTCTCGACGAGCCGCGCGATGGGCAAGGAAGTCGTCACGGGCCAGTACAATTTCGGACAGGACGAGCTCGACTACATCGCGTCGCACTGGGTGCATCTCGATCACGATCAGCGCCTGACCGGCAGCGGCGGCGTGACGTACGACTGGAACGGCACCAAGCTCGGCGCGGACTTCCTCTACGGCTCGGGTCTGCGCGCCGACTTCGCGAACACGGCGCACCTGCCGGATTATTATCAACTGAACCTCTCGGCCAATCGGAATTTCGATATTCCGCAATTCGGCAAGATGAACGTGCGTCTTGCGGTGATCAATGTGACCGATCAGGTCTATGAGATCCGCGACGGTTCCGGCATCGGCGTCGGCGCGCCGCAGTTCGGACCGCGGCGCGGTGTCTATGTCGGCTTCACGAAGAGCTTTTGATATCCGGCATCATGGCGTGCAACCGCAGCAGAACCGCTCGCAGTGCGCGGACGGAGTCATGGCGATGGCGCGCCGCTCCCCGGGTTCGAGGGCTGCGCCAAACCTGACGGCCCTCGCGTCCGAAAGCGCTGAATCTCCCCGTCGAGATGGTTGGGGCGAAGTGATAGCGTTCCGGACCAAGGCGGAGATGGAGAAGGAATGCACGGTGGTCGCAACCGGAATCCGAATGACGCAGCGAGGCGGCGCGCTTCATCGCGTCAGCGCGCGAGCGCGTAGTCAAACTCCACGAACAGGTCGTATTCGAGCCAGCGTACGAAGGCCCTGGCGAAATCGAAGGTCGGGTCGGCCTGCAAAGCAGTGCTGATGGTCTCGTCCATGTCGGCGTCCGCTTTCAGCGTGTCGAACGCGACGATGTCCCCGCGAGTCACGGGGACTGCCGCGACGTGCCAGCGTCGGCGCGTCACGACTGCGAATTCGGGCTTCCGTACGATCGAGGACAGCTCGATCGCCGAATCCGGTTGGTGGGCCGCCCAGATGCTGCAGATCGGATGCGCCGACGCCATCCACCAACAGGCCGGATGCATGACGAATCGCGAGGAGAGCAGCTCTGCCGGCGACAAACCCGCAATGCGTTCGCGCGATACCGGTGGCGTGTCCGCCGCATGACGCGCGCGATGCACCGCCCATTCGAGCGCCGCGACATCGCTCAAATACGGCAACGCCATGGTCGCCGGATAGGCCGCGATGACCTCCGCCAGCCGAGCGCCGAACCGATGGAGATCGCCGTTCGTGCTCGGATGGAGCATGGCGTAATGACGAGCCAAATCGGTGAAACACTCCAAGCCGATCAGCGCGTGTACGACCGGATACGCGGTCGCCAATGCCTGCCGCCACGCACCCATCATCGTGCGCCGATACAGCGCGAGCCGCGCAACCACGCGCTCGGCGCCTTCGGCGACGACGTCGGCCAATTGCGCCGGCGTCCGGCCATCGACGAGCGCCTCGGAGAACGCGTGCTGAACCTGGTCAAGCGACAGCGGCACGATCGTCGGTCCGTTCGAAGTAGAACCGTGCGCGCTCCGCCTCGCTCGTCAACACATCGAGCTCGGGCAGTCGGTTGTCCCACTCGATGAGCGTCGGCACTCGGCCGAAGCGCCGAAGCGCGCGCGCGTACAACGTCCACACGGCCACGTCCACGCGGGCGCCGTGATCGTCGATCACGAGGTCGTCGAGCCGACAGTGCCCTGCAAGATGGATCTCGCGAACATGCTGCGCGTCGATGGCATCGATGACGGCGGTCGCCTCGGTGCCGTGATTGCACTGGTTGACGTAGAGATTGTTGAGATCCAGCAGGATGCCGCATCCGGTCTGGGCGGCAAGCGCATTGAGGAACGCCGGTTCGTCGAAATCCTCGTCGCGAAAACGCACGTAGCTCGTGATGTTTTCGATCAGTACCGCTCGCTTCAGAACGTTTTGCAGGTGATCCACGCGCTGGCCCACGAGACGCAACGCTTCGCGGGTCAGCGGTAACGGCAAGAGTTCGTTGAATACCGCTCCGTCATGGGCGCCCCAGCACAGGTGCTCCGACACCAGCGCCGGCTCGATCCGATCGACGAGCGCCGCGAGCTTCGCGACATGTTCGTGCGAGTACCCTCGGGTCGAGCCGAGACCGAGACCTACGCCATGCAGGCTGATCGGATGTCTTTCGCGCAGCGCCGACAGCACATGCAGATCGTAGCCGCCTTCGCCGAAGTAATTCTCCGCGTGCGCTTCCAGCCACTCGATGCGACAGCCTTGCGTCAGCAGTGCCGCGTAATGCGGTGCACGCAAACCGATTCCCACGCCCAAGTCGTGAGTCGCGGCGCCGAGTTCGTTTGCGATCGGAGTATGGGAGAGCACCGGCGTTCCTGGATGCGTATGCAACATCGTGGCTCGCCCAGGGAGGAGAGCCGCACTGTCGGACCGACGTACCGCACGCAACATCCGACCGATCGCTGGTCGGACGTGCGAGACGTCGAAACCTTACAGCGCACGCGATGCGCGTGTGACGTGTAAGGAATTGGAGAGGCTTGCGTCCAATCGCCCGAATTCGCGCCAAATCATGGCGCGCTCGATGTGGGGAGACTATGAACGCACAGACACCTGCGCGCGACGCGGGACACCGGCCGCGCGTCGTGATCGTCGGCGGCGGCTTTGCCGGCGCCAACGTCAGTCACGCGCTCCAGAAGAAACACGCGCTTTTCGACATCACGCTGGTGTCGGAAGAGAGTTACAGCACGTTCAACCCGATGTTGGCCGAAGTCGTCGGCGCGACGGTATTTCCCGAGCACGTGGTGGCGCCGCTGCGTGAAACCACGCGTCGCGCGCAATTCGTCATGGGTACCGTCGGAAAGGTCGACTTCGCCCGCAAGGTTCTTTGTTGCGACACGCTCAAGGGCGAGGTCGAAATTCCGTACGACGAGTTGGTGCTCGCGTATGGCAACCGTGCGCGCGTGGACCTCATCCCGGGGATGGCGGAACACGCGCTCGTGCTCAAGACCGTCGGCGACGCCATGCACATTCGCAACCTCGTGCTGCGTCGCCTTGCGCTGATCGAGCTCGAAGCCGATCCCGCGCTGCGCAAATGCCTCGGGCATTTCGTGGTCGTGGGTGGAGGCTTCTCCGGCGTCGAAGTCGCCGGCGCAATCGCCGACAGCCTGCGCGAGATCCGGCGCTATTACCCGCGCGTCGGCGCCGACGAGGTGAAGGTCACCCTCCTGCAGAACGGCGCTCGCCTGCTGCCCGAGCTGCCCGATTGCCTGGGCGAAGCGGCGAAGAAGTCGCTGCAAAAGCGTGGCGTCGAGGTGCTAACGGAGACGTCCGCCACGTCCGTGTCGGCACGCAGCGTACAGCTCGACGGCGGTCGCACGCTCGATTCCTGCACGACGATTTGCACGATCGGCACGACGCCGAATGCGTTGACGGCGCGTCTCGCCGGCGTCCCCGTCGAGCGCGGGCGCATCGTCACGCAAGCGGATCTCTCCGTCGCCGGCGTCGACGGCGTGTGGGCGATCGGCGACTGCGCGCTGATCCGCAACGGCGACGGCGCCTTTGCGCCGCCGACTGCGCAGTTCGCGGTCGCTGAAGCCAAGCACCTTGCCAAGAACCTGATCGCGCGCGCCCGCGGCGAAGCGGCGCGGCCGTTTGCGCACACCTCTCGCGGAATGATGGCGACGGTGGGACATCTGAAAGGCGTCGCGCAAATCTTCGGCATCCGCTTGGCGGGTTTGCCCGCGTGGATGCTCTGGCGCGCGTACTACTTGAGCCAAATGCCGACGTTCGGCCGGAAGGTCCGCATCTTCGTCGAGTGGACCTGGGGCATGTTCTTTCCGCCGGATATCACGCACTTCCGCTTCACGCGCAGCCATGAGCTGCTGCGAAGCGATCAAGCCGGCGTGATGCCGACCAATTCGAATTGAAAAAATCCACAAAGGAAATCCCATGCGATTCAAGAACACGACAGCACTCGTCACCGGTTCCAGCAGCGGTATCGGCCTCGGCATCGCCCGTGCGTTCGCCAAAGCCGGCGCCAACGTCGTCCTCAACGGGTTCGGCGACGCCGGTGCGATCGAGAAAATCCGCGCCGGCCTCGAAAAGGAATTCAACGTCAAGGTGCGCTACGACGGCGCCGACATGAGCAATGCCGGCGCGATCGCGCAGATGATGGATCGCGCGCTCGCCGAGTTCGGCGCGATCGACATCCTCGTGAACAATGCAGGCATTCAGCACGTGGCGCCGGTCGACGAATTTCCCACGGAAAAATGGGATGCGATCCTCGCCATCAACCTGACCGCCGCATTCCACACCACGCGCCTGGCGCTGCCCGCCATGAAAGCGCGCAAGTTCGGCCGCATCGTCAACGTGGCCTCGGCTCATGCACTCGTCGCTTCGCCCTTCAAGAGCGCTTACGTCGCGGCGAAGCACGGCATCGCGGGATTCACCAAGACGGTGGCGCTCGAAGTTGCCGAGCACGGCATCACGGTGAATGCGATCTGTCCGGGCTACGTCCTCACGCCGCTCGTGGAAAAGCAAATTCCCGATACGGCAAAAGCGCGCGGCATCACGGAAGCCGAGGTGGTCCGAGACGTTCTGCTGGCGGCGCAGCCGACCAAGCAGTTCGTCACGGTCGAGCAAGTCGCCGCGCTCGCGGTGTACTTGGCGAGCGACGACGCTGCCTCGACCACCGGCACGGTGATCCCCATCGATGGCGGCTGGACCGCGCACTGAGGTCTCCATGGCATCCACAAAAAAGAAAGAAACCGCGGGCGCGGCGGGTCGCAAGCGGATCAACCTGGCGCTGCAGGGCGGCGGTGCGCACGGCGCCTTTGCATGGGGAGTCCTCGACGCGCTCCTGGAGGACGGTCGGCTCGACATCGAAGCCGTGAGTGCCACCAGCGCGGGCGCGATGAACGCCGTCGTGCTGGCCGATGCGCTCACGCAGGGCGACGCCGACCATGCCCGCGAACGGCTCGCGGCGTTCTGGCGCGCCATCGCGGACGCCGGCGAACGCTACAACCCGGTGCGGCCGCTTCGCGACGTGTTCGGTCGCGCGCTGCCGATCGAGCAATCGCCCCTGTACTGGATGTTCGACAGCCTGATCCGCACGCTCTCGCCCTATCAGCTCAACCCGTTCAACTTCAATCCGCTGCGCGATGTGCTGCAGGCGCATGTGGATTTCGAGCGGCTGCGGCGGACCGACGGCATGCACGTGCACTTGTGCGCCACCAACGTCGAAACCGGCAAGGTCCGCGTGTTCGATCGGAAGGAGTTGACGGCGGATGCGGTGCTGGCATCGGCCTGTCTGCCGTTTCTTTTCCAGGCGATCGAGATCGACGGCGCTCACTACTGGGACGGCGGTTACATCGGCAACCCGGCGATCTTTCCGTTGATCTACGAATCCGAAAGCCGCGACGTCGTGATCGTGCACATCAATCCGATCGTGCGTCCGGGCGTCCCGAAAACCGCGCCGGAGATCATGAACCGTATCAATGAGATCAGCTTCAACTCGTCGCTGATGCGCGAGATGCGTGCGATCGCGTTCGTCACGCGCCTCATCGATTCCGGCAAGGTCGAGGCATCGGAAATGAAGCAGATGCTGATTCACTCGATCCGCGACGACGAGGCCATGACCGCGCATTCGGTGGCTTCGAAACTCAATCCGGACTGGGACTTTCTGTGCCGTCTTCGCGACAGCGGGCGTGGCGTCGCTCAGCGTTGGTTGCGTACCCACCACGAGGCGATCGGGAAGCGCTCCACCGTCGACCTCGATGCCGAATTCCTTTGAGACGCCGACCTACCACACTTCCAACACGAGACTCCCCATGAACCACGCTCAGATCACGGCCAGCGCATCGATGCCGGTGGCGAGCCCGAGCTATCCGCGAGGCCCGTACCGCTTCATCAATCGCGAGTACTTCATCATCACCTACGAATCCGATCCGCAGGCGATCCGCGACGCGCTTCCCGAGCCGCTCGAACCCGACGGCTCGAACACCGTGCTGTACGAGTTCATCCGCATGCCGGATTCCTCGGGCTTCGGGGACTACACCGAATCGGGCATCGTGATCCCGGCGAAATTCGGCAACGAGCACGTCAACTTCACCGCACAGATGTACCTCGACTGCGATCCGCCGATCGCCGGAGGTCGCGAGATCTGGGGCTTCCCGAAAAAGCTGGCGTCTCCGCGCCTCGGCGTCGCCAACGGCACGCTGACGGGTCGTCTCGAGTTCTCCGGCCAGCCCGTGGCCATCGCGACGATGGCCTACAAGCACCAGACGCTGCACTGCTGTCCGGAAGACACGTCGCAATGCGATGTGCATGCGCTCGAAGAGAAGCTCGGCAAGACGCAAGTCAACTTGAAGCTGATTCCGCACGTCGACGGCACGCATGCGATTGCACAGCTGGTGGCGTACAACTTGACCGACATCACGATCAAGGGCGGTTGGCTCAGTCCCGCGCGGCTCCATCTCATCCCGCATGCGAACGCGCCGGTGGCGGACTTGCCGGTGCGCCGCATCGTCGAGGGGCGTCACTTCATCGCCGACCTGAGCTTGCCGTACGGCCGCGTGCTGTACGACTACCTCGAGGCCGAACGCCACAGCAAACGGCCCCTCGCGGCCGTTGCCTGAGGGAACTTGGCGCGCATCGCGTTCGCTCGGTGCGCGCTGAGGTCGTCTATCACTGGAGACTTGCCATGAAAGCGCGCGACGCGATCAATGCGGGAGTGATTCTTGCCGTTGCGGGCGCCATGCTGGGCGCAGTGGCGGCCAGCCTGCGTCACGGCAACGCCGAGAACGTCGAGCGGGAGCGCTGCTACGGAGTCGCAAGGAGCGGCGCGAACGACTGCGCGAATGCCGTGCACTCCTGCGCCAAACAAGCGGGCGGCGACGCGGACACGCGCGAATGGATCGCCGTGCCGCGCGGTACGTGTCTGCGACTGACCGGCGGAAGCCTGGAAGAACGCGCACCGTGAATGCGTTGCGCTCGACGTGGCATGCGTTGCGCGCCCGGCGCATGCCCATCCTTCCGCGGGTGGCCGACGAGATCGCACGGAGCCAGCGCGAATCGGAGCTCTGGGTCGGCGGCGCGCAAGCCCTGGTCGTGGCGCTCGCCGCGCTCGCTTACCTGTGCGCGCCGCGCGGATACTCGCCCGACGCGCCGATCGCGGCACTGCCGCTGGGCCTCGCGTCCATGGCGCTCTTGGTCGGCTTGCGCGGCTGGTTCGCGTGGTCGGGGCAGTTGTCCCGATCGGTGCTCGCCGCCTCCGTCGTGGCCGAGATGGCCGTGCTGCTCGGCGTGCTCTGGGGCTTTGTGCCGCAATACGAAACGACGTTTCCCGTCGCGCTCAAGAATGCGCTGTTCGTCGGCATCTTCGTCCTGATCGCGCTTCGCGCCTTGCGTTTCGAACCCATCTGGGTGTGGCTTTCCGGTTCGAGCGCCGCGCTCGGTTGGATGCTGCTCACGCTCGCGGCGTGGCGCCATACCACCCCGGGCGAGCGCACCTGGGACGCGGTGGTCGCCGCAAGCACGGCACGCGTTCACCTAGGCGATGAAGCCATCCGCATCGCCGCCATCCTTCTCGTCACCGCCATTCTCGCGACGGCGCTGTCGAGGGCGCGACTTACGCTCGCGCGCGCAGTGAATGCGAGCCAATCCGCGCAGGCCTTGTCGCAATTCTTCGACAGCGAAGTGGCGGACCGGATCACCGCCACCGACTTGCCGCCCATGGCCGGCCAAAGCATGGCGCGCGACGCCGCGGTAATGTTCACGGATCTGCGCGGCTTTACGAAGGCGTCCGCGACGCTGTCGGCGGCGGATCTCATTGCGTTGATCAGCGACTATCAGAACGTCGTCGTGCCCGTCGTGCGGGCCCACGGCGGCAACATCGACAAGTTCATGGGCGACGGCATCCTCGCGAGCTTCGGTGCGGTGCGGCCCTCGTCCACGTATGCCGCGGACGCGCTGCGCTGCATCGGTGCGATCCGCGCCGCATCCCGCGCATGGGCGAACGAGCGCGAACGTCGCGGGCAGCCGGCGCTCGGCATCGGTATCGGCGTCGCCCACGGACCGCTGGTCTTCGGGATCATCGGTGTCGAGCGGCGACTCGAGTACACCGTGATCGGCGAAACGGTCAATCTGGCGGCGAAGCTCGAGAAGCACAACAAAGCCGAAGGCGCAGCGGCCTGCGCGCTCGCGAGCCTCATCCGGCTGGCGCAGCGACAAGACCCCGCCTTGACCGTCCAGGGATTTGAACTTCGGCCTCAGCGTCCCGTATCGGGCGTCGCCGACCCCATCGACCTGGCGATTTGGCGTGCCGACGAGTGACTTAGGACGGTCACCGCCAATCGGCTATCATTCCCCTCGTACGACCGCAGCACCGCGGGGAACCGAATTGAAAGACCCAGCGCCCAACACGACGCTCGAATTTGCGCATCTGGCGGAACATCGCGCCTACCTCCTGCGCATCGCGCGCTTGGAGCTGCGCGATGAACATTTGGCCGAGGACTGCGTATCCGACGTGCTGACGCAGGCCTTCGAGAAGCGCGCGTCGTTCCGTGGCGCGAGCTCGCTCCGAACCTGGCTCACGTCCATTCTCAAGAACCGGATCATCGATCTGCTGCGCAAGCAATGGCGAGAACAGCCGCTCGAACCCGAACCCTCGGGCGAGCAGGATTTCGACAAGCTGTTCGACGGAACCGGCCACTACGTTCAAATGCCGAGCGCCGTGTCGGACCCTTCCGATCTGTGCCAGCAAGAGGGTTTTCTCGTCGCCGTTCAGCGCTGCGTCGAGAAACTCCCGAAGCGCATCGGCCAGGTGTTCGTACTGCGAGAGGTTTTCGGCAGCGATACGAAAGAGTTGTGCAAGGATCTGGGCATCACGACATCCAATGTCTGGGTGCAGCTCTATCGCGCGCGCATGATGTTGCGGACGTGTCTGGAAGAAGGCGGTTTCGGACGTGCTCAAGCTTAGAATCGCCAGACATCCGATGTTCCGCATAACGTGCCAGCATGCCTCGCGCCTGCTCTCCCAGCGCGAGGACATGCCCCTGCCGCTATGGCCGCGAATCCGCTTGCGAGTCCATCTCGCCGTCTGCGACGCCTGCACCAACGTCTCGCGTCAATTCCAGGCGATAGGCCTCGCCATGAAGGTGTGGCGGGATCGGGGGTAGGCGCGTCCATGTATACCGTCAACATTGACAGTTGCATAAAATTTCGTCGTGTGCGTGGCTCCGTGTGAAGCAAATGGACGTCCAATTGGTAGGTATCGCGAGTCCGCAACGTAATCGTTTCCACGAAAATTGAGCCACCAAGAAAATTCTGAGTTCGGCGAATGACTTGCCAAAATCACAGCGTTTCGCGCTTGCGCCGGTCACGAGCAGTCGGGTAGGGTGCGGCCGCTTCTGTGTTCGGATCATGCGACCTGGGGGTAGCGTGATCGTTTCTCACTCTCGTCCGGCGTGAGGTACGCGCACCTGTGTGCCGGACGACGAACCATAGGTGAATCCGCACGGTCTACCCACTCGCAGGTTATGAGACGGCTAGCATCGATACTCGTCGATCGAACTTCGATGCGTGCTCGCACAAGTCAATAGGCTTAGCAGATCTGCTAAGTCCGTTGCTTGTCGCGGGGAGCGAACGCTAGTCTCAAAGCTACGGGTTCCTAGCGATCGGAACCCGTGCAGTCGCGGAATGGCATCGTGTGGTGCTGAGCAAGAACGGCAGCGATTCGCTGCCGCAGGGGGAAAATCCGGGGTATCTGGTGCGCCGTCTTAACGCGGCGTGACGGTGTTTGTCTGCGTTTTTTTCGGAGAGAGCGGTATGGCTATGCGGTTCGGAACGCGGGTGACGGTCGCGGCGATGTGGCTGCTGGGTTCCCTGTCGATAATGGGTGTCGCACACGCGGCGTCGCAATATCCCGACCCTTCGAAGTGCAGCACGTCGCCGCCCGCCCTCGTCAACACAGGCACCGATCCTGCGTTCCCGGGCTTGTGGGGAAATCCGCAGCGCATTGGCACGGGCTGGGACATTTTCTTCAACGGAACCCAGAGCCAAGCCATTGTTTACTGGTACACGTACAACGCGGCCCGTCAGCCCGTATGGCTGTTTGCAGGACCGACCAATGTCACGGCGGATTCCAAGGGCGTTCTGCAGATCAACGCGCCCCTGCAACAGATCACGCTCGTGCCGGGCTCCAACCCGGTCCAGCAGTCGTCGAACGTCGGTCAGGTCTGGATTTCATTCGTGCCGGGCTCCACGACCGCGGCGGCCGTGATCTGGCAGTGGAACGCGGCCGGTGCGAGTCCTCAGTCGCAGGAATGCATCTACAACTTCATGCATGGTCCTCAGGCCCCCTCGAAGCCGGTCACCGGGAACGCCGGCGGCACGCCGCTGGACGAAAGCTATACCGGAAACTGGTACAACAGTTCTCAATCGGGATGGGCGCTCAACATTTCGGTAGGCATCGAACCCGACGGTACCAATTGGGAAGTCGATACGGCGGCGATCTACGACACGGCTGGCAACCCGGTCTGGCTGGAGAACTCGCAGCAGAGCCCAACAACCCAGCAAACGACTATTCCGCTTGGCTATTACACCTCGAACTATCCTGGTGGCTTCCCTACGAGCGATTGCTCGACAACGTCGTGCCGCACGGCAACGAGTAACGCCAACACGTTCGTCACCCGTAGCTTCGTGAATAGCAGCCAAGGCTCAGCAGTGGTGTCGGCGAATATCAGTGCGATGCCAAAGGTGCTGTGGCCGAATACGCCCTGGTACATCACGGATCCGAGCGGGGATCTTTCGCTCGTGAGTATCGGAAAGATCTCCGAGCAGAACTTCGTCGCGGTCAACCAGACCAGCTGCACGATCCCGAACGGTCAGTCAACGTGTTCCGTCGTCGTTTCGTGGGTGAGCGCGTCGAGTACAGGATTGGTCTACCGTCGCAATCTCACCGACAGCGTGCTCTCCACGACGCCGATCGGCAACGGCAACGCGGGTTCAACCACCGATTACCTCGGACCGGGCGCGGACGTGCAGTACGAGATGCACGACGGCAGTCCGACCGGCACTTTGCTGTATACCTCGGCCGAGGTCATCGTGCCGGCGGCGCAAGGGACGACGACCCCGGTATCGGCAACGCCGGTGGTTGCGGCGATTCCGGCGACCGACACGACATCGGACCAAGTCGGCGCCACGTTGGCGCAATTCCGGGTCGATGAAAGCGGCAATGCGACGTATTCGATTCCGATCCAAGTCGTTCCGGGTACGGCAGGCATGACGCCGAAAGTGGCGCTCACGTACAACAGCCGCTTGCCGAACGGGGTCATGGGTCCGGGATGGACGATCGACGGCGCGTCGCAAATCACGCGCTGCCGGCAGATGCGGGAGAGTGGCGATTTCGTCGGCGCGACGGAAGCCAATGGCAATCCTTTGCCGGTCAACTTTACGCAGACGGACCGGTTCTGCCTCGATGGCGTGCGGCTTCTCTTGACGAGCTCCGGAACGTACGGGGCTTCGAATACGACGTATTCGCCTGAGAACGATCCCTCTATGCGCGTCACGGCAACCGGCGGCACGAGTGCGACGGGCCCGAGCAATTTCACGGTGCAGCGCAAGGACGGCACGATAAGCTCGTACGGCAACACGACCGCATCCCCGAACGCCGTGATCACCGCGACGCTGCCTGCGACGGGCAGTTCAGTGAACGTCGCTTGGAACCTCTCACGCGTTCAAGATTCGACCGGCAACTACATCGACTATGTCTACAACGTGCAGCCGGCCACGCAAGGCAGTCCGATACTGCCCTACGCGACAGGTGCAGTCGAGTACACGTTGAGCAAGATCAACTACACCGGACATGGCACGACAGCGCCCTACGCGAGCATCATTTTTAGCTACGGAACGATCAGTGCGAACACACGCCTCGGCTACCAGGCCGGCATTGCGTTCCTCCAGAGCCAGCAATTGTGGAGCGTGACGGTGCAGGACAACGCGGCTCCGGGAGGTAGCCAAGTGGTCCGCTACTACGATCTCAAGGACGGATACGCCGCCTCGCCGTCCGGATCGGGTCTCCAGGTCCTGAGCAAAATTCGCGAGTGCCGCGATTCGACCATGACAGTCTGCTATCCGTGGACGACGTTCACCTGGTCGCAGGCGAACTACGCGTTGACGAGTGCGGCGACGACTACCCAAACGGGGCCGGACTTCACGAAGCTCGTCGCCTACAAGCTTGCCGACGTCGATGGCGATGGGCGTACTGACGTCGTGTTCGCTGTCGACAGTGATTCGCATTGTCCGAACGGCAGCGCGATCTATGTGGGGTTCTCCGACATCAACTCGTCCGGTCAGTCGTATCTCAATCTGGCGGGACAAACGCCGACCTGTGCGGCTTTCAGTCTCAAGACCTACGACCTAGCGTGGTATCTCGTCGACCTCGACGGCGACGGTCGCGCGGATCTCCTCATGGGCGGTGACGGCAGCGTCGGCGGTACGTGGAAAAAGTATATTTCGGCCGGCCGGCCGGCGAGCGGTCAGCCGGTGTTTGCGACAGGCGCGGATTTCAGTCCGGTGATTGCGATTCCCTCCACCATGAAAGCCGTAGGGTTGCTTGCCGACGTGAACGGCGACGGGTTGCCTGATCTCATCGTGCCCGATGCGACGAACCCGGGTCAGATCTCCTCCGCACTCGGTGGCCAACTTGCGAACGCCGGCCTCTCGGTGTACCTGATGACGCGCCAAGGCGGTGCCCTCACGTTTGCACCGCCCTACGAGATGGTGCTTAGCTTCAAGAGTACCGATGAAATCTGCGCGGTGTCCCTGAACGTGAAGTGCACGCTCACGTTCTGGAACACCGCGGTGTCGAATGGCTCGATTTCCGCCAACGATGTGGACGGCGATGGACGCGCCGATCTCACGTTCATGCTCCAGCAGACGCCGTGTACACCGACCACGTGTCCGAACCACAGCGTCGACGCGAGCAACGTGCCTATCATCTCCTTCAACCCGGCGCTCGGCACGCCGAATCAGACCACTTCGTCGCAAACCAACTACTACTGGATGCAGTTCACCGCCGCAGGTGTTCAGCCGCCTTCGGTAACAGGGATGAGCAGCAATGTGCAGCTCATGCAGGAGTACGCGTTCTTCTCGACGACGACCTTCCCGCAGTTGCCAAACCTGCTCACGAATGTGTACGCCGTCGACCTCACCGGTGATGGGTTATCCGATCTCCTGTTCCAGGACGCACAGGATTCGACGCAGTACTGCTTCATGATCAATCTTGGCTACGGATACGAGAACCCGGTCTGCCAGCCCCTGCCGAACTATCAAGTCATCGGCACGGCATCGAACTCGAATCTGCTATTCGCTGACGTCAATGGCGACGGCAAGCTCGACGTCGTCTATCCATCGAATCTCGCCGGGAACATCTACGGCTACATCACCTTGCTGCCGAGTACCACGACGACGTGGGCGTGGCCGAGCGCCGCGACGGCGGTGCCGGGCAGCATTGCCAACATCGATACCACATGGTTGCCTGTCATGGCCGATATCGATGGCGACGGCGTGCCCGATTTCATCAAGCTCAATGCGGTCGCCACGAGCAGCAACGTCTACATCAGTCGTATCGCGGGTGGCACCTCGTGCACGGCCGCGACGAACAGTGCGAGCTGCAGTCGCTATCACGCGCACGAGGTGATTCGTGCGTTTACGAATGGCCTCGGTGCTGTTACGAACGTGACGTATCAACCGTTGACCGATAACGGTATCTACCAGCGCGGT
>Ga0070741_10002540_pt1 | contig 48569 bp, 58 predicted proteins | sample Coa_R1_4_FD_66440 | JGI IMG/M metagenome (GOLD analysis project Ga0070741, IMG submission 66440) | Surface soil microbial communities from Centralia Pennsylvania, which are recovering from an underground coalmine fire - Coalmine... | ecosystem: Environmental > Terrestrial > Soil > Unclassified ... | reverse complement strand
GCCGTCGGCGGCACGGTGACGACCGGGCACGGCGCGCGGCGGGCGACGTCGGCCGAGATGCTGCCGAGCAGCGACGATCGCGGGCCGTGGCAGCCCACGACGAGAAACGACGCGCGCCGCTCCTTGGCGACCGCCACCAGCCGGTCGGCCGGATGGCCGTGCTCGACGAGCGATTCGGCCCCCGGCTCTCCCAGCTCGGGCGGAAGGGCGAACCGCTCGCTCGCGTCGTCGGGCACCACGTGCACGTAGAGCAGAGGGGCGCCGAATCGCGACGCGAGCTCCCGCGCGACCGGCACGGCGTGCGTCGCCGTGCCCGATTCGTCGATGCCGCAGATGACCGGCCCATCCGTGTTCACGGCTCCTCCTTGTTCGCATTCGCCGCCAGCGTTGCCGACCGCCGGCCGCGCCGCCATGGGGCGCCGGCCCCATCGGACGCCGGAGCCACCCCCACACGAGCGCCGCGACGCGCCGCTTGTGCGAGTCTGGCCCCGATGGAGCAGCGACCGGACGGAGCGACGTCGCTTCAGGACGAGCACACTCCGCGTGCGATCAGCGAGCGGCTGCGGGCCACGCCGTCGCCGAGCTACCTGCAGGACTTCATCTACGGCGCGATCGACGGGGCGGTGACGACGTTCGCCGTCGTCGCCGGCGTACAGGGAGCGAGCCTCGACGAGAAGATCGTGATCATCCTCGGAGGCGCGAACCTGATCGCGGACGGCTTCAGCATGGCTGTCTCGAACTTCCTCGGCTCGCGCGCCCAGCGCCAGCAGCGCGAGCACGCCCGGCGCGAGGAGGAGCGGCAGATCCAGGCCGTGCCCGAAGGGGAGCGGGAGGAGATCCGCCAGATCTTCGCCGCGAAAGGGTTCGAGGGGCGGGACCTCGAGCGCGTCGTGGCGGTGATCACGTCGCAGCCGAAGCTCTGGGTCGAGACGATGATGAGCGACGAGCTCGGCTTCGGCGCGACGGTCGCCAACGAGTACCGCGCCGCCGCGGCCACGTTCGTCGCCTTCCTCGCCGTCGGGTTCCTGCCCCTGGCCGTCTTCGTCTACGACCTGGCCGCGCCCGGGAAGGTCGAGCAGGCATTCACGTGGAGCGCCGTCCTGACCGGCGTCGCCTTCGTCGTGGTCGGCGCGCTGAAGGCGCGGTTCGTCGGCCGGTCCTGGTGGCGCTCCGCGTTGGAGACGCTGATCATCGGCGGCCTGGCTGCCACGCTCGCGTACGCGACGGGGGCGGTGCTGCAGAGCCTGACGTAGCGTGCGGTCACGCCTTGCGCGCGGGCGCGCTCCGGCCGGCGGCGGGCGCCGGCTCTGCCGGTTCGCTCATCGACGCCCCTCCGTCTTCCGAGGTTCGTCCGTTGCACCGCCGGCGCGACCTCGCCATGCCTGGAGCGCGCGCACGAGGCGGAGCGCGCCGAGCACGAGGAGGTAGAGACCGAGCGCGGCGACCATGGCGTCGACGCTGCGCCTCGGCGCCCCGAGCAGCGCGACCCCGAAGACGAAGGCGGCGGCGCTCGCCGCGCCGCGGAGCCAGCGGTCGCGGTCGGAGTGCGGAGCGGTCGACAGGGCGGCCGCCTCGAGAAAGGCGAGGACGACGCTCGAGGCGCCGATCGCATACAGCAGCGCGAGCCGGGAGATCTGCGGCCAGGCAAGCACGAGGACTCCGACCGCGACCTCGGCCGCGATCTCGGCGAGGCGGCCGGCGAGCCCGCGGCTGCCCCGGGCTCGCAGGAGCTCGACGAGGTCGAGTCCCGCATGCGCGAGGACGGCGACGCCGAAGACGATCGCGACCGTCCGCAACGCCGGGCTCGGCCAGGCGAGCAGCACGGTGCCGGCGGCCATCCCGACGAGGCCCTTCGCGGCGAGCGGCAGCCCGCCGAGGCGCCGCGGCCAGGCCGGAAGGACGTGGGCGCGCCGGTCGCGCAGCCAGTCGAGCGCCACGCCGAGAGGGCTCGGCGCGGCGGCCGCGGCCGGAACCACGGCGACCCGTCTGCTCGACCAGTGTCGGACGCTCCACACGGTGACGAGCGTCGCCCCCGCGAGCGACCCGATCGTGTCCTCGAGCAGGTCGCTGCCGGTGTCGTCCAGCGAGTGGACGAGGTGGGTGCCGAGCAGCTTGTCCGACACCCACTCGACGACCTCGTAGCCGGCGCCGACCGCCATTCCGAGCGCGAGCGTCGAGACGAACACGCCGGCTCGGCTGTACGTCGCGGCCTCCTGGGGGTCGACGAGCACGCGGAGCCGGACGAGCGCGATGTAGAGGACGGGCGAGTAGAAGAAGGGCGAGAGGGTGTGGACGACGTTGTCGTAGAAGTAGTGGTCGCCGTAGAGGCCGAGGGCGGTTCCCCACGCGATCAGCGTCATCGCCGCGATCACGCCGAAGTCGAACCGGCGCGGGACGCCGATGATCCGCACGATCAGCAGGAGCGCCGAGGCTGCGGTCAGACCGACGGCCGTCGAGCGGCCCATCACCGCGAACGCGATCGTGCCCGCGATGAACGCGATCCGGAGGACGTCGAGCCAGTCGCGGACGACCCAGGTCCAGTCCCCGTAGAGCAGTCGGCGCCGGTCGAAGCTCACGCCGCCGCGTTGGTCACGGCCGTCTCGCCAGCCGGCGCTCGAGCAGCTTCTTCGCCTCGTCGGCCCACAGCACGATGCTCGCCAGCCCGACGCAGATCAGCCACTCGTCGAGGCCGAGCGGCGTGGTGTCGAAGGCGTCGTTGAGGAACGGAAGCTCGACGACGGCGACCTGGAGCAGTGCGGAGACGGCGATCGCGCCCCACAGAAGCCGGTTGGTGAGCAGCCGGTGGAACGCGCTCGTGTGGTCCGATCTCGCGTTGAAGCAGTTGAAGAGCTGGGCGAGCACGAGCGTCGTGAACGCCATCGTCCGCGCCTCGACGACGGTGCCGGAGCCGCCGACGATGCCGCCGGGGAGCCGGAGGTCGAGGGCGAGGAGCGTCACGACGGCCATCACGGCGCCGATCCAGAGGATGCTCAGCCACATGTCGGCGTCGATCACCCGATCGTCGAGCCGGCGCGGCGGCCGGGTCATGACGTCGTCGGGAGGCTCGTCCATGCCGAGCGCGAGCGCGGGCGCGCTGTCGGTGAGCAGGTTGATCCACAGGATCTGGGTCGCGAGCAGCGGGACCGCGATCGTCTCGCCGGTGTCCTCCAGGCCGATCGCACTCGCCAGGACGACGCCGAAGAACATCGTGAAGACCTCGCCGATGTTCGACGAGAGCAGGAAGCGCAGGAACTTGCGCATGTTCGCGAAGATCCCGCGCCCCTCGCGGATGGCGCCGACGATCGTGGCGAAGTTGTCGTCGGCGAGGATCATGTCGGCCGCCTCCTTGGCGACGTCCGTGCCGGCGACGCCCATCGCCACGCCGATGTCGGCCGCTTTCAGGGCCGGCGCGTCGTTGACCCCGTCGCCGGTCATCGCGACGATGCCCCCCTCCGCCTGGAGCGCGTCGACGATCCGCAGCTTGTGCTCGGGGGCGACGCGCGCGTAGACCGAGACCTCCCGTACCGCGGCCGCGAGCGACGCGTCGTCGAGCTCGTCGAGCTCGCCGCCGGCGAGGACGCGGGAGCCGGGCGGAGCGATCCCGAGGTCGGCGGCGATGCGTGCCGCCGTGGACGGGTGATCGCCGGTGATCATCAGCACCCGGACGCCGGCGGCGTGCGCTTCCGCGATCGACGCCTTCGCCTCCGGGCGAGGCGGGTCGATGATGCCGACCAGCCCGAGGTAGACGAGCTCACGCTCGATCGACTCGTCCTCGGGCGGGCGAACGTCCGCCGGCAACGGCCGGTAGGCGACGGCGAGCGTCCGCAGCGCGAGCCCGGCGAGCCGGTCGACCGTGTCGAGGATCTCGCGTCTGCGTTCCTCGCTCAGCGGGCGCGTCTCTCCGCGGATGCGCTCCTCGGTACAGCGCGCGAGGAGCACGTCGGGGGCCCCCTTCGTGACGACGGCGAGGCCGAGGTCGCCGGCGACGTCCGACTCCAGGGTGCTCATCAGCTTGCGCTCGGAGGTGAAGGGGATCTCGCCGACCCGCTGGAACCGAGCCTCGCGCGCCTCGTGCAGGCCTTCGATCTTCGCCTCGGCGACGAGGAACGCCGCCTCGGTGGGGTCGCCCTGGATCGTCCACTCGCCGTCCTGCTCGCGGAGCACGGCGTCGTTCGCGAGGCTTCCGGCCGTGAGCGCGACGCGCACCTCGTCGAGCAGCACCGGGTCGTCCAGCGGGGCGCCGGCGACGCGCAGCTCGCCCTCGGGGCGGTAGCCGCTGCCCGTCACGTCCACCTCGCCGGAGCCGGTGACGACCTTCTCGATCGTCATCTCGTTCTTCGTCAGCGTCCCGGTCTTGTCCGAGCAGATCACCGACGCCGAGCCCAGCGTCTCCACCGAGGACAGCCTCTTCACGATCGCGCGCTGCCTCGCCATCCGTTGCACCCCCAGGGCGAGCACGACGGAGAGAACCGCCGGGAGCCCTTCCGGCACGGCGGCGACCGCGAGCGAGACCCCGACGAGCAGGACGGAGACGAGATCCGAGGCGGTGCCGACGTCGGACGTGAGCAGGATCGTCCCGACCACGACGGTCGCGATCGCGATCACCGCGATCCCCAGCATCCGGCCGATCCGGTCGACCTCGCGTTGCAGCGGCGTGTCCTGCGCCTCCACCCGGTCGAGGAGCCGGGCGACGTTGCCCATCTCCGTCGCCATCCCCGTCGCGGTGACGACGGCACGGCCCCGGCCGCGGGCAACCGCTGTGCCGCTGAACACCATGTTCACCCGGTCGCCGAGGCCGGCCGGCCCGGCGAGCGGCGGGACGTCCTTCAGCACGGCTTCGCTCTCGCCGGTCAGCGACGCCTCGGCCACCGTCAGCGAGGCAGCCTCCACCAGCCGGCCGTCGGCGGCGACCGCGTCCCCTTCCGCGAGCACGAGGACGTCGCCCGGAACGACGTCGGCGGCCGGGATCCGCTGCTCGATCCCGTCGCGGACGACGCCGGCGGTGGCCGCCGCCATGCGCTTCAGCGCCGCGACCGCCTGCTCGGCGCGGGCCTCCTGCACGTAGCCGAGGACGGCGTTCGCGACGACGATCGCGGCGATCACGATCGTGTCGAACGGCGCAGCCTCGTCCCGCTCCAGCGCCCAGGCGACGAGCGCGACCACGGCCGCGGCGAGCAGCAGGTAGATCAAGGGATCCTGGAACTGGGCGAGGAGCTTCCGCCAGCCCGCCACCTGCTGCGCCGCCTCGAGCTCGTTCGGCCCGAAGCGCTCGAGACGCGCGGCCGCCTCGGCGGCGCTCAGGCCGCGACCGACATCGGTGCCGAGCGCCTCGGCGACCTCCGCCGCCTCCCGGCGCCACGCGTCCGGCCCGTCCGGGCGGGCGGCCGTCCCGGTCCCGGCCGGGACGCGGCTGGGCTCGCGGTTCCTCAGCAGCCGCTCGAGCCGGTCAGGGCGATCCACCCGACGGGGATCGAAAAGCGATGCGGCCGAGCCTTGTCGGCTCCGCTCGACTCTGCGCCTTGGTCGTCGGGCACCTCACGTCTCCTCGGCCGTCGCGTGCGGACCGCGAGAATATCGCGCACGCAGCGGGTCAGCGGGGCGCGACGACGGCCAGGTCGACGAGCAGCGGGTAGTGGTCGGAGCCGACGCCGGCGGTATGCCGGTGGGCGGTCACGCCGAGGCCGGAGCCGACGAGACAGTTGTCGAGCGGGACCCGCAGGGGCGGGGCCCAGGTCGGCCAGCTGTAGCCCGACCACGCGGACCCGCCGTAGAGGTCTCTGAGCCTCGCGTCTCCGGCGAGCCGGCGGAACGGCCCGGACCAGGGCGGCGTGTTGAAGTCGCCGCAGATCGCCAGCCGGCCGCCGAGCCGCGGCCGCGCGGCTGCGAGCGCCTGCAGCTGTCGCACGTGGATCGAGCCCGCGAACGGGGTGTGGGCGTGCGTGACGACGAGCGTGAGCGGCGTGCCCGCCGCGCGCGTGTGCACGACGGCAGTCGGCGGACCGCCCTCGGCGGGGAAATGGTCGATGCGTGCGTCGGCCAGCGGGATCCGGCTGAAGACGCCGATGCCGTACGCGTCCTGCCGCGGCGCGAGAACTCGCGCCCGGTAGCCCGGCAGCGACCGGCGGAGGTGGGCCGCCATTCCCGGGCTGAGCTCGATGACGCCGACGACGTCCGGCCTGGTCTGGTCGATCACGCGCTCGATCGCCCGGTACCGCGTGTTTCCGACCTCGAGGTTGGCGATCAACAGGCGCAACGAAGGCGCGCTGCCGTGCGGAGCGGCGGCCGTGGCGGGGGCCGTGAACGGCAGCCCGACCACAACGGCGTTCAGCACCGCGAGCGCGGCGGCCACGCCGGCCAGCCGGAGCCGCCGCAGCCCCGCCGCGGCGAGGGCGGCCCCGGCCAGCACGACGACGTACTGCGGGCGAAACACCCCGGCCAGCTCGAACGGCCAGAAGAGCCGGTCGAGCAAGCCGAGGACGCTTGCAGCGCCGACGACCGCGACTACCACGGTCAGCGCCCGGCGGGCGAGGCGGGCTGTCTTCGCCCGGGGAGACATGCCTAGAGGACGGACATCGTCAGTCTCCGACGGCCGGATCCTGGACGACCAGGTCGCCGTGCTCGGGATGGCGACGCAGATAGCCGGTGACGAACGGGCAGAGCGGCCGCACCTTCAGGCCGCGTCGTCGCAGGTCGGCGAGCGCGCCGGCGATCAGCCGGGAGCCCAGCCCCTCCCCTTCGTGGGCCGGGTCGACCTCCGTGTGGACGAGGACGACGGCGTCCGGCCGGCGCCGGTAGGCGAGGTAGCCGGCGCGCGCCTCGCCGAGCCAGAGCTCGTACCGCCGCTCGTCGGGGTTGTCGACGATGCGCACCTCGTTCGCAGCCACGGTTGCTCCTACCCTCATCGTGCGGCTTCGACGCACGCCTCAGGCGACCGTGCGTACGGCACGCCTCAGCTCGTCGAGGGCGTTCTCGCCCAGTGCGGCGACCACCTCGGGCAGGTCGAGCAACCTCCGTTGCTCCTCAGGCGTCGACCGGTTGCGGACGTAGGGGTCGTCGAGAATCTCGGTCAGCGGCCGGCCACGCGCGTGTTCGCGCAGCACGTAGCGGGCGAGGAAATCCTCGCGTCTCGAGGACGGAAACAGGGAGCGAAGCGGGTTTCTGCCCTTGAAGATGCGCACGATCTGCCTCCTCCGTTCGGATGCCGGGCCTCCTCGGCAATCCTCGCCGCGCAGGCCCGCGGCCGCCATCGGGGGACGGCCCGATCCGCGGCCGGTGCCCGTACGCAATGCGCCGAAGATCGGGTCCCGCCCCGATGGCCGCCCTACGGCGCGGGCGCCACTCTGGGAGCGACCGACGGAGGTGAGAGATGCAGGGAACCGTGGTGTGCGCCCTGACTGAGGGGGCGGCGAACGACGACGCGGTCGCGCGAGCGAGCGCGATCAGCCAACGGCTCGGGCTGCGGCTCGTCCTCGCCCACATCGTCGACGGCGTCGCGGGGCCCGGAGCCGAGGGAGGCACGATCACGATGAGGGGGGACCGTGTCGCCGCGGAGCGGCGGCTGGCGCAGTTGGCACGCGACCACGGCGTCGACGGGCGGGCCGAGCGGCGAGTGGCGGTCGGCGACCCGGCGACGCTCGTCGGCCGGATCGCGAGCGAGGAGGCGGCCGACGTCATCGTCGTCGGCGCACGGGCGCGCGGCTGGAGGCGGCGCGGCCTCGACATCCGGCTCGCGGAGGCGCTCGAGACGGAGACGCCGGTACCGGTGGTGATCGCGGCTCCGCAGAGGCGCCGCGCGCGCGGACGCCGCCACGCGAACGGCGCGCGGGAGCGCTAACGTCGCGCCATGCCTCGGCGTCCGTTGCCGCTCTACTGGCGGGTCTTCGCGGTCAATGCGGCGCTGCTGTCCGCGATCGCCGTCGTGCTGATCGTCACCCCGGTGACGATCAGCTTCCCGATCGCCGTCGTCGAGGCGGTCGGCGTGCTCGCGGGGCTGGTGGTGACGATCGCCGTCAACGCACTGCTCCTCCGACGCGCGTTCGCGCCGCTCGCACGGCTCGCGCAGCGGATGGAGACCGTCGACGTCCTCCGGCCCGGGCAGCGTCTGCAGGTCCTCCGCGACGACGAGATCGGCAGCGTCGTGACGACCTTCAACCGGATGCTCGATCGGCTCGAGGCCGAGCGCCAGGAGTCGAGCCGGCGCGTGCTCGCCGCCCAGGAGACGGAGCGGGTGGCGATTGCGCGCGACCTGCACGACGAGGTCGGACAGGTTCTCACCGGCGTGCTGCTGCAGCTGAACTCGATCGCCGAAGCCAGTCCCGAGCAGGAGGAGGAGCTCGCCGAGGCGCGTCAGGCGGTCCGCCGGGCGCTCGACGAGGTGCGGCGGATCTCGAGCGAGCTCCGCCCGGAGATGCTCGAGGCGCTCGGCCTCGTCAGCGCGCTGACCGAGCTGACGAGCTCGTTCACGCGCCTGACCGGCATCCGTGTCGACCGCCGGTTTGCGACCGCGTTGCCGAAGCTGCCGCCCGAGGTCGAGCTCGCCGTCTACCGGATCGCGCAGGAGAGCCTGACCAACGTCGCCCGTCACGCGCAGGCGCGGCGCGTCGTGGTCGTCCTCGAGGCCGGGCGGAACAGCGTCGTCCTGCGCGTCGCCGACGACGGCCGCGGGTTCGGCGATTCGCCGGTCGAGCACGGCGGATTGCGCAGCATGCGCGAGCGGGCGCTGCTGGTCGACGGCGCGCTCGCGGTCAAGCCGGCGCCCGAAGGCGGCGTCGAGGTCCGGCTCGAGGTCCCGGTACCGGAACGGGTCGCCGCCGCGGCGGCGCGCTGATGCCGATTCCGCTCGTCACGCGGATCCTGATCGCCGACGATCACCCGATCGTCCGATCCGGCCTCAGGCGCGTGCTCGACGCGAAACCGGACCTGGAGGTCGTCGCCGAGGCCGAGGACGGTGCCGAGGCCGTCGACCGGGCGCTGAGGGAGGACGCGCACCTCGCGATCCTCGACGTCTCGATGCCGCGGATGACCGGGATCCAGGCAGCCGCCGAGCTGCACAAGCGCAAGCCGGAGGTCAAGACCCTGATCCTGTCGATGCACGACAGCGAGCAGTTCCTGTTCGAGGCGCTGAAAGCGGGTGCGTCGGGCTACGTGCTCAAGTCGGGCGCCGACACCGACATCGTGGACGCGGTCCGGGCGGCGATGCGCGGCGAGTCGTACCTGTATCCGTCTGCGCTGACGGCGCTCGTCCGCGACTACGTCGAGCGCGGCGGCCGCGGCGAGGAGCAGTTCGACGTGCTCACCCCGCGCGAGCTCGAGGTGCTGAAGCTGATCGCCGAGGCGAACACCTCGAAGGAGATCGCCGACAAGCTGTTCATCAGCATCAAGACCGTCGACCGCCACCGGCAGAACATCCTCGACAAGCTCGGCATGCGCGACCGCGTCGAGCTGACCCGCTACGCGATCAGGCGGGGGCTGATCCAGCCGTAGGGGCGTGAGTCTCCGGGCTCGTCGCCGGGCGAGCCGGAGCGGGCCCGGTGGTCACGCCCGTCTTCCGCGACGGAGAATCTCGGCGAGGACGACGGCGTTGTTGTGCTCGCGGTCGCGGGCGCCGTACACGAGCGTCAGGGTCCCCGCTCGTGCGCGGGCCCGGAGCTCGCGCAGCTTGTCCTCGTGCCCGGCGAGCTCGGCGGCGTAGCGCCTACGGAACTCGTCGAAGCGGGCCGGCTCGTGCCCGAACCAGCGGCGGAGCTCCGGGCTCGGGGCCAGCTCACGGGCCCACTCGTCGATTCGCGCCTGCTCACGGGTGACGCCGCGGGGCCAGATGCCGTCGATCAGGATTCGCGCACCGTCCGAGCCGGCCGGGGGCTCGTAGACGCGCTTGACCCGGACGTCCATCTCTAGGTCGTTTCCGGCTTCGCCCGCACGATCACCACCGGGCATTCCGCGTGGTGCGCGCACTGCTGGCTCACCGAGCCGAGCAGCAGCTTGGCGAAGCCGCCGAGCCCGCGCGAGCCGACGACGAGGAGATCCGCGTCCCGTGATTCCTCGACCAGAACGGCCGCCGGTGCGCCCTCGACGAGCCGGCGCTCCACCGTCACGCCGCCGGTGTCGGCTGCGACCTCCTGGAGCGCCGTGTCGAGAGCCGTCTCGGCGGCGCGCCGGAGCGCCTCGAGCTCGTCGCCGGCGTAGGAAAACGGCCCGTCGATCCCGGGCGCGCCGAGGTACGCGGGCTGCCAGGCGTGGACGGCGCGCAGCGTCGCCCCGTGGAGGCGCGCCTCTTCGAGGGCGAACCGAAGCGCCGCCTTCGCTCCGTCCGACTGGTCGACCCCGACGACGATCGTGTTCATCCGCTTCCCTCCTCGAATCGGTCTATCCCATGGTGGCAGCAGCGAAGCATCGCGGCGACCGGCCGCCGCCTCGTCGCGTGCGGGCGGGTGGAGCTCGCCGCCCCCGCCTGCACGCGCCGGCGGTCGCACCGACTTGGTAAGAAACGCAGCGCTTCGAACACAAACCGTGCGGCGGTGATGCCGGCCGGGACAACCGTACTCGAGGAGAAGCGAGGTCCAGGTGAAGTCGTATCGCTATCTGATCGTCGGCGGCGGAATGACCGCCGACGCTGCGTGCAGGGGTATTCGCGAGCGTGATCCGGACGGCTCGATCGGCCTGGTCGGCGACGAGCTCCATCCCCCGTACAACCGTCCTCCGCTCTCGAAGGCGCTCTGGAAGGGGAAGGAGGAGAGCTCGATCTGGCGCGAGACGGCTGCGCTCGGCGTCGACCTCCGGCTCGGCCGGCGGGTGGTCGCGCTCGACCTGGCCGACCGCCGGGCCACCGACGACCAGGGCGAGGTCTACGCGTACGAGCGGCTGCTGCTGGCGACCGGCGGCAGGCCCCGCCGTCTGCCGTTCGGAGGGGACGACGTCGTGTACTTCCGGACGCTGGACGACTACCGGCGCCTGAGCGGGGCCGAACCCGGTCACGCGGTCGTGATCGGCGGCGGCTTCATCGGCTCGGAGATCGCTGCGGCGCTCGCCTCCAACGGCTGGAAGGTATCGCTCCTCTTTCCGGAAGACGGCATCGGCTCGCGCCTGTTCCCGCCCGAGCTCGCCGCCTTTCTCGTCGACTACTACCGGTCGCACGGGGTCGAGGTGCTGCCCGGCGAGACCGTGACCGGCGTCGAGCGCACGGGCGGCGGTCTCGAGGTGCAGACCGGCAGCGGCCCGCTGCCCGCGGCGAGCTGCGTCGTCGCCGGCCTCGGGATCGAGCCGAACGTCGAGCTCGCCGAGGCGGCCGGGCTGCAGACGGCGAACGGGATCGTCGTCGACGATCGCGGGCGCGTCGCGGGCCGGGACGACGTCTTCGCGGCCGGCGACGTCGCGCGCTTTCCGGCCAAGCTGCTCGCGACCGAGCTCCGGGTCGAGCACGAGGACCACGCCAAGAGCCACGGCGCGCACGTCGGGCGCACGATGGCCGGCGCCGACGAGCCGTACGACCATCTGCCCTTCTTCTACTCCGATCTCTTCGAGCTGGGCTACGAGGCGGTCGGAGAGGTCGACTCGCGGCTCGCGACGCAGGCCGTCTGGGTCGAGCCGAACCGGAAGGGCGTCGTCTGCTACGTCGACGGCGAGAACCGGCCGCGCGGGTTCCTGCTCTGGGACGTCTGGGGCAAGGTGGACGCCGCCCGCGACCTGATCGGGGTCGGCGAGCCCGTCGGCGCCGACTCGCTCGAGCGGCTCGCCGCCTGAGATGCCCGAGCGCGCCTCAGGCGAGGGTGCTCGTCCGCTCGGCCATCTCCCGGTCCCGGTCGGTGATCGCCGAGGCGGAGTGGGTGGACCAGCGCACCGTGACGCGCTTGTAGCTGATCGCGATGTCGGGATGGTGGTCGGCCGCCTCGGCGGCCTCGGCCAGGCGGTTCACGAACGCGATCGCGTCGGGGAAGCTGTCGAAGGCGAACTCGCGCTCGAGCGCCCCTTCGACCTCGCGCCATCCCTCGGGAGCGGCCACGAGGCCAAGTATGCAGGTCTCTCGGGGCGCGCGCGCCTGTTCGAGCGCTCGCGCAAGGACACCCCGACGACGGAGCTCGTCTGCGAGCACGTGTACAGACCGCTCGCCCACCTCGTCGTGCTCGCCCTGCTGCCGCTGCGGGTCCCGCCGCCCGCGGTCGTCGCCGCAGCGGGCTGCACGGGCCTCGCCGCAGCCGTCGAGCTCGCCCGCGGCCATCTGGTCGTCGCGTCGCTTCTGCTCGTCGCGAAGACGGTGCTCGACAACGCGGACGGCCAGCTCGCCCGCGCGTCCGGGCGGGTCTCGGCGCTGGGCCGGTACCTCGACTCGGAGTCCGACCTGCTCGTGGACGCGGCGCTCTTCGCGGCGCTCGGCTACTCGACCGGAAGGCCGATCGCCGCGGCGGCCGCCTTCCTCGCGCTGACGCTCGTGCTCGGCGTGAACTTCAACCTGCGGCGGCTCTACCGGCTCGAGCGCGGGCAGGCCGCCGAGGCGCTGCCGCCGGCGGAGGGCGTCGCCGCCGTCCTGCGCAGGGCGTACGCGGTCGTCTACGGCCCCCAGGACCGGCTCGTCGAGGCGTTCGTCGAGTGGCGGCTCCGCCGCCTGCGGGCCGACGCGGGCGCGCGCCTCGCCTACCACGACCGGCCGACCCTGGTCGTGCTCCACAACCTCGGGCTCTCGGGGCAGCTGACGGCGCTCGCCCTCTGCCTCGCAGTCGGCCGGCCGGAGCTCTACCTCTGGCTCGCGCTCGCCTGCGGGCTCGCGCTGCTACCCCTCGCGCTCCGTCGCGACGTGCGTGCGCGCCGCGAGCGTCGCTCTCCGTCAATCCCGCAACCGACCCGGAAGGAGCAGACGTGCTCGACGACCCCAGGAACGTGATCGCTCTCCACGACGAGCTGGACGGGCTAGGCCCAGGAGTGGATCAACAGCTTCGCCCTCGTTCGGTGAGCCCCGAGGACTGGCTGCGGTTCGAGGGCAACGTCGCCGAGATCTTCGCCGCCTTCGGGATGGATCTCGAGACTCCCGGCACGGCCGGGACGCCGGCTCGCTTCCTGCGCGCCCTCTACGACGCGACCTCGGGGTACGAGGGCGACCCGAGGCTGCTGACGGCGTTCCCGACGGAGTCGGATCCGAGCGCCGCGTCCTACCGCGCTCAGATCGTCGAGGGGCCGATCTCGTTCGCGGCCCTGTGCGAGCACCACGCCCTTCCGTTCGTCGGCTGCGCCCACATCGGCTACCTGCCCGGGGAGGAGATCATCGGGATCTCGAAGCTGACCCGGCTCGTCCGCCTGTTCGCGCGCCGGTTCACGGTGCAGGAGCGGCTCGGCGAGCAGATCGCGGACACCCTGGTCGAGCTGATCGCCCCGCGCGGCGTGGCCGTGCACCTCGAGGCCTCCCACCTCTGCACCCGGATGCGCGGGGTCGAGGAGCAGACCCGGACGACGACGACGTTCTGGCGCGGCGAGTTCGACGACCCCGACCTCCGGCGCGAGTTTCTCCAGCACGTGCAAGGCTGCGGCTCGAGGTCGTGAGCCCGCCGTCGCTCGAGCCGCTCCGGCTCGTCCACGAGCTCCCGCAGGAGGATCCGTTCGACCTGCCGGACGAGCTGCGCCTGCTCTACGGCGGGCCGATCGGCTTCCGATCGCCGGCTCTGATCACGAACTTCGTGACGACCATCGACGGCGTCGTCGCGATTCCCGGCCTCGCCCAGTCGAACAAGCTGATCAGCGATGGAAATGAGGCTGACCGGTTCGTGATGGGGCTGCTCCGCGCCTGCGCCGACGCCGTGCTCGTCGGCGCCGGCACGATGCGTGCCGCCCCGCGCACGCACTGGACGGCCGAGCGCGCGTACCCGCCCGCGGCCGGGCCCTACGCGGAGCTGCGCCGCCGCCTCGGCCGTCGAGCGCGGCCGGACATCGCGATCGTGACCGCGAGCGGAGCGATCGACGTCGCCCATCCGGTCCTCGCCGAAGGCGCGCTCGTTTTGACGACCGAGCGCGCCGCGGCCGAGCTCGGGCCTCGTGTGCCCCCGACGGCGGAAGTGGTGGCCCTGCCGGGCGCAGGCGAGGTCGATCTCCGCGCGGTCGTGACCTGCCTCCGGGAGCGCGGAAACGCGCTGATCCTGTCCGAGGGCGGCCCGACGCTGTTCGGGTCGCTTCTCTCGGCCGGTCTGGTCGACGAGCTCTTCCTGACGATCTCGCCGCTTCTCGCAGGGCGGGCGCAGGGCGACGCCGGGCGCAGCGGGCTCGTCGAAGGAACGGAGCTCTTGCCCGGGAACCGCTCGCAGAGGCGCCTGCTCGGCATCCGCACGCACGGCGATCATCTGTTCCTCCGCTACCGGCTCGAAGGCGCGTGACGTCCGTGCGGGCCGGGGTGGTGCCTCGCACACCGGCCCGACTCGCCTTTCCGGGGCGCCAGCCTCGCCCCGGGGACGCGCAGGGCGCGGCTCTCGCCGGTCGCACGTAAGAGCGGCCGCAGTCCCGTCACAAAGACCGACGATGCTCCTGCCGGCACCGGTCCAGCGTGACCTCGTCGTCTCGGCCTGCGCGATCAGCGCCGGCATCCACGGCGCGCTCGTGCGGGAGCACCTCGACGAAAGCGCCGGCGCCGGCTACGGGTTCGTCGCCGCAACCGTCCTGCTCGCAAGCCTCGTCGTCGTTCTGGCTTGCCGGCCGGCCAGCCGGGCGGCGGCCTGGGCCGCGGTCGTGGTGCTCGGCGGGCTGCTCGCCGGCTACGCGCTCGCCGTGGCCACGGGCGTCCCCCTGCTCCACCCGGAGCGGGAGCAGGTCGACGGTCTCGCCCTGGCCACGAAGGCGGTGGAGGCGGTGGGGCTGCTCGCCGCTCTGCTCTCGATCGGGCGCGGCCGGGCGGCGGTCGGCTCCGGCGTCATCCGGACGAAAGGAGTACAGCAATGACGAAGCCGCACGGATACAGTCCCGCGCGACTGGGGCTGGCACTGCTGCTCGCCACGTTCGCCGCCCTGGTTGCGCTTGCCGTCTCGGACGGGCACGACGCCGAGGCGCACGCGACGCACGGCACCCACGCAACCGCGGGGGCGCCCGGCAGCGTGTCCCGGAGCGAGCTCGCCTTCCGCGCCGAGATGCGGAAGCTCTGGGAGGACCACATCACCTGGACGCGGATGGTGATCGTCGACTTCGCGGCGGGCCTCCCCGACCTGAAGGCCGCCGAGCAGCGGCTCCTGCGGAACCAGGCCGACATCGGCAACGCGATCAAGCCGTACTACGGCGCGAAGGCGGGCAACGCGCTCACGCAGCTGCTGCGCACGCACATCCTCGAGGCGGTGCCGGTGCTCACCTACGCGAAGGCCGGCGACAAGCCGAAGCTCACCAAGGCACTCGACGCCTGGTACGCGAACGGAAACCAGATCGCCCGGTTCCTGACCAAGGCGAACCCCGCCAGCTGGCCGCTGGCGATGACGACGAAGATGATGAAGAACCACCTCGCGCTCACGACCCTGGAGGCGGTCGCCCGCCTCCAGGGCAAGTGGGCGGCCGACATCGCCGCCTACGACAAGGTGCACGAGGAGATCCTGCAGATGGCGGACATGCTCTCCACCGGCCTGGTCGAGCAGTTCCCGGACCGGTTCCACTAGCCCTCCGCCGACATCGTCCCGAAGCGGCCCTCGCTCGCCGCTTCGGGACGACCCGCATCCAGGCCCCGGCGGCACGTAAGAAAGGAGGCTCGGGCCGCACCAACGAAGCATGGGCACCGAGCTTCGACAGCCGCAGTCGGCGGTCGACGTGGTCGCCTGGCGGCGCGAGCAGCTCGTTCGAACGGGCTTCCCGCCTGACGAGGCCGCACGACTGGCCGAAGACTCGCGTTTCGACCTGCACGCGCTGATCGAGCTCGTCGAGCACGGGTGTCCGCCGGTCCTCGCCGTACGCATCCTCGCCCCGCTCGAGGACGGCCCGGGCCCGGCGTGAGCACGACGACCCGGACTATCCTCAGACAGGTGGAGCCGTCCGACCACCCGGCGGTCGTCGCCGAGGCGCCTGCTCGCGGGCCGCGTCTCGACCCGGAGTCCCGTGAATGGCTCCGCTCCCTGCGCGCGGAGGGCCCGGAGCGCGACGAGGCGATCGGGGAGCTGCATGCGCTGCTGCTCAGGGGCGCGCGCTTCGAGGTCGCGCGCCGCAAGCCGATGCTCCCGCATCTCCGCGGCAACGAGCTCGACGACATCGCGCTCGAAGCGGCCGACGACGCCCTGATGAGCGTCCTGGCCCGCCTCGACGACTTCCGCGGCCTGAGCCGGTTCACGACCTGGGCCTACAAGTTCGCGCTCCTCGAGGCGGCCGTGAAGCTGCGACGACGGGAATGGCAAGGGCGCGAGGTGCCGCTCGCGCCGGAGACCTGGACGCTGCTTCCGAGCGCGGGCCTCGAGCCCGACGAGGAGACCGAGCAAGGCGAGCTGCTCACGACGCTGCAAGGGTTGATCGAGGACGTCCTCACGCCGCACCAGCGAGAGGTGCTCGTCGCGCTCGCCCTGAACGGCGTCCCGATCGACGTGCTCGCAGAGCGGCTGAGCACGACGCGCGGGGCCCTCTACAAGACCCTGCACGACGCACGCCGCAAGCTGCGCACGCACCTGACCGAGTCCGGTCTCGCCCTCGACGCCTGGCTGGAAGAGGAGAAGCGATGAAGCAACACGATCTCAAGCACGCCCTGGGGAGGCTGCTCGGGCCGGCCGAGCCCGAGATCGGCTGCGACGAGTGCTTCGAGGAGCTCGACCGCTACGTCGAGCTGGAGCTCGCGGGCGCCGACGCCGAGGCCGCCGTCCCCGGCCTGCGTGCACACCTGGCCGGCTGCCCGGCCTGCCGCGAGGAGCACGAGAGCCTGCGTGCGCTCGTCGGCGGGGAGCGCGGCGCGTAGGCTCGACGGCACGCGGCCGGCGGCGATCGCGTCGGGGCGGGAAGATCCGTGACGGATCACGGCGCACATGTCTCGCTGAACCGGGCGGCGTTCTCGGCGACCGTCCACTGTCTCACCGGCTGCGCGATCGGCGAGATCCTCGGGCTCGTGATCGCGACCGCTCTGGGGTGGGGCGCGGCGCCGTCGATCGCGATCGCCGTCGCCCTCGCATTCGTCTTCGGGTACTCGTTCGCGCTCTCGCCGCTCGTGCGCGCGGGCGTGCCGGTGCGGCGCGCGCTGCCGCTGGCGTTCGCGTCCGACACCGCTTCGATCTCCGTGATGGAGCTCGTGGACAACGCCTTCATCCTCGTCGTTCCCGGCGCGATGGAGGCGGGGCTCGGAGACGGCACGTTCTGGTGGAGCCTCGGAGTCGGGCTCGCGATCGCCTTCGTGCTCGCCCTGCCGCTGAACCGATGGCTGATCGCGCGCGGGCGAGGTCACGCGGTCGTCCACCAGTACCACTAGTCGCGTGCAGGCCGCCGGCGAGGCGCGGCCGTGGACGATAATCGGCTCATGGACGAGTGCCGGTTGATCTCGGGCGGGGAGTCGTACCGGGGCAAGCAGGGGCTCGACTACTTCTCGGGCGTCTCGGCGGAGAGCGCCGGCTCGAAGGCGATCTGCATGCACATCCTCGAGATGCCTCCGGGCGCCACCTCCGAGCCGCACCTCCACGAGGCCCACGAGACGGCGATCTTCGTGCTCGAGGGCGTCGCCGAGATGCGGCACGGGCCGAACCTCGAGCACGTGATGACGACGAAGGCGGGCGACTTCGTCTACATCCCCGCAGGCGTTCCGCACCAGCCGTACAACCCGAGCGACTCGCCGGTGCGAGCGGTGATCGCGCGCACCGACCCGAACGAGCAGGAGAGCGTCGTCCTGCTCGACGAGCGCCCGTAGCGCCGCTACAGGACGTGGCCGGGCACCCGGTCGAGCGGCCGGGGCACCTCGGCCGGGTCGAGCGCCTCGACGAGCAGCCTCGCGTACCGGATCTTCCGCCGCGCGCCGCTTCCCATGAAGCGGCGGAGCTGCTCCTCGCGCGGCCGGTCGCTCCAGGCCGCCTGCTTCTGCAGCGTCCGGAAGGACCCGAGCTCGCCGCTCGCGGCGACGATCTCCTCGACGCGACCCACGCCGAGGGCGCGGATCAGCTCGTCCTCCAGATCCCGGTCGCACACGTAGAAGCCGAGCCGCTCGAGGCCGGCGCGGCCGGGGCCCGGTTCGAGACCCTCCTCCTCGAGCGCGCGCCGGAAGTCGCCCTCCTCGCCCGCGTCGCACAGCCCGGCAAGCCGCAGGTCGCGCCCGCGAGGGCCGAACCGGCCCAGGGCCCGCCGGATCGCCTGGGCGCCGCCGATCGCGACGACGGTGACGCCCTCGGCCACGAGATCGCGCCCGCGGCGCTCGGCGAGCGCCTCGACCGCCTGCTGGTCGCTGAGCCCTTCGACCAGGATCGCGGCTCGAAGAGGGGGAGACCGGTCCGGCTCGGTCAGGTGCTCAGGCCCCGACCAGCTCCTTGAAGGCCGGCTCCTCGCGGATCGGGTCGAAGTCCGAATCGCCCTTCGCGTAGGAACGGGAGTCCTCCCAGGCTTCGATCGCCTGGCGGAGATGCTCGATCGCGTCCGGGGTCCGGCCGGCGAGGCTCTCGCAGCACGCGAGGTTGTACAGCAGCTCGGGGTAGCGCTGCTCGCTGTCCAGGAGCTCTTTCGTCCGGTCGGCGGCGGCGGCGTAGTCGCCGGCCTCGTACAGCGGGCGGATCGGCGCCCAGACCTCCCAGCCCGAGACGACGTACGCCTTTCCCGGAGTGCCGCCGATCGCCAGCAGCGTCGTCTCCGGCTCCTCGGCGAACGCTGTCCGCTTCGCCTCGGGCTGCACGAGGACGAGCGTTCCGGCCGGCGCGTCGAGCCGCTCGCCGTCGATCTCGAACGAGGCGCGCCCGCGGAGGACGACGTAGAGCTCCTCGTTGCCGTCGTCGGCCTCGTCGTGCTCGTTGATGATCCGATCGCCCGCCTCGTGGCCCGTCCACGAGTTGATCCCGAAGGACGTGATCCCCAAGTGGTGGCGGATCGGCCGCCACGGCTGGCGTCCGTCGTTCAGCTCGTCGATCTCCTCGAGGCGGGCGACTTGGAAAGCGCTCATGCCGGCATCCTCGCAGACCCGGGCATGACCGGGCGCCGCCGCGGCTAGGCGGCGAGCTGCTGCATCATCCGGAACTGGTTGCCGGACGGATCGCGGAAGCCGGCGTCGATCCCGTACGGCTGCTCCGTCGGCTCCTGCGTGAACTCGACGCCGCGGCCCTTCAGCTCCTCGTAGGTCGCTCGGCAGTCCTCGACCTGGAAGAACAACCCGCCGCTCGCGCCCTTCGCCATCAGCGCCTGGATCCGGCTCCGCGTGTCCTCGTCGAAGACGGGCGGCCCCGGGATCGCCATCAGGACGATCGCGACGTCGTCCTGGCCGGGCACGCCGACGCTCAGCCAGCGGAAGCCCCCGAGCTCGGGCAGGGTGATGTCCTCGCGGAGCTCCAGCCCGAGCTTCTCCGTGTAGAAGGCGAGCGCCTCGTCCTGGTCGTTCACCCAGACCTGCGTGTGCGTCAGCTGCTTCAGCATGTCCATCCCTCCGGTGTCGTCGGTTCGTCGGCCGGCGACGCTAGCGGCACCGGCCCGGTCGTGTCTTCTCGAAACCTGCTCGACTGCACCCGTCCGTACGCCTGGATCACGCAGGTCGGCAGCTGCACCAGCCGAGCCGCCGGCGGGTGGGCCTGCCGGTACGCCGTCGGCGTCATGCCGTATGCCCGGCCGAAGCTGGTCGTGAACGACCCGACGCTGCGCAGCCCGACCGCCAGGCAGATCTCCGCGACGCTCCGGTCGGTCGTGCGGAGCAGCGCGGCTGCCCGCTCGAGCCGGCGGGTGATCAGGTACTGGCGCGGCGACTCGCCGAAGGCGGCCCGGAACTGCCGGCTGAAGTGAGCGGGGGAGAGGTGCGCGACCGCGGCCAGCGCCGGCACGTCGAGCGGCTCCCGGTAGCGGGCGTCGATCGCGTCCTTCGCGCGCAGGAGGTGGCGCAGCGGGTGCTGTTGCCCGTGCTGCATCGGTCGCTAGGACCGGTGCGCGCGCGGAAAGTCATCGCGCAGGTGGTGCCGCCGACCGGAGCCGGCGGCACCACGTGGTCTCCGCTATGCGACCCGAAGCGCCCGGGTGTCGATCGTGGCGAACGTTCCGCCGCCCTGCTCGAGCACGCGCAGCCGGTCGCCGCCGCGCGTCAGCTCCAGGCGAGCGTCCCAGACGGTGTCGCCGCCACGCCAGGCGGGCAGGTCGATGCAGAACGCCGAGCGGCGGGCCGCGTTCAGGGCGTGGACGAAGAGCGGCCCTCCGGGCGCTCCGCGCATGTACAGGGTGTACACCCACGTCCCGCCGGGGGAGGTCGCGCGGGCGACCGGATAGCCGCGCATCACCTCGGCGGGCTCCCGCTTGTCGACGATCGCCCCGGGGACGAGCCGGCGGGCGGCGAGGTCGTAGGCACGGACGACGTACCGGACGAGGTCGTGGCTCGAGACGTGCTGGACGAGGTACAGCGTCCGCCGGTCGGGGGAGATCGCGTCGAACCCGAACTCGCCCCGCAGGGCGATCGACTGCACCTGCCTGAGCCCCGGCGTCGAGAGGACGAGAAAGCGGCTTCGGGCTCGTAGCCCCTCGTAGTTGGGCGGCTCGGCGAGGACGAGCACGCGCCCGTCGGGCGAGACGCCGCCGCCCAGGCCGAGGCTGGTCACGGCCGGAATCCCCCAGGCTCCTTCGAGCCGGGCCGACGAGACGGTCTTCCCGGCCCGGATCGCCTTCACGGTCGTCGTGCCGGCGGCGCGGGACGCCGTGTAGCGAAGGTCTCCGGCCGGCGAGCCGACGGTCTGCGCCAGGCCCGGCCAGGGGCCGACGCCGAGAGCGCTCCCGCACATGGCCGCGGCGACGGTCGCAGCTGCCGCAAGGACGAGCCAACGCAGGCTCCGCATACTCATGCCTCCTTCGGTCGACGACCGAACTACACCGGCTCGTCCGGTCCGGTTCCGGGTCGGCAGCCGCCGGCCGCGAGCAAGAGGTCGACGATGCGCTCAGTTGCCAGGCGGCTCGCGTCGACGACGACGGAGAACCGGCTCGGGTCGTCGACGTCGACGTGGTAGAGCGAGCGGACCCAGGCCTGCTGCACGTGGTCGTCGTGCCGGATCGCCTTCTCCGCCTGCCGGCGGTCGACGACGCACGTTCGCCGATAGGCCCCTACGCGCCACGCGAAGGGAGCGCGCACGCGGACGTGGACGGCCGACGGATGCTCGGCGAGGGCGGCGAAGCCGGCCGAGGCGAGGATCACGCACGGCCGGCGGGCCGCCTCTGCGACCACCGCCCGGCCGAGGGAGGGGAGCACCTTGCGCAGCTGCAGCTCCCGGAAGGCGTCCGGCAGGCCCGTCGTCATCGCCATGCTGAGCGCGACCAGGTTCAGGCGCCCGCCGACGCGCTCTTCCAGGTCGTCGACCGCCTCCGGGAACGCCGGATCGAGACGTCTCGCGAGCTCGGCGAGCGCCCGGCGGTCGAGGAGGTCCACGCCGGCCGCCTCGGCGAGGGCGGCGCCGATCTCCGTGCCGCCGGTACCCGCCTGCGCCGAGATCGTCCAGACCGCCATCCTGCTACATTACGTTCACGTCAACGTCAAGTTTACTGCGCTCGGCTTCAGGCATGCGGCTCGGACGGATCGACTACAAGTGGGTCGCGCTCTCGAACACGACCCTCGGGATGCTGATGGCGACGATCAACGCCTCGATTCTGCTGATCGCGCTTCCCGACATCTTTCGCGGCATCCACATCGACCCGCTCGCGCCGGGGAACACGAGCTACCTGCTCTGGCTGATCCTCGGGTTCCTGGTGGTGATGGCGGTCCTGCTCGTCAGCCTCGGCCGGCTCGGGGACATCTACGGGCGCGTCCGGATGTTCAACCTCGGCTTCGCCGTCTTCACGGCGTTCTCGATCCTCCTGTCGATCACCTGGCTGGACGGCACGGCGGGAGCGCTCTGGCTGATCCTGATGCGGGTCGGACAGGGCATCGGCGGAGCGATGCTGTTCGCCAACTCGAGCGCGATCCTCACCGACGCGTTCCCGGTCGACCAGCGCGGGCTCGCGCTCGGCGTCAACAGCATCGCCGCGATCGCGGGCTCCTTTCTCGGGCTCGTCCTCGGCGGCGTGCTCGCGCCGGTGTCGTGGCGGCTCGTCTTTCTGGTCTCGGTCCCGATCGGAGTCCTCGCGACCGCCTGGGCGTACTCGACGCTGCGCGATCTCGGCATCCGCAAGCCCGCCCGGATCGACTGGTGGGGAAACGCCACCTTCGCGCTCGGCCTCGTCGGGGTGATGGTCGGCATCACCTACGGGATCCAGCCCTACGGCGGCCACACGATGGGCTGGACCGCGCCGCTCGTGCTCTCCACGCTGCTGGGTGGGGTCGCGCTGCTCGTGGTCTTCTGCATCGTCGAGCTGCACGTCGACGACCCGATGTTCCGCCTCGACCTGTTCCGGATCCGCGCCTTCGGGGCGGGCAACCTCGCGGCGCTGCTCTCGGCGATGGGGCGCGGCGGCCTGCAGTTCATCCTGATCATCTGGCTGCAGGGCATCTGGCTGCCCGAGCACGGCTACGACTTCTCGCGCACTCCGCTCTGGGCGGGCATCTACATGCTGCCGCTCATCGGCGGCTTCCTCGTCGCCGGCCCGGCGTCGGGCTGGCTGTCCGACCATTTCGGCGCGCGGCCGTTCGCAACCGGCGGGATGATCCTCGCCGCGGTCAGCTTCGTGCTGCTCATCGTCCTGCCGGTCGACTTCGCCTACGGCTGGTTCGCGCTGATCCTGGTGCTGAACGGAATCGGGATGGGCCTGTTCGCCTCGCCGAACAGCGCAGCCGTGATGAACGCCCTGCCGCCCACGCAGCGCGGCGCCGGCGCCGGCATGCTCGCCACGTTCATGAACTCGGCGACGGTGCTGTCGATCGGCGTGTTCTTCACGCTGATGATCGTCGGGCTCGCGTCCGGCCTTCCCCATGCGATGCAGAGCGGCCTCGTCGCCCACGGCGTGCCGCCGGCCGACGCGGCCCGCGTCTCGCACCTGCCTCCGGTGTCGACGCTGTTCGCGTCGTTTCTCGGCTACAACCCGATGGCGACGCTGCTCGGCTCGAACGTCCTCGACGGATTGCCCGCGGGTCAGGCGCAGGTCCTGACGGGACGGAGCTTCTTCCCGCATCTGATCTCGAGCCCGTTCCACACGGCCCTCGTCTACGCGTTCGTCTTCGCCGCGGGCGCCTGCCTCGTCGCCGCGGCGGCCTCGCTGCTGCGAGGCGGGAAGTACCACTACGTCGAGGCGACGTCGCCGCCGGCCGGTCCGACCGGGATCGAGCCCGTGGAGGAGGTGGGATGACCGCCGAGCTCGAGCGGCGCTACCGGATCGGCGAGGTCGCCGAGCTGGTCGGCGTGACCGCGCGCACGATTCGCTACTACGAGGAGCTCGGGCTGCTGGGCAGCGGAGCGAAGCGGACGAAGGGGGCTCATCGGGCGTACGGCGACGCGGACGTCGCCCGCCTCCGGGAGCTGATCCGCCTGCGCGACCTGCTCGGCCTCTCGCTGGACGAGCTGGTCGAGCTCGCCGAGGCCGACGAGGCGCGGGCGGTGCTGCGCGACCGGTGGGCGGAGAGCACCAGCGACGAGGAGCGTGCGCGGATCGTCGCGGCCGCGATCCCGCTGGTCGAGCGTCAGCTCGAGCTCGTCCGCGCCCGCCAGCAGACCCTGGCCGAGACCGAGGCGGATCTGGCCGAGAAGCTCGAGGGGCTGCGCCGTCGCCGGGCGGAGCTGCCAGCGGTCGAGGCTCAGCCGGGGAGGACCCGCCAGACGGCGGGCGGCGCGTCCTCGAAGCCCTTCAGCGAGGCGTCGAGGGGCTCGGCGCGCAGGCCGAGCTCCGCGACCTCGGGGTCGTCGAGCACGGACTCGGTGACGACGACGTCCTCGCCGGAGGAGGCGGCGACCAGGCGGGCGGCGAGGTTGACGGTCGAGCCGAAGTAGTCGAGCACGCCGTTCTGCTCGACGGCGATGCAGGGCCCGTAGTGGAACCCGGCCTTCGGCGCCAGCGGGCGCCCGGCGACCGCTTGCTGCGCCGCCCGCATCGCGCGCAGCGCCGAGCAACGATCGTGGACGCACGCGAACGTCGTACTCCGGCCGCGTTCCGCCGCCCGCCAGCGGCCGGAGCTCGAGGCTCGTCTGCATGGAGTCCACGGGCCCCGACCGGTACGTGCGCCGGACGCTGAAGCGCCGGGGGCTGAGCCACTCGAACGGCGCCTCCTCCCACTCGAGCGGGACGCCGAGCTTCGACAGCCGCAACCGCCGACGTGCGTTGGCGGCGAGGCCGCGGCGCTCGACCTCGGGAATGCCCGCGTCCCGGTTGACCCGGTTCGTGTCCGAAACGAGCGGCCAGACCTGCTCCGGGCTCGACTCGAGGTCGAGAGCGATCCGGTAGACGAGCTCTTTCAGATCGCCGGCTCGCTAGCGGCGCGGGCGCATCGTCGGCCCGGCGGGCGGGCAGTCGCACGTGGAGTGCGTCAGGCCGCACCCGAGGCACGTGCTCTTCCACCAGAGCCACCACAGGCGGGCGAGGCAGGCAGGAAGGCCGGCCGCGACGACGGCGATGAAGATGCTCTGGGGGGGCACGGAGGGGCCGGATTCTACCCCGGCCCCTCCGTTTCAGGGAACTACTCCTCGTTCGAGCCGGCCGCCGCCCGCGTCTTGATCTCCTCGACGACCGTCGGATCGGCGAGCGTCGTCGTGTCGCCGAGCGCGCGGTGCTCGGCGACGTCGCGGAGCAGCCTGCGCATGATCTTGCCGCTGCGCGTCTTCGGCAGCTCGGGCGTGAAGACGATGTTGGCCGGTTTCGCGATCGGGCCGATCACCTTGGAGACGTGCTCGCGGAGCTCGTCGAGCATGTCGACCGAGCCCTCGCGCTCACCCTTCAACGTCACGTAGGCCACGATCGCCTGGCCGGTGGTCGGGTCGCTCCGCCCGCACACGGCCGCCTCCGCCACGCTCGCGTGGTCGACCAGCGCCGACTCGACCTCGATCGTCGAGATCCGGTGGCCGGAGACGTTCATCACGTCGTCGACCCTCCCGAGCAGCCAGAAGTCGCCGTCCTCGTCGCGTCGGGCGCCGTCTCCGGCGAAGTAGACGTCGCCGAACCGCGACCAGTACGTCTCGCGGTAGCGGTCGTCGTCCTTGTAGATGCCGCGGAGCATTGCCGGCCAGGGCCGCCGAAGGACGAGGTACCCGCCCTGGCCGGGCGGGACCTCGCGGCCGTTCTCGTCGTAGACCGCGGCGTCGATCCCGGGGAACGGCCGAGTGGCCGAGCCCGGCTTCAGCGTGGTCACGCCCGGGAGCGGGCTGATCATGATCATCCCGGTCTCGGTCTGCCACCAGGTGTCGACGACCGGGGTGCGGTCGCCGCCGATGTGCTCGCGGTACCAGACCCAGGCCTCCGGGTTGATCGGCTCGCCCACGGTCCCGAGGAGCCGCAGCGACGACAGGTCGTGCTTCGCCGCGTGCTCGGGGCCCCACTTCATGTGCGTGCGGATCGCGGTCGGCGCGGTGTAGAGGATGTCGACCCCGTACCGCTCGACGATCGCCCACCAGCGGTCCTTGTCGGGGTAGTTCGGGACGCCCTCGTAGATCACGCCGGTCGTCCCGTTGCACAGCGGCCCGTAGACGATGTACGAGTGGCCGGTCACCCAGCCGATGTCGGCCGCGCACCAGTAGACCGAGTCGGGTTTGACGTCGAAGATGTAGTGGTGGGTCGTCGCCACGCCGACGAGGTAGCCGGCGCTGGTGTGGACGATCCCCTTCGGCTTCGCCGTCGTCCCGCTCGTGTACAGCAGGTAGAGCAGGTCCTCCGAGTCCATCGGCTCGCACGGGCACGAGCTCGGCTCGGCGCTCTCGCCCTCGACCAGCTCGTCCCACCAGAGGTCCCGGTCGGAGTCGAACGGGACGTCGCCGCCGGTCCGCTTCAGGACGACGCAGTGCTTCACGTGCGGTGTAGAGGCAAGCGCCTCGTCCGCGTTGCGCTTGAGCGGGACCCGCTTGCCGCCCCTGAGGCCCTCGTCCTGCGTGATCAGCACCTCGCACTCCATGTCCTGGAGCCGGCCGCTGAGCGAGTCGGCCGAGAAGCCTCCGAAGACGACGGTGTGCGGGGCCCCGATCCGTGCGCAGGCGAGCATCGCCACCGGCAGCTCGGGAACCATGCTCATGTAGATGCCGACCGGGGTGCCCTTCCGGACGCCGAGATGGACGAGCGCGTTCGCGAACCGCACGACCTCCGCCTGCAGGTCGGCGAAGGTGATCGTGCGCCGCTCGCCCTCGGGCTCGCCTTCCCAGTAGTAGGCGACCTTCTCGCCGTTGCCGGCCTCGACATGCCGGTCGACGCAGTTGAAGCAGACGTTCAGCTTCCCGCCCAGGAACCACTTCGCGTACGGACGGTCCCACTCGTACAGGTCCGTGAAGGGCTCGAACCACGTGATCCGGTCCCGGCCCTCGCGTTCCCAGAACTCGTCGAAGTCCTGGTCGTAGATCTCCGCCGTCGCATTCGCCTGGGCTGCGAACTCCGGCGGCGGTGGGTAGCGCCGCTCCTCGAGGAGGAGGGTGTCGATCGTTTGCGACTGTGCTGCAGACGTCATCGCGGTCCTAGCTCCTGCGTGGGAGGGGCGAGCCCGGCTGCGCGATCCTGGGCAGCCCGCCGAACAGCGGCCGCCCGACCGGGACGATCGGCCGCGGCGCCATGCCGTTGACGACGCCGGCCGCAGACGTGTACCAGGCGACTGCCGCCGTGACGATGCCCATCCAGCCGCCGACGTGGAGCATGTACGGGCTCTCGCCGTGCGCGATCCGGAAGAAGCCGATCGCGAGCAGGATCTCGGTCGCCTCCAGGGTGGCGAAGACCGCGAATACGGCGAGGTTCACGCGCAGCGACCAGAGCATCATGTAGGTGTTGAAGATCGCGAACGCGATCAGGAACCACGCCTCCGAGTTGGGGACGTCGGACCCCTTGAAGAGCCCGGCGAACCCGCTCGAGCCGGTGAGCAGCACGACGAAGATCCCGAGGGACAGCCAGAACCCGCCGTACGTCGAGAACGCCGTCGCGCCGAACACGTTGCGGTTCCTGAACTCCCACATCCCGGCGAAAAGCTGAGCCGCTCCGCCGTAGAAGAGGGCGGCCCCGACCCAGACCCCGTCCGGGATGAAGCTGGCGTTGTGGCCGCTGAGCAGGAACGTGGTCAGCGCAAACGCCGCCAGCCCGAGTGGCGCAGGGTCGGCCACCGGACTGAACGTCAGTCGTTCAGCTTCCGTAGCCTCGGCCATTCGAAGCACCTCCTTGTGCCGGCCGTTGAGTTCGCGCTCCGATAGCGGAAGCGCAACCTTCCTCAGGCTGGGACCGGATGTGCCCGGATTCGAAACGTTGAAACGCTCAACGGTCTCGGTGCGCCGCGTCCGGGCTGAACGCCGGCACGCAGACGGCCAGGTACTCCGCGCCCTGCGGAGTCGAGTACCGGATCCGTTCGCCCGCGTGGGCGAGCACCGCCTCGCCCGGCCCTGCGGTGATCGTGCCGCCGTCGTGCTCGACCACCACCTCGCCCGAGAGGACGACCGTCACCTCGTCGAACTCGGGCGTCTGCGCCGGCTCCTGCCAGCCGGGTGGGCTCGTCATCCGCGCGACGCTGACGCCTTCGGTCTGCGTGTTCACGCGGCCCACGAGCTCGGCGATCACCTTCCGGCCGACGCCGGGCACGATCGTCGGCCTCGTCACGTGCTCGGGCACCTCAGGAGGGCGGGCGGCGCTCGGGATAGCGCGGCAGGCCGTCGTCCGGGATCGGCTCCCACGGCGCCGCGTAGGCGACGAACTGCCGGTACGAGGGCCTGATCCCCGGATCCGAGTCGAAGGTGCCGAGCCGCACGGCGACGAGCGCGGGATCGTCCCGGCTCTGCGCCCAGAGCGCCCCGCCGCAGGCCGAGCAGAACACCTTCGACCAGCCGTCGGGAGGGTCGAACGACGCGAGCAGCTCCTGGCCGCTCACGATCCGAAGCGAGCCGGGGACGACCGCGGCCGAGATCGCGGCCGCGCTTCCGGTGCGGCGCTGGCAGCGAGTGCAGTGGCAGTAGCCCGCCGAGACGGGCGGCTCTGTGACCTCATAGCGGACGCCGCCGCAGAGACAGCCGCCGGTGAGTGGGAGCTCTGCCACGGAGTGGAGCCTACCCGCCGACTAGACTCGCCGCCGATGCCCGCGGCCGCCGAGCTGGAGCCCGCCGGCGCCGAACGGCGCTCGCCGACGATCGGCCGGCCGTCGTATGCGGTCCGGGCGCCGCTCGTCGCGTGGCTGAAGGCGGAGGCGGAGGACGCGCACCGCCGGCACGGGGGCTCGTACCGCGTCCTGGACATCGGCTGCGGCGACAAGCCCTACCAGCCCTTCTTCGCGCCCTATGCGGCGGTGTACGTCGGCGTCGACACCGTCGAGCGGCCCGAGGTCGACCTCCTCGGCAGCATCGAGGCGCTCCCGGTGCCGGACGCGAGCTTCGACCTCGTCCTCTGCACGCAGGTGCTCGAGCACTGCGACGACCCCGCGGCCGCCGTCCGGGAGCTGCGCCGCGTGGTCGCGCCGGGGGGCTGCGTGCTCGCCTCCACCCACGGCGTGTACGTCTACCACCCGGTTCCGCACGACCGCTGGCGCTGGACGCACGAGGGCCTCGAGTACCTGTTCCGCCGGCACGCCGACTGGAGCTCGGTGTCGGTCCGGCCCGGGTCGGGGACGAGCGCGTGCCTGGTCATGCTCGTGACCATCTACCTCGACATCGCCTGTCAGCGGATCCGCATGCGCTGGCTCGGCTGGCCGCTGATCGCGCTGCTGAACCGGCTCGCGGCCTTCCTCGACCGGCACGTCGCCCGCCTTCGCGAGCCGGTTCCCGGAGCCCTCTTCGCGAACCTCCACCTGAAGGCGGAGCCCTAGCTTCTACGAGGCGGCGACCCGCAGGGCGGCGATCCGCGCCCGCTCGATCTTCGCGGCCGTGGCGGCGTCGTGCGACCACACCGGCCACGCGAACTTGGTCGGGCTCCGGAGCTCGCAGCCGCGGATGCACCCGAGCTTCACGCCGTCGCGGTCGGCGCTGAAGAGGCCCGCGTCGGCGAGGATCGCCCGCACCGCGCCTGCCCCTCGCTTCCGGCGGACGACGTCGAAGACGTCCCAGTCCTCGATCCCGTCGCGGATCTGCTCGAGCCGCGCGCTCGCGATCGGCCCGTTTCGCCCCGGGTAGAGGAGGACGAACTCCCCGTCCGCGGCGAGCGCGTCGAAGGGGTTCCCCGGGGTGAACGAGGTCATGCCCTGCCCGTAGAGGGTGCCGCGGATGCCCTCGAGCGCGTTCCAGAGCAGGAACATCCGCGGGTCGGAGAGCGGTTCGCTCGCCCGGTAGCCGGGCGTGCCGGGCGTGCCCGTGTAGGTCGACGACCACATCATCTTCCCGGCCCGGCGCGCCTTCTCGACGAGCGCGAGCTGGCCCCGCGGCGCGTGGAAGTCGCCGTAGTAGCGCCGGGAGAGGACCGACCAGATGTCGACGTCGTCGTGGTCGCGGTCGTCCCAGAGGAAGCGGTTGCTGGGGACGGGGTTCCCGGTCACGAGCACGCGCGCACCCGGGAAGCAGCGATGCGCGGTCTGGGCCTGCTCGGCGACGAACCGCATCCCCGTCGGGCCCGGCTCGTCGAGCGCGTACAGATACGGGATGCGGCCGGCCAGCCAGCCGTGCTGCTCCCAGAAGCCGCGCACCGACTGGAGGTAGTCGCACCAGGTCGCCGGAGCGAGCGGCGAGATTCCCGCGATCCGGTTGCGCTCGCTCGCCCGCTGGTTCGAGATCGGGAGCCGCATGGTCGCGAACCCGAGGCTGCTCTCCCGGACCATGTTCCCGGCTGCGTCCCGCCACCACTGGGGCGACGACGTGTACCCGGCGGCCGTCCTCGGCTCGCCGAATCCCCAGCCGGCCGGGGAGATGCGGTAGGCGGCGAGGAACGAGAACAGGCTCTGGTTGGCGGCGGAGCGGGCGGCGTTCGAGCCGAGGTGGTAGAGCGCGTCCGCCTTCGCGACGTAGGACTCGGGGACGACGTGGAACGACGTGAGCAGGTTGCCGTCGACCGCGTTCGGCGCCGGCAGGCGGACACCGAACACCCGGACCGCGATCGGGACGTCGGTCGTCCGTCCGTCGGCCGTGACGTGGACCGTCGCCCGGTACCCGCCCGGCCGGGCATCCGGCGGGACGAGCACCTGGACGTAGATCGGCTGATTCGGCTTCTCGACGGGCCGCGCGGCGCCGTCCCAGGGCAGCAGCGCGTCGGGGACGGCCCGGCTGCCGAAGGCGACGAAGTGCCCGAAGTAGACGGCGGCCTTCAACGGCCCGAGCTGAGAGCCGTCGATGCTGGCCGCGACGTTCGCCGCGCCCGTGACGACGATCCAGCCGCCTTCGCGCTCGCCGATCCCGGTCGAGAGCGTGAGCGCTCGGCCCCCGTCCTGGGGCAGTGGCCCGGAGGCGGGAATCGTCTGGGCCGAGGGATAGGCAACGACCGCCGCGCCTGCCGCGGGCGCGAGCGTCAACGCCGTCACGGCGATCAGGACTGCGCGCAGCATGCTCTCCGAGTGATCGTCTCCCGCGAGCCCGGTCGTGACCCCTCGACCGGGTTAGGCCAAGCGCTCCCGCATCAGAAGAAGGTGTCCTCGTGCCGGTAGGCGGGCGCGCAGCAGCAGAGGAAGCGCAGCGGGCCGGCGTCGTCCGCGCGGATCTGGTGCCAGGCGCCCGGCGGGATCAGGCAGGCGTCGCCCACCGCGACGCGGCGTCGCTCGCCGTCCAGCTCGAGCTCGCCCGCCCCCTCGACGACGTAGTAGATCTCCTCCGCCTCGCCGTGGTAGTGGCGCTGCGTCGACTGCCCCGGCTCGAGCGTCGCCTCGGCCAGGCTCTGGTTGCGAACCGGCGCGGTCGGCAGGCCGAGGAGCTCCCGGATGGTGCTCCCGTCGGCCGTGGTGAACGCCTCTGCCTCCCCGAGCGAGCGGACGAACACGGCGGGAACGCTACTCGACGACGATCACCCGTGCGGGCTTCTTGGCCGCCTGCTTGCTCGGAGCCGCGCTCGAGCGGGTCGTGAACCCGATCCCCGGCTCGGCGAAGCGCCGGCAGTCGACGCGACCCGCCGATACGTCCCGGATCGCCGTCTTGAAGGGCTGGAAGGAGGGCTTCGGCGTCAGGTCGGCCCAGAGCAGCCCCGACTGCCAGCCGTCGAGCCCGGGCTCGTCGGCGAGCTCGAAGTTGAAGAAGGCGCCGACCGCGGGCTGGCAGTAGGCGAGCTCGAGCGCATCCCTGAGCTGCGTCGCCTGGTCGGGTGCGGGCGTCGCCAGCGTTCCCGCTGCCGAGCCGATCACCCATGGCGGCAGCACGTGCGGGTCGCTCTCGCGTCCCTTGTAGAGCGAGGTCTTCGCGGGGTCGACCGCCGTCTCGAACCCCTGCTCCATGTACCAGATGCTGACGCGGCCCTGGCCCGGCAGCGGCTGGGCCGTCCCCGCGAACGCCTCCTGGAGGACGCGCATCAGCTTGTCGTAGTCGCCCTCGCCGATCGTCCCGCCCGGGTGGTGCGCCCAGGGGCGCTCCGCGTTCGTGCGCGGGTACGGGTTGTGGCCGACGGTGTCGAGGATCGGCAGGCGGCGACCGCTCGCGCGGTACGCCTCGCCGAGCTTGCGGTAGAAGCTGACCGGCGAGTGCGACACGTTCGACGAGGCCCGCGGGTCGTCGTTGCCGCGCGGGGCCGAGGCGGCGATCACGTTCACGCTCGGCCGAACGGCGTGGAGCGCGTCCCAGCAGCGCGCGAGCAGGGCTTCGTAGGCGGCGGGGGCGAGGCTCGAGCCGTCGGGGGTGAACTGCGGCCGCCAGAACCGCGACGAGTTCGGCTCGTTCCAGATCACGACGTCGTTCACGCCGGGGTAGCGCCGCAGGAGGCTGGCCGCGAACGTGCAGTACGCGTCGCGATCGCCGGACGTCTGGGGCGCATCCCCTGCCCGGCCGTAGACGGCGAGGACGACGCGGAGCCCTCGGCCCCAGGTCGCGAGGATCATCCGGTCGACCGGCTCGCGCTGCTCGACTGGCAGCCTGGTCTCGCCGGGCTGCCACGGGACGGTCACGCGGACGGCCCGCAGCCCGAGGTCGCGCGAGTACGAGAGCGCGACCTGGGCCCGCGTCCGGTCGTTCCACTTCAGGGAGTCGTCGGCGACGCCGATCAGCAGGCCGCGGCCCGCCGTCGCCGGACCGGCGAACGCGCAGGCGAGCACCAAGCAGGCGGCGATCCGAAGCATCGGCTCTTCTCCATCGGCGCCGCCGGGCGCAGGATTGAGGTCCGGGAATCCCGGGACGGCGGTGTCGGACCCGCTCACCAGGTAGCCGGCACGGGGGGCGGGGGCGTTGCTACGGTCCCCGGTGCACTCGCACATCCAGACGGCTGAGCGGCCCGCGGCGCGCCACACGGCGCGCAGCCCCACGTAACCGCCGCTCGCGCCGTCGCCGAGCAAGAGGAAGGGAAGACACGCGTGAAACACGCATGCCTGCTCGCCTTGCTCGCTGCGGCCGCTATCGCCCTGGTTCCCCAGGCCGGTGCGCGCGCGCAGCGAAGGGCGCACACCGAGACGGCGAGCCGCGCCGCGATCGCGAGCCTTCGCGAGCGGATCGCCGCCCGGCAGGACGAGACCCGTCGCTGGCACCGCGTCATGCTCCGCCCGCAACCGCGGTACCCGGCGAGCGCGAGCCCGATCCGGAGCGTCGCCGACGGCCGCCTGGCCCTCCGCCTGTGGAACCGGCGCGCCGCGGCCGCGAGGCGCGCGGCCCGGAATCCGCCCCACCGGCGCGAGTGGCTTTGTATCCACCGCTACGAGGCGAAGTGGACCGACGACGGCGGGCCGTACTACGGAGGGCTCCAGATGGACCTCGAGTTCCAGGCGACCTACGGCCGCGACCTGCTGCGCCGGAAGGGCACCGCCCAGCACTGGACGCCGCTCGAGCAGATGTGGGTCGCGGAGCGGGCGTACCGGACGCGCGGGTTCTGGCCATGGCCGAATACGGCCCGATTCTGCGGGCTCTTGTAGCGCGCGTACCAGCGGTTAGGGTCCACAATGAAGGGGCACTCATCGTCGGGAGTTGCGATGGACCGACTCACGGAGCTGATCGATCGGGGCGAAGAGCAGGGCTGCCTGAACCTGTCGCAGCTCGGCGAGCTGATCCAGGAGCTCGAGCTGGACGACGAGACCGTCGCCCGCCTGTACGAGCAGATCGACGAGCGCGGCATCGAGCTCACCGACGACTGCAGCCAGGTCCGCCTGGAGGAGGCGACGTTCGCGAACGGCGACCTCGTCACCGCCACCACCGACGCGCTCCAGCTGTTCCTCAACGAGGCGGGCCGCTACCGGCTGCTGACCGCCGAGGACGAGGTCGAGCTCGCCAAGCGGATCGAGCGCGGCGACAAGGAGGCGAAGGACCTGATGATCAACTCCAACCTCCGTCTCGTCGTCTCGATCGCCAAGCGCTACCAGGGCCACGGCCTGTCGCTGCTCGACCTGATCCAGGAAGGGATCATCGGGCTGATCCGGGCGGTCGAGAAGTTCGACCACCGCAAGGGCTTCAAGTTCTCGACCTACGCGACCTGGTGGATCCGCCAGGCCGTCCAGCGCGGGGTCGCGAACAAGTCGCGCACGATCCGGATCCCGGTCCACATCATCGAGCGCGAGCAGAAGCTCGCCCGGGCCGAGCGGGAGCTGGTGGTCAAGCTCGGCCGGCAGCCGACCGACCAGGAGCTCGCCAAGGAGGCGAAGCTACCCGTGAAGCAGGTCCGCGAGGTGAAGGCTGCGGCCCGGGCGGTCACGAGCCTCGACCGGCCGATCGGCGAGGACGACTCCGCGTCGTACGGCGAGCTCTTCGCCGCCGACCAGGCGCAGACCGAGGAGGAGGTCGAGGTCAGCCTCCGCGAGGAGACGCTGCACAAGGCGCTCGCACAGCTGCCCGAGCGCGAGCGGACCGTGCTCGCCCTCCGCTACGGGCTCGACGGCGACCGCGAGCCGATGTCGCTCGAGGCGATCGGCCGTGAGCTCGGCCTGACGCGCGAGCGCGTGCGGCAGATCGAGGCGAACGCGCTCGAGACGCTCTCGATGCTGCGCGAGGTCGCCGGCCTGCGCGAGGCCGCCTGAGCCTCGCCGGCGAAGTGCCGGCGCCCTGATGCCTCCGATCGCCGCGGTTCCGGCGGCCGGCTGCGCCGCGTAGTCCTGAACGAGACCGCTCGGGGCGGGGGCCCCGCGACGGGGCCTGCCTCATGCGACGATGCCGAGCCCTTCCGCGATCACGAAGAAGGCCCGGCCGAACGGGGAGGAGGCGGTCCTGCGGCGCACGTCCTCCCAGTCGACCTGCTCGCGCAGGGCGCGTGCGATCTCGAGGCAGCTGCGGTAGTTGATCGTGTGCTCCGTCATCGCCATCAGCTTGGTGACGAGCAGGTCCTCGGAGCTGACCACGCGCATGGTCATCGCGGCCACCTCCCGCTCCTCGCCGCGCGCGATCACCTCGTCGGTCATGGCCAGGCCCGACGGGGCGAAGATCAAGTCGATCAGGACCTCGCCGTCGTAGACCTTGTACAGCCACTCCTCGGGCGGCCGCTCCGGCCGCATCCCGGTGCCGGCGAGCGTCTCGAGCGCGCGCTCCGCGTCCTCGGGCTTGAGGAGGAAGTCCAGATCGTGCTCCGTCGGCGGCCCGCCGCGCACCCACGAGGCGACGCCGCCCCCGACCAGAAAGGGAATCTCGGCGTCGCGCAGGGCGGCCGCGGCGCGCTTGAGCGCCGGAACCATGCCGTTGAGGTCGTTGTCTCCCGAGGCCACGACGGGGTGGTACCCGGGGCAAATGGCATGTAACCGCGCGGAGCGGGCATCCTCGGCGTGTGCAGGACGTGCGCCCGATTCGCGTCGCCGTGGCAGGCGACATCCACGCGTCCGAGCCCGACCGCGGTCGCGTCGTCGAGGCGTTCGCCGGCCTCGAGCCCGCGACCGACCTGGTGCTGCTCGCCGGAGACCTGACCACCTGCGGCGATCCGGACGAGGCCGCGGTGCTCGCCGATGCCTGCCGGGCGCTCGACGTCCCTGTGTGCGCCGTGCTCGGGAACCACGACTGGCATCTGAATCGGGTGCCGGAGGTGACCGCGGCCCTGCGGGACGGTGGCATCGAGGTGCTCGAGCGCAGCTCCGTCCGCCTCGACGTCGGGGGTCGGCAGGTCGGCGTGGTCGGCGTGAAAGGGTTCGTCGGCGGCTTCCCCGACTACGTCCTGCCGGACTTCGGCGAGCCGCTCCTGCGCCAGGTGTACGCCGAGACGACCCAGGACGTCGAGGCGCTCGGCCGCGAGCTGGAGGCGGTCGAGGACTGCGACCTGCGGATCGTCCTCCTCCACTATTCGCCGACGACGACGACGCTCGAGGGCGAGCCGCGCGGGATCTGGCCCTTCCTCGGCAGCGACCGCCTGGCCGGCCCGATCGCCGACCGCCGGCCCGACCTCGTCCTGCACGGGCATGCCCACGCGGGCACGTTCGAGGGGTTCGTCGGCCGCGTGCCCGTCTACAACGTCGCGCTCGCGGTCACCGGCCGCGACTTCTGGTACTTCGACCTCGCCCCGAGCGAGCGGCCGCAGGTGGAGCGGCAGGCCGAGGCGAGAGCCGAGTGAGCGGAGCCGGCGGCGCTACGTCCCGACGACCTGGACGAGCCAGCGCCGGTCGCGCTCGCGGTCGAGCTCGATGAACAGCACGCGCTGGTAGGCGCCGAGCAGGAGCTCGCCCTCGCGGATCGGGATCGACTCGCCGGCGGTGCCGAGCAGCATCGCCATGCAGTGCGAGTGGCCGTTGCCGAAGTCCATGTCCTCGGGGCAGATGTTCTCCGTGCGCCGGTCCCAGTCGTCGTGCGCGTAGTAGGTCTCGCGCGGAGCGAGGCGGAGGAGCAGCTGGGCGAAGTCCTCGAGGAAGCCCTGCTCGAACTCGTTGACGCGGACGGAGCAGGTGGTGTGCGGGGAGTACACGCAGGCGATGCCGTCCTCGACGCCGCTCTCGCGGACGGCCTCGATCACCTCGTCGGTGATGTCGCGGATCGACAGGCCGCCGGCCGTACGGATCTGCTGCTCACGGTGGAAGACCTTCACTGCTCGCTCACCCCCGATTCGAAGGGTCGGGACGCGCCCTATTGTGGCCGATCGCGCCGGTTGCCGCCAGGCGCGTGGTAGAGACTGCGCTCGGATGCAGGTCGTCGTCGTCTCCGGCATCTGGCCGCCGGACGTGGGCGGGCCGGCGACGCACGCCTCCGAGCTCGCCGCTTACCTGCACGACCAGGGGCACGCCGTCGAGGTCGTGACCACCGCCGGCCGCCCGCCGGCGCCGGCGCCGTTCCCGATCCGGTGGGTGTCGCGGGCAGCCGCGCCGGGTGTGCGCCATCTGCGGGCTGCCGGTGCGGTCGCCCGGGCGGCGCGGGCGGCGGACGTCGTGTACGCGACTGGGATGATCGGCCGCAGCGGCCTCGCGGCCCTCGCGGCGCGGCGGCCCCTCGTGATCAGGCTCGTCGCCGATCCGGCCTACGAGCGCGCGCGCCGGCTTGGCCTGACCACGGAGGGCCTCGACGACTTCGCCCGCGAGCGGGGCATTCGGGTCGCGCTCCTCCGCGCGGCCCGCGACCTGCCGCTGCGCCGCGCGGTGCGCGTCGTCTGCCCGAGCGCGTTTCTCGCCGACCGGGCCGCGGGCTGGGGGCTGTCGCGCGAGCGAATCGCCGTCGTCCCGAGCTCGGTGTCCGTGCCGCCGCTCGACGACCGTGACGAGCTGCGCCGCCGCCACGGATTCGAGGGGCCGACGCTCGTCTTCGTCGGCAGGTTCGTCCCGCAGAAGTCGCTCGACGTCGCGCTCGACGCGGTCGCATCGACGGACGGCGTGAGCCTCGTCCTGGTCGGCGACGGGCCGGAGCGCCCGCGCGTCGAGGAGCTCGCCCGCCGCCACGGCCTCGGCGATCGCGCCCGCTTCGTGGGCAGCCGCGCCCGTCAGGACGTCTTCGAGCTCCTGCGCGCGGCGGACGCGTCGCTCCTCAGCTCGAGCTGGGAGAACTTCCCGCACACGGTGGTCGAGGCGCTCGCGGTGGGGACGCCCGTGATCGCGACGGCGGTCGGCGGCGTGCCGGAGGTGGTCGAAGACGAGCGAAACGGCTTGCTCGTCCAGCCGCAGGACACCCGGGCGCTCGCGGCCGCGATCGTGCGTTTCTTCGCGTCCGACGGAGCTCTGGGCGAGCGGCTCCGCGCAGGTGCGGCCGGGTTCGCGGCGGCGCACGGGCCCCTGGCGACCCTGAGGACGCTCGAGCAGCTCCTCCGGGAGGCCGCCGGCACAGGCCGGGCGGCGTTATCGTGACCGGACCGATGGCGGGCGACAGCACCGACGCGGAGGTCGCTGCGCTCGTCCAGCGGGTGAGGGAAGCAGCGTCCGCGATCATCCGGGGCGACGCGCGCGGCTACTTCACGCTCCTGCCGCACGCGGACGACTACACCCTGATGGCGCCGTTCGGCGGGGAGCCCAGGCGCGGCGTCGAGACGTCCGAGGAGACCCTGGCAGGGCTGGCGGCCTATTTCCAGGGCGGCGAGGCCGAGGTGGAGGTCGTGCAGGCGTACGCGTCGTCCGACCTGGTCGTCCTCGCGGTGATCGAACGCCAGCACGGCACGGTCGGCGGTCTGGCCGAGCAGGATCTGTCGCTGCGCGTCACGCTGGTCTTCCGCCGCGATGCGGGGGGTGGCGACTCGTGCACCGCCACGCAGACCCGCTTGTCCACCCCGATCGGCGAGGAGGAGCTCGGAGCCCTCCTCCGGGGCGAGCGTGCGGGCTAGCCCACGAGATCGCTCGCAGCGCCCGCTCTCACGAAACGGGGCGGCGCCGTGAGCGCCGCCCCGGAGATCGACGATGCGGACCGACCTAGTACGGCGCCGGCCCGTCGTCGACGTACGTGGTGCGCCGTCGGGTCCAGTAGCCGGGCCCGGCCCAGCTCGACCAGAAGATCATCGACAGCAGCGCGCCGACGATCCCGACGACGAGCAGGATGTAGCCGACGGTGTTGACGTTGAAGCCGTTCGTATCGACGTTGACAGCCCAGGCCATGATCGCCCCGGCTGCAATGAGAATCAGGCTGACTCCGAGTCCCATTCCGTTCTCCTTTCCCTAGTTGCTCTCCGTGTAGCGGTCGACGTAGATCGTCACCGTCGAGCCCTGCTTCGCCGACTCGCTCGCAGCTGGGCTCTGCCCGACCACGAGGCCGTCCTGAGTCGGGTCCGCGGTGTCGCGGTCGATTGCCCTGACCATCAGGCCCGCGTTCCGCAGATCCTGCTCGGCGCTCGTCTCGTCCTCACCGACGACATCCGGGATCGACACGGGCGCCGCGCTCGCACCATCAGCGCCGTCCGGACTGCTCGAACCCGACGACGTCGTCTCGTGCCGGCCGAGCGACACGGTCACCAACAGGTGCGATCCTCTCCTCAGCCCGGTGTCCGGCTTCTGCGCCTGCGCGACGACCGTTCCCGGCGGCTGCGCGTTGGGCACACGCCGGATCTCGATGACCAGACCGACGTTCCGAACCAGCCTGCGGGCTTCGGAAAGCTTCCGTCCCTCGAGCACCGGAACCCGCACCAGCTCGTCGTCCGACCGGGGAGCGGCGGCGGTCCTCGGAGCGGTCGTTCGAGCGGCTGCGTCCGGCTTCGGTGCTGTCTGCGCGGCAGGCGAGGGCGCCGGGGCGGCGTGCTTGCCGGCCGACACGTTCAGGCGTACGGCTCGGGGTTGGGCCGTCGCACCCGCCTTCGGGTGCTGCGCGACGACCTGCCCGGCCGGTGCCGCGTTCGGCACTCGGACGACTCGCGCCCCGAACCCCTGCGTTTGCAGGGTGCTGAGCGCGTCCGCGACGCTCTGCCCGACGACGTCCGGGACGGGGAGCGCCCTCGGGCCCTTCGACACCTCCAGCGTGACCAGCTCGCCCCTGGCGAGCGCTCGCGAGGCGCCCGGAGTCTGCGCCACGACCACGTTCCGCGGCTTCCGCGAGAACACGTTGCGTGTCGTCCCCGTCAGTCCGGCGCTCCGGAGCCGCCTCAGAGCATCCGGAGCGCGGAGCCCGAGCAGTCGCGGAATCGTCACGCGCCGGGACGCCTTCGCCGCAGTGGTCGTCACGGGCGGCCGCGGGGTCGTCGCCTCGACGGCCGTGGTCGTCGGCCTGCGACCGTTTGCGCTTCGGTCGTCGCGGGTGGCGAAGTACACGGCTGCGATCACGCCCAGGACGACGAGCAGCAGGGCGAGAAGCCAGGGCCACAGCTCCCGGTCGGGCGGCGGCTCCGCGGGCGGCCCCGGCGGCGGGCCGGCCGGCCGGCCTTGCTCGATCGTGACCGCAGTCTCGTCGGCAAGCGTTGCCTGCTCGACCAGCTCGGCCCGAACGGGCCACCCACCCAGGATGCCTCTCCGCATTCCAGAGAGACAACGTTCGTGGAGATCCACGGGATACGTGCCTGCCGCACTTCCGTGCCGCACTCCCGCTTCTGCGCCTGTCCGCGCCGGTAGTCGGTCGGGCTATCGGCGCAGGGCGGCCCGGGCGTGGTCGACGATCCGTGGCCCCGAGGGATGACTCTTGCGAAGGAGCTCGTCGAGCTGAACGCCGACGAGGAACACGACCGAGGAGACGAACAGGTAGCTCGTCAGCACGAGCAGCGTCGTCAGCGTGCCGACCGGCGACTCGAAGTCGGCGACGTAGGTCACCCAGAGGCGGAAGAGGAGCGAGGCGACGAGCCAGGACACGACGACGAGCGCGGCTCCGAAGCTTGCCCAGCTCGCCTCGGGGCGCTGCGCGGGCGCGAGTCGGACGAGAACGCCGACGAGGAGCGCCAGCACGAGAATCGCTCCGAGCCACCGAATCGGCCCCAGGAGCACGCCCTTCGGGCCGGCGAGCAGCAGCAGGACAGCGCCGTAGAGCGCCGCTCCGCTCGCCGAGCCGAGCCCGACTGCGACCGCCAGGCGGTGCCACCAGGCGCGGTCGTCGTCGACGTCGTGGATCTGATTGAGGGCTTCGATCACCGCGCGCATCGCGGCGGTCAGGTACCAGACCGAGAGCGCGAGGGAGACCACGATCAGGCCTGCGGTCCCGTGGTCGAGGATCCGCCGGACGGTGTCGTCGATCGCGTGATACACGGGCGGGCGGACCCGGCCCTGAACGGCGGGTGCGAGATGGTCGTGCCAGATTTCCTTGTGCCCGGTCGCACCGAGGACGCCGAGCCCGAGCAAGGTCAACGGCACCAGGGCGATCAGCATCTGAAAGGCGATCGCCGCCGCATAGGTCAGCAGGTTGTGCTCGGCGAAGGCTCCCGCGACCGGCCTGACCAGGTCGCCCGTCGTCGTTCGCTCGCGGCGAGACGCCTTGGTCGCCATGGGGCTCGCGTCCCCCGCCGGGCTGGGCCGAAACGGCCGACTGCTCCCGGCTGTTCTCATGTTCGTCTCGCCGCCCGGCACCGGCACGTGCCGGCGCTCGACCGCCTCCGCCTGCCGCGTCCTTCAGGCCGGGTGCAGCGACGCCACCACCGCGAGGCGGAGACCCGGTTCGCCGGTTTGCTCCGACCGTGCCGGGGCACGCGTCCGACGACGGGTTTTCGCGACGAGGAGGTTCGGTGAGATGGCCGATGTTCGCACGTTCTCAGAGCAGGTGATCGACTACGCGGAGCGACTCGCCGACATGGCGGATGCGGCGAAGGGCAAGACGCGTGGAAGGAGGATGCTGCCGCGCTGGCTCGTCCTCCCGGCCGCCGGCGCGGGGCTGTACGCCTTGATTCGAAGCGATTCGTTCACGCGTGGAGCGAAGGGCATGATGCACGAGGCGAAAGGTCGGGCCTCCGAGCTTCCGGAGGATCTGATCGGACGTGTCCGGCAGGCACCGCAGAGCACGTCCGGCGCCACGAGGCCCGAGCAGAAGCGCCACGAGGCGCTCGACGCCCCGAAAGCGTTCCGAGCGGACCAGGTCGGCCGCCTGACACATAGAGGACCGGGCCCGCCTGTCTGCGGCCCGATCGAGCAGATGACGTGGCCGGCGCCGGTCCGGGTCTGCGTCGCGAGCCCGGGCCTCGCCGTCCGGAACGGCGTCACGGCGAAGCAGTAGCCCGCCGGGCCCGCGCAGGAGGGCGCGCATCCCGCAGCACGCCGTCGACCATTCGGTCGAGCACGTCTCCGACGTCCGCGAGGCGCTTCTCGTTCTGCAGCTCGTACAGCGCCTCGGCCGCCAACGGGGCGAGCAGCGCGTGCGCGGCGGCAACGCCGTCGACTCGAGCTCCGGCTGCGCCCAGCAGGACGACCAGGTGCTGGACCCAGGCCCGTTGGGCTCCGACGCGGTAGCGCGCGCTCGGCTTGGCCGTCTCGGACGCGTACAGCACATCGAGGTGCTCGACGCTCAGGGCGAGCAGCGCGTGCAGGAACGCAGCGATCCGCTCACGCGGCGGCGCGCCGGGTCCGAGCGGCGGCCTCCCGCGGACGATCGCGTCCTGGAGCTCGCGCTCGTGCTCGTCGAGGAGCGCGTAGATCAGGCCGGCCTTGTCTCCGAACCGCCTGATCAGGGTCGCCTTGCCGACGCCGGCGGCGCGTGCCACCGAGGCGACCGTCAGGGCGTCTGCACCCTTCTCCGCGGCGAGCTTCCGAGCGGCGGCGAGAAGCCGATCACGGTTCCGCGCGGCGTCGGCTCGCTCCGACGGCGGCCTCCTCGAGACCTCGACACCGTCCACCTGTCGAGGGTACCAGGCTAACCGGAATGCGGTCCGCTTGTCATGCGTTTGCTCTCTTGACGAACCGGAACGTGGTCCACTTAAGGAGTGATGAACGATGGCTGCGGCCAGCCTGGCGACTCTTCTCCTCGTCGGTGGCCTGCTGACGGTGCAGGCCGCCGCCAACATCCAGCTCAGCGCTGCGCTCCGAAGCCCGGCCGGCGCCTCGATGCTTCAGCTCGGCGTGGCTGCCGCCCTGCTGCTCGCCGTGGCAGGGCTGGCGCTGAGCCTCGGAGCGCTCGATCGCCTCGACGACCTTCCTGCGTGGCATCTCGCCGGCGGCCTCGGCAGCTCGCTCTACATCACGGCCGGGATCGTCCTCGTCCCGCGGTTGGGCGCGATCGCAACCGTCGGTCTGGTCGTGGCCGGTCAGATGCTCGCGTCACTGGTGCTCGACGGGTTCGGTTTGCTCGGTCTCGAGGCGACCTCGCTCGGCTGGAGTGGCACGGCAGCGGCCGTCGCCGTCGTCGCCGCCGCAGCGGCGATCGTGCGCGACGCCGCGCTCGAGGCGCCCCACGCGACCCGCAGCCGGTTGCGAACGATCGCGCTGGTGGCCCTTGCGCTCGCAGCCGGAGCGGTGCTTCCGATGCAGGGGGCGATCAACGCACAGCTCCGATCGGATCTCGACGCCCCGCTCGCGGCGGCCGCCCTCTCGTTCGTCGTCGCGACGACCGCGATGGCGCCCGTCGTGCTCGCCACGGCTCTGCTCGGACGGGTTCCACGGCCCGAGCCCGGATCGCTTCGGCGCGTGCCCTGGTGTGGCTCGGAGGACTCGTCGGCGCGGCGTATGTGACGTCGGTCTTCCTGCTCATCCCCCGCCTCGGTGTCGAGCCGGTCGTCGCCGTGACCGTCGGCGGGCAGCAGCTCGTCTCGGTCGTCGTCGATCGCTTCGGCCTGCTGCGACTGCCGCGGCGGCGGATCTCCGCGGTCCGGCTGGGCGGCGTTCTCGTCCTGATGCTCGGCGTCCTGCTCGTCGAGCTCCGCTAGCGACCGCCGCATGATATACCCCGGTAGGGTATAGACGATGGCGTCGGTTCTCGTTCTCGGCGCGACGGGCCGGTATTCCCCGCTCGCTCGCGTGCTGCTCGATGCAGGGCATCGTGTTCTCGCCGGAACGCGACGCCCGCACTCGCCCGCAGCACGAGCACTGCGCGCCGCGGGCGCCGAGCCCGTGGCCGTCGACTTCGACGATCCCGGGACGATTCGTGCAGCGGCGGAGCTCGCCGACGTCGTCTTCGCCGCGGGGACGGCCCACAGGGCCGGGCCGTCCGGAGACTCGAGGCACGGGCAGGCGATCGTCGGCGCGGCACAGGCCGCGGGCGCGCATCTGGTCTACGTGAGCGTCGCCGGAGCCGACCGGCCGAGCGACGTCCCGATCTTCGAGGGCAAGCGCCGCGTCGAGGACGCGATCCGGGCGAGCGGGGCGCCCTTCACCATCGTCGCGCCCGTCTACTTCATGGAGAACGTCTGGAACCCGTGGAATCTCGCCGTCCTCGCGGGCGGGCGTCTGCCGAGCCCCGTGCCCGCGTCGAGGCTACTCCAGCAGATCTCGCTCGACACGGTGATCGACGTCGTCTCGCACGTGATCCGAAGCCGGCACTCCCTGGCGGGCGAGCGGATCGAGATCGCGTCGGACGAGCTGAGCTCCCTGGACGCGGCCGAGGTCGTCTCGAGGATCGTCGGCCGTCGCGTCGACGTCGACGACGAGCTGCGCGGTGGGCCGCTGCCGTTGTTTGCCTGGCTCGACCGGGTCGGCTACTCGGTCGATCTCGACTCGCTGCGCCGGCGATTTTCCGACGTCCGCTGGCGCCGGTTCGAAGACTGGGCGGCGGAGCAGGACTGGTCGATCCTGGCCGGCACTCCGTCTTGACGCACGAGCAATCGGGCTTCGGCGCGGCGGCGCCGAGGAGCGCGAGCAACGCCCGACCAGCGCGAGCAACGCCCGACCAGCGCGAGCAACGCCCGACCAGATAGTGGGCCCGCCTGGATTCGAACCAGGGACCAACGGATTATGAGTCCGCTGCTCTGACCAGCTGAGCTACGGGCCCGGCGGCGCCAGCGTACCGCCGGGCGCGGAGGTCCGTCCCGCCGCCGCGAACAGGCTCGCAAATTGCGGCAAATTTCCCTCCTGCCGCCCTTGCAGGGGCAGGCCCGACCTCGTAGGGTGCTGCTTGCGCCGAGCACGGAGCGCGAGTAGGTCGAGGCCCAGCCGGGCTGCGGTACGCGGAAGCGGAACGTCGGTCGGTTGGGTGGACGAAAGCGCCACCGGCTCGGCGAATTCTTGGTCCGGCACCGGCGACGGTCCCGTCCTCGCCGGAACAGGCCGCGCCTCTCGAGTAGGGTCGCGCGATGGAGTCCTTCCGCACGGCGGACGGCCGCACGCTGAGCTTCCGGCGCGGAGGCTCGGGGCCGACGCTCGTCTGCCATCCGGGTGGGCCCGGGTTCTCTTCCCGCTACTTCGGCGACCTCGCCGGCCTCGGCGAGCAGTTCGAATTGATCATGCTCAACCCGCGCGGAACGGAGGGATCCGATCGCCCGAGCGATCCCCGGGCGTATTCCACCGACGACTACGTCTCGGACCTCGACGAGCTACGCGGTCACCTCGGCATTGCGCGCATGCTCCTGCTCGGCCACTCCCACGGCGGTGTCGTCGCGCAGGCGTACGCCGCTGCGCACCCGGACGCGGTCGACCGGCTCGTCCTCGCCAGCACGCTCGCGCGGTTCGCGGACGAGCAGGTCGCCGCGATGGAGGCGGCGATGGACGCCAAGGCGTCGGAGCCCTGGTACGGCGACGCCCGGGCCGCGCTCGAGGACGAGCAGGCGGGGCGCTTCCAGAGCGATGCGGAGCTCGGAGAGCTCGCCCTGCGCGAGTTCCCGTTCTACTTCGCCACGTTCGGCGTCGCCGAGCGCGAGTACCTCGAGACCCTCCGGGGCGAGAGGCCCGTCGCCGACGCACTGCTCCTCTTCAACAACGAGGTCTTCCCGACGTTCGATCTTCGGCCCCTGCTGGAGAGGATCTCCGCGCCGACGCTGGTGATCACCGGTGAGGACGACTTCATCACCGGGCCGGTGTGCGCCGCCGACCTCGCGGCCATCCCCGACCAGCGGACGGTGATCCTCCCCCGCTGCGGGCACTTCATCTTCGTGGAGGCACGGGATTCGTTCCGCGACGAGGTGACGAGGTTTCTAGCGCCCGCGTGACCTCGTCGCTGTCGTAGAGCGGCAGCTCTCGCTCGACGCCGCCTTCGCGGATGACGAACCGGCCGGCCTCGCCGGTCACCTCCCCGATCGCCGTCAGGGCGAAGCCGAGGCGGCGCGCAGTCGCGATCAGCCCGTCGACGCTCGCAGCGTCCGCCGCGGCGAGGAGGCTGCCGGAGGCGAGCATCCCGAGCGGGTCGAGGTCGAGCGCGGCCGCGATCGCCGCCGTCTCGGGCAGCACGGGCACCGCCTCGCGGTCGATCGTGGCGCCGCAGCCGGCGGCGAGGGCGAGCTCGCGGACGCCCGTTGCGAGGCCGCCCTCGGTCGGGTCGTGCAGTGCGGTGACGCCGCCGGCGTCGAGCAGCGCGGACGCCTCCGCCGCGATCGAGATGCCCGGGTCGTCAAGGAAGCCCGCCGCCCGGTCGATCGCCGCCCGGTCGACGGCCCCGTCCAGGCGCGCGCCCAGCTCGCGGGCGACGAGGGCGGTGCCCTCGACGGCGATCGCGCCCGTCAGCAGCAGCACGTCACCGGGGCGCGCTCCGCCCGGGCGCAGGAGCCGCCCGGGCTCGCTGTCGCCGATCAGCACGCCGACGAGGATCGGCCGCGAGAGTCCGAACGTGACCTCGGTGTGGCCGCCCACGAGCGAGATCTGCCGCTGCTGGCAGGCATCGCGCAACTCCCGGAAGTGCGCCTCGACGCGCTGCTCGGTCGTGCCCTCGGGAAGCAGGGCCGTGACCATCATCCAGCGCGGACGCCCGCCCAGGCAGGCGAGGTCGTTCGCGTTGATGTCGACCAGATACTGGGCAGGCTGCTTGCTCGCGAACGTGATCGGATCCGACTTGACGACCAGCACGCGACCGCCGAGGTCGATCGCCGCCGCATCTCCGCCGATGCCCGGCCCGACCAGCACGGTCGGGTCGCTCGTCGCGTAGCTCGCGATCAGGCGTCCGAGCAGGTGGGCGGGCAGCTTCCCGACCGGCAGGTGCATGTCGTCGCTGGTCATCGCCGGAAGCGTACGGCTATGCTCGCGGTGCGCGTGAGGGCGCATCCGGTCCGCGGGCAGGGCTGAGCCCACCTCTCGAAGCAGCGCTGCACGGCATGCGATCTTCTTCCCGCCCGAGACGCGGACGCGGGCCTGACGGGAGGAGGTCGACATGAACCTCGAGCAGCTCCGCAAGCAGGCGAGGGAGCTCGTCCGCGGCGCCCGGGCCGGGGACGCGCAGTCCCTGGGCCGGCTCGGCGACTTGCCCGTCCGGTTGTCGAGCGCGCAGCTGGTGCTCGCGCGCGAGCACGGGTTCTCCAGCTGGCCGAAGCTGAAGGCCTACACCGAGCGTCTCGACCACGAGCAGGCGTTCCACACCGACCTGGAGTACTACGAAGGGCGGGCGTACGGCATCGAGACCACCGCCGGGGTCAGCCGCGCCGAGGCGCGGCGGGAGCTGGCCCGGCGCCACGGCTTCGCCGGCTGGCCGCAGCTCCGCCGGCACGTGCAGGCGTTCGCGCGCGGGGAGGAGCCGCCGACCCCGTTCATGCGCGCCTACCGCGCGGTCGAGGCGGGCGACCGGGACGAGCTCGTCCGCCTGCTCGACCTCGACCCGGACCTCGTCCGCCAGCGCGGCACGAACGGCAACGACCTGCTGGGGATGGCCGAGGACCTGGAGCTCGTCCGGCTGCTGCTCGAGCGCGGCGCCGACCCGAACCGGGGCAACGACTACGGCTGGACGAAGCTCCACCAGGCCGGCTACGCGAACCGGCGCGACCTCGCCGAGGTGATGCTCGTCGCCGGTGGGCGGACCGACCTCTCTGCGCGCGGCGACGGCGGCACCCCGCTCGTCTGCGCGCTCTTCTGGGGTCACCGCGAGGTCGTCGACCTGCTCGGCCGCGAGCCAGTCAACCTGCGCGTCGCCGCCGGTCTCGGCGACCTGGGCCTGATCCGCCAGCTCGCCGGAACGCCGGCGGCCGGCGCCCACCGCGAGTTCTACCGCCCGCACGGCGGCTTCCCGGCGTGGACGCCCTCGGACGATCCGCAGGAGGTCCTCGACGAGGCGCTCGTCTGGGCGGCGAAGGCCGGCCGGACGGAGGCGCTGCCGCTCCTGGTCGAGCTCGGAGCGCGCGTCGACGCCGACCCGTACCGCGGCACGCCGCTGATCTGGGCCGCCTGCAACGGCCGCGTCGACTCGATTCGCGTGCTGGTCGGGCTCGGCGCCGATCCCGACCAGCGGGGGACGTTCGGCGGAGAGTCGCACGGGCAGGGCGTGACCGCGCTGCATCTCGCCGCGCAGGCCGGACAGCGTGCCGCCGTCCACGCGTTGCTCGAGCTCGGCGCCGACCCCTCGATCCGGGACGAGCTGCACGGCGGCGACGCGGCAGGGTGGGCCGCCTACGGCTGCCACGAGCAGCTCGCCGAGGAGCTGCGCAGAGCCTGATCCGTCCGGTCCGACCGCCACCCTGAGACCGTGAAGATCGTCCGGGCAGGCTGGACGAGCGGCTCGTTCCTCGTCTACACCGGCGCCCTGCTTGCGCTCGGGGCCGCGGCCGCGTGGCAGAGCGTGATCTCCTCCGACCACGGCCAGGGCGCGTTCGCCGGGTGGTCGGTCCTGTTCGTCGCCGTCGCCCTGGGGCTTGCGCTGTGGTACCGCGTCCGCCACCGCCTGCTCGTCGCCGGCTTGTTCGCCTTCGTCGCCGTCGCCCTGTTCGCGATCATGGTCGGCGCCTTCTTCTCGTGGTTCGGCTGGCTCTCGGGCGACGAGGCGCTGCACGGCTTCCACTGGGGCAACCTCGGGCTGGAGCTCCTGACGCTGCTCGCGGCGGCCGCCGCCCGCCGCGTCTTCCGCTTCCCGTTCCTCGTCGCGATCCTGGCAGGGGCGACTTGGTTCTTCGTCGCCGACCTGCTCTCGAGCGGCGGCAACTGGAGCGCGACCGTCACCCTGCTCCTCGGGCTCGCCTTCTTCTTCCGCGGGCTCGGCCTCGACGGCGGCGACTCCCGCCCCTACGGATTCTGGTGGCACGTCGCCGCCGGCCTGACCGTCGGCGGCGCGCTGCTCTACTGGTGGCACTCGGGAGACGGCGAGTGGGCAGGAATCATCATCGTCGCCCTCGTCTTCGTCTTCCTCGGCGCGGCGATCCGCCGATCGAGCTATGCCGTGCTGGGCGTCTTCGGCCTCATCCTGGCAACCGGGCACTACTCGCTCGGCGAGACGTTCGGCTTCGGAGCGCTCAGGCAGCCGACGACCTGGGCGGCCCCGGTCGCCTACCTCTGCCTCGGCCTCTTCCTCGTGCTGCTCGGGAAGCTGCTGCACCGCCGGCGTGCTCCGGCTGACGCCGTCTAGCGGCGACTACGATTCGACCGAGCACGAGCGCTCCCCCTGGGGCTGAATTCGAGAGAGGAGACGGGTGTCAGGGCACAGCAAGTGGTCTTCGATCAAGCACAAGAAGGGCGCCGCCGACGCGAAGCGCGGCCAGCTGTTCACGAAGCTGACCCGGGCGCTGATCGTCGCCGCGCGGGACGGTGGGGGCGACCCCGCGGC
>Ga0070741_10002539_pt1 | contig 48587 bp, 40 predicted proteins | sample Coa_R1_4_FD_66440 | JGI IMG/M metagenome (GOLD analysis project Ga0070741, IMG submission 66440) | Surface soil microbial communities from Centralia Pennsylvania, which are recovering from an underground coalmine fire - Coalmine... | ecosystem: Environmental > Terrestrial > Soil > Unclassified ... | reverse complement strand
GCGGCCGCATCGCGCATCTCCTTGTGGAGCTTCCTCATCATAGGGGCCGGAGCAGTCGGTTCTGTCGCGGGCGGGCTCCTGCAGCGGCGCTTCGGCAGCGCCAGGATTGCGTTCTTTCAGCTCGCGGCGTCGGGCCTGTGCTGCCTGTTGTCGCCGCTCGCCTACCTCCTGCCGCAGCCGGCCATGATGGGGTTCCTGCTCTTCTGGGGGATTGTTGTCGTCGGCGATTCGCCGCAGTTTTCCGCGCTCAATGCCCGCTATGCCCCACCGCATCTCATCGGCTCGGCCCTTACGATCGTCAACTGCATTGGCTTTGCCATCACGATCCCGTCGATCCAGTTGTTGGCGAGCGCCCTGCCCGTCGTCGGGGCGCAGCATTTGTTTGTGCTCCTGTTCCCGGGGCCCCTGCTGGGTCTTCTGGCCCTGCTGCGCCTCGTTCGCGGGAGGGGCTCCCGCACCGCACAATGTGAGGCCCGTTAACTTCTGCGCAGGGTCAAGAACCCTCGTTGCCTTTCCGGCAGTTATCGGAGTGAACCTGACGTACGCCGTGACCGCGAAGGTGCAAAAAGGTAGAGTCGAGGATGGGCGCGGTAGGTTGGGGCCGATGGCCATCGCTCCGTTTCCCATCCCGCTCGTCAAACCGGACGTGCCGATCTCCGGCATCCGGCTTTCCGACCGGCTTCCCCGCAAGATCCACGGTGGCGCACTCAGCGGCTTGCTTCGAGGCGCATGAGACCCGTTGCATAGACGGCCTCGTAGGAGAACCGTCGGGCCCGCGGCCTGCCACCTTGTGACGACGCGCGAGGAAGTCGCGGACGCGCTCATAGACGTAACGGTCGACGGCGCGGAAGATGGCCTGCCGCGTCCCGAGGCAGAAGTAGTTCGACCAGCCTCGCAGCGAGCTGTTGAGCTGATCGCGGATCTCCGGCCACGGATCGGTGTTGGCAGGCACCAGAACACCGGTGATGCTCGTCTTGAGCTGCCGCACGCCCTTCTTGGAAGGGCTCGCGCTCGTCCTCCTCCCGAGCTTGATGACCCTTCGCCTCGTCACTCGAACAGCTAAGGCCGGCTTCTGGTAGTATGCCTGCGGCCGGAGGCAATCATCACAAATCGCAATGAGAAGCAAAGGCGCGTCCGGGGCGCCAAGGTGTCTCCTACCGGAGTGGATCGACGACCGAGACAGCAGATGAGGGCCACGAGTACGCTGCCCCAACCATCACCAACACGACGTAAATCACTCAGATTCCAGACAGAATTGCCGCGGCGCAGCGAACTGGCACTCCGGGCCACAGGCAGACATGCGCGTGCAGTGCGCCCGGCAGCGCGCGGGAACTATTGCCGCGCAAACCACATGAGCTGAGCCACGACTTGATCGAGGTCCCGGCCGGTCAGTTTGTCGTGACCTAGGGCAGCGCCGAGGTAGGCCCAGTAAAGCACCGCAAGCTCAAGTGTTGTGGATCGCCCGACTGCCAGGTCGGTGGGAGACACGGCGACAGCATAGGCGGACGGCACAGCTGCCGCCTGCCCGGGCCCTTAGAGCACCGGGTTCCATCGTGGTGTCCTTATGGCCGTAGGCCACGTATTCGCCCGGAGCACTCGAACTGTCAGCGAGAGGATCTCAGCTGCACGACGGCCTGTCACGGCTCATCATGGCGAGTCCGCACCGACGATCCACGCACGCGCCTCCGCCGTCTCCTCATGCGAGAATATCTCGACGGCTCCAGGCATCAGGAAGCCGAACGCGCGCAACGTGTAGCGGATCCAGTCGACGTCGGTGACGATTGCAATCCGGTCCCACTGCAACAAGTGCCCCATCCCAATCTTGAAGTTCTGCGCCACGCCACGTTCGACACCGGAGAAATCCAGATCGATCTGATAGTAGAGCCGGACCTTCTCATGCTGCTCGAGCGCGGCCTCGACGGCAGGAACCAGTACGGTTTCATAGTCGCGTCTGGTGACGTGTCCTTTGCATACGAAGGCAACCACATGGCCGGGAAAATCGGTCAGGTGCTCGATCATCTCAGATCCCTACCGTGGCGCCGTCCTGGCTGCGACCGTCTTCCGAGGCTCAGGGGCATAGGATTGCGACATTGCGACGTCAACGGTGGCAGGCATTGCGGCGAAATCAACATCCAGCATACCCAGTTTGGGGACCGTGTTCGACTCGGGTAGCGTGGGACAGCCTCTGTTAGACCCCATAGCTCTTTCGGAATAGATACTCAAAAGTCCGTGACGGCATCACAGGCTTCGTCCATGCCGCAAGCATCTCGACCGGGGAACCAACGACACAACGCGCAGGCAAGCTTCGGCGGGAAAGCAGCCTCTCCACCTTGCGAGCAACAACATCGGGCGAGCGCGCGTTGCGAACATTTTGATCGTAACGGGCGATCGTCCTTTGGAAGGAGAGGGAATACGCAGACGCCATCGTCGCGTTTCGCGCCCGCATCTGGTTGGTCGAGATCGCTGTGTTGAAGTCTCCGGGGTTGAGAATGGTAACGTCGATGCCGAATGGGGCGACCTCTGGTCGCAGTGCTTCAATGAGACCATTCAGCGCGAACTTGCTTGCGCTGTAGTAACCGATGAACGGAAGACCGATCAGGCCGCCAATCGAGCCGACGACGATGATCCTGCCCCGCCGCTGCCTGCGCATAACCCCGATCACGGCGCGCAGGAGGCGAACAGTTCCGAAGAAATTCGTTTCGAGCTGGGCCTTGGCCTCGTCGATGGCCGTATCCTCGATCGCACCCGCCAGGCTGAAGCCGGCGCAGTGAACCAGGGCGTCGATGTGGCCCTCCCGACGTGCCACCTCCTCGATGGCACCCTGCACCGAGGCATCGTTATCCACATCGAGCCTCAGGTGCTGCCAGGCTTCCCCGGCGTCTTGCGTCCGGCAGCAACCGTAGACCCGTCGGACGCTCCGTCCCAAGCGGTGACAACATGCCCTGCCGATGCCGGATGAACTTCCGGTCACGAGAACGACGTTGGCCGGGGAGTGGCTCATCGTCGGTCGATCAACTGGCATCCAGAGCCTCTTTGAGGGCTCGTATCGCCGTGCCGATCTCCTCTGCTGAGTGCTCCGAGGTCAGAAAGAACCTCAGGCGTCCCCCATTGATCGGCACGCCGGGCGGGAATATCGGGGAGGCATTGATATCGCGCTCGAACAGCCTCGCTTCGACCCTACCCAGCCGGAACGTGTTCCCTACAATCACCGGCACGATGCCGAGTCCTTGCGCCTTGCCCGTATCCAAACCTGCAGCCTGCGATTGAGAAAGGAAGAGGGCACTATTGGCGTGCAAGCGCGCCACACGTTCAGGTTCGGCGTCAAGGACGCTCAGCGCGGCCAGGGCCGCTGCGGCCATCGGTGGCGGGAGGCCGACGGAATAGACGAAGCCTGGTGCCGAGTACTTCAAGATCTCGATCAAGACCTTGTTCCCGGCGATATAGCCTCCGCAGGAGGCGAGCGCCTTGCTCAATGTGCCCATCCAGATGTCCACCCTCTGCGGATCGACATTAGTATGCTCCGCGCATCCGCGTCCGCAATCGCCAAGGACGCCGATGCCATGGGCATCGTCGACCATCAGCCAGGCGCCGTATCGCTCCTTGAGGTCGACGAACCGCGCCAGGTCGGGCACGTCGCCCTCGGTCGAGTAGAGGCCCTCGATGACGACCAGCGCGTTGCGGTACTTGCCCCGGCTCTCGCGCAGAATTCGCTCGCAGCTTTCGGCGGCGTTGTGCCGGAAACCCCGGCTCGTCGCGCCCGACAGCTTTATTCCAACGATCGCGCTGTTGTGGACGAGCTCATCGTGGACGACGAGGTCGTCTTCACCCATGATCGTCCCGATGGTGGAGACATTGGCAGCGTGTCCGCTGACGAACAGGAGAGCGTCCTCGACCCCACAAAACCGTGCGATCTTTCTCTCCAGGGTCCGATGTAGTGGGATTTCTCCCGCCACCATTCGGCTCGCCGAGATGCACGTTCCATAGTGCTCGATCGCTGATCTTGCCGCTTCGGCCACTGCAGGGTGTTCGTTGAGGCCCAGATAGTTGCACCAGGCAAAGTTCAAGCGCGGCCGGCCCGCGACCACCGCACTCGAGCCGAGACGACTCTCGTTCGGCCTGAAGAAAGGGCTTTCCAGGCTGAGCGCATGGCCGATTTGCTCAATTCGTCGAATGTACTTGTAGCTCGATAGGTCAGCGAAACGACGAGCGCTGTGAACCCGGCCCTGAGTACCTTCTCGGGATGGCGCACGTTCCTTGACGCCGCCCCACGTTCTCACTGCTGCGACGACACGTTTGTTCCATGCCTCGCCAATGCGCATCTCTGGACCTCCCGTTGGTGGCTGTCGGGATATGCAACGCGGTGAGGGCCGTGTTCACGCCGCCTTGGCGGATCAATTTTCTTTGAGGCCGCGGGCGCGGCCTCCTGGAAATGGCCAACGCTCGTCTCAATCCGTTCCGGGGCAAGCCTGAGGGAGGCGCTCAAAACCGGCCGACCGCAGAAAGAGGTCAAGCAGGGCGGCGACTTCTTCGCGGACCTCTACGCCAGCGCAGATCGGCTTGCCGGCCTCCTCGAGCCCATGACCGGCATCAGAATGGGTCGACCATCGCGATCGCCAAGAAATTTCCGTGGCGACAGCGCTCGGGTGTCCCAAGCAGCTGACGGTTGGTGTCGATGCGCTTGACCAGAAGTGCAGTCCCTGAAGATCGGTGAAGCCTATGCCGCCGTGCACCTCGATCGAGAGGCGAGCTACCTCGCGGCTGACGTCGTCGAGATGGGCCTTGGCCTGCAGCGCCGCGAGGCGGGCCTCATCAGGCAGGGCGCCTTGGGCGTGCGCCGCGAACCAAACAGGGGCGCGACACGGCTCGAGCGCTGTCGCCAAGTCCGCCAGCGTATGTCTCAGCAAACTGGAAGGGGAAACTCTGCCGGATAAACCGACGGGGACGGAGTGTTGCCCGATGAGGAATGGAGATCTATTCTCAATTTCTGCAAGGCTTACCCGGGTATCCTAAGCGAGGCTGTGGGCCAACCCTGACAGCCGTCCCGCACAGCAGGGGACACGCCATGCAACAGCGAACGGCAAAGCAGGTCAAAGAACTCCAGGAGATCACCACCAAGAGCGACACGCGCGACATTCTCTCGCACGCGACGATCCAGGCCGAGGGCATGGAGGACTACTTCCTCGTCGACATCGATGCGCACGTGACCGAGACGTCGTTCTGGAACGAAATCATCGATCTGATCGACAACGAGGTCGTTCGCCAGATGGGCCAGGCGATGGCGTCGAGACCCGGGGTAAGCACGGCGCTGCTCAATGCTCAGCCCGGCACGCTTTACCAGAACGTCTACGGCCGCATTCCGCACCAGGTGGCACTCGCCGAAGCCGTGGACGGCGGCGGATGCCATCGCTTCACCGAGCTGGCGCGCCGGTCCATGAATGCGATGGGGATCGACTACCAGGTGGTGTTCCCCACGCCGATGCTGGTGCTCGGCATGCATCCGCAGGACGACATCGAGGCTGCAGTCGGCCGTGCGTACAACCGCTGGCTCGTGGAGCGCATCCTGCCCGAGGACGAGCGCATCAAGGGGCTGCTCTACCTGCCCTTCAACTCGCCCGAGGCGTGCACGGAGATCGTCAGGGACTTCGGCGACGCCAAGGGCGTCATCGGCTTCACGGTCACCTGCACGCGCAACAAGCCGGTTCACCACAACCAGTACATGAAGCTCTATTCCATGATCGAGGAGACGGGAAAGCCGCTCGCCTTTCACTCCGGCTTTCACTGGGGAGATCCCTCGTTCCTGCAGCTCAACCGCTTCATCTCGATGCACGCCATCTCGTTCGTGCACTACAGCCTCATCCACCTCACCAACTGGGTGATCAACGGGCTGCCCGAGCGGTTTCCGAAGTTGAAGCTGGTCTGGGTCGAGAGCGGACTGGCCTGGATCCCCTTCATCATGCAGCGGCTCGATCACGAGTTCATGATGCGAGTGTGCGAAGCGCCCCTGCTGAAGCGACCGCCGAGCGAGTACATCCGCGAGATGTACTTCACGAGCCAACCGCTCGAGAGAAGCAACCTCAAGCTGCTGGAGGCGACCTTCGATGCCATGAAGGCGGAAACGCAGCTGCTGTTCGCGTCCGACTGGCCGCATTGGGACTTCGACCCGCCCAGCTCGATCACCACGATCCCATTCCTGAGCGAGCAGGCAAAGCGCAATATCCTGGGCCTGAACGCGGCACGTGTCTTCAATCTGGACGTGAAGCGAATGCGTCCGTCCGCGCGAGAGGTCCTTGCGGCTCGCCCGGGGGTTTCTTGAGATGCCGGAGGCCGCGACATCATCGCACCTCGGAGCCGAGTTTCACGGCGCCGCCGAGACGCTCGTCCGCGTGGCGGAGCGGGCTTTGGCGAGTAGTGACCTTGCGTGCATTCCTGGCGGCGATCTCAGGCAGGTGATCACTGCGGCGATCAAGCTCTATGCGGCCAAGGCGGAGGACGCGGACGCGTTTTCGCCCCCGGTGCTCGCCGACAAGCTCACTCCAACCGAGGTCGTCCTCCTCGTGAGCGAATTGCTGCGGGCGGCCGATATCAGCTTGTTCGACCTGGCGATGTGGTACCGCCGCGGCGATAGGCCATAGGCGCGGGTTCCGGGAGGAGCTGCATGCGAAGCATCGCGATCGGCAAGGCGAGCGCGTTCCCGAACCCCGGCCGGAAGGTCGTCGAGGTTGACGGCACTGCAATCGGCGTATTCTGCCGGAATGACAAGTTCACGGCCTTCGAGAACGTCTGCCCGCACATGGGTGGACCGGTCTGCCAGGGGAAGATCATCGCCCGCGTGCAGGAGCTCATCGCACAAGACAAGAAAAGCCTGGGCCTGGCATTCTCCAAGGACCAGACCAACGTCGCCTGTCCCTGGCACGGCTACGAGTTCGATATCAGCACGGGCCGCCATCAGGGCAATCCGCGCATGCGGTTGCGCCCGGTGAAGATCGATATAGTCGACGGCGACATCGTGGTGACGCTGCCGGAGGGCATGCGGGATCGGATAGCCCGCAATCGTCCGTCCAGGGAGCGCCGTTGAGCTTCTGCTGCTCTACAGGGCTTGCCCCGCTCCACACGACTTGTCTGCATTATAGAGATGACAGGCGACCAGGCGACCCTCGACCGGGGCGAGGTCGGGCGCCTGGTTCTTGCAGCGCTCCATGGCATGCGGGCAGCGGGGGTGGAAGTGGCAGCCGGGCGGTGGGCGCAGGGGGCTCGGCACCTCTCCGGCCAATATGATCTCCTCGCGGCGCTCATCAGGACTGGACGGCAGCGCTGCCGAGAACAGCGCCGCGGTGTAAGGGTGCTTTGGCGCCCTCACCAAGGTCTGCGCCTCGCCGCACTCGACAATCTTGCCGAGGTACATGACCACGATCATGTGGCTCATGTGGGCCACGGCGGCGAGATCGTGGGCGATGAAGAGGTAGGACAGCCCAAGCTGCGCCTGCAGATCGCGCAGCAGGTTCAGGATCTGCGCCCTGATCGACACGTCGAGCGCTGAGACCGGCTCGTCGAGCACGACAAGCTTGGGAGACAGCGCGAGCGCGCGCGCAATGGCGATGCGCTGGCGCTGCCCGCCGGAGAACTCATGCGGGAAGAGGTTTGCCGACCGGCCGGAAAGGCCCACCAGGGCGAGCAGCCGCTCCACGCGCTCTTGCACCTCCCCGGCCGTGAGCCGTTCGTTGGTGACGAGCGGCTCGGCGATGATGGCGCCGACGCGCATGCGTGGATTGAGCGAAGCATAGGGGTCCTGGAAGACGGCCTGGACCGACTTGCGGTAATGCCGGCGCGCAGTGTCGTCGAGGGTGTTGAGATCCCGTCCCTCGAAGCGGACGCTGCCATGGGTCGGCTGCTCGAGCCCCAGCACCAGCTTGGCGGTGGTCGTCTTCCCGCACCCGGACTCGCCGACGACCCCGAGCGTCCGTCCGCCCTCGATCGTGAACGAGATGCCATCGACCGCGCGCACGACGCCGCTGCCGCCAAAGAGACGGCTCCGGCCCCGAAAGTGCTTGCTGAGCCCCGACGCCTCGAGCACGACCATCAATCGGCTCCCTTGTCCATGTTGGCATCGGCGACCTCGATACAGGTCGCGGCCTGCCAGCACCGCACCGCGTGCCCATCCCGCGAGGTGCTCTCCGGCGGCGCGACCTCCCGACAGCGCTCGACGACGTCCGGGCATCGAGGTGCAAAGGCGCACCCCGGCGGCAGTGCCGCCAGATCGGGCGGCTGGCCGTCGATGGCGGTGAGCCGTCGGCGGCTGTCGCTCATGCGCGGGATCGAGCTCAGCAGCGCCCGGGTGTAGGGGTGGGCGGGTGCGTTGAAGATCTGCCTGACGGGCCCCTGCTCCACCACTCGCCCGGCGTACATCACCGCCAGTTGGTCGCACATCTTGGCGACGATGCCGAGGTTGTGCGTGATGAAGATCAGGGCGAGCCCATGCGCATGCTGCAGCTCGCGCAAGAGGTTCAGGTACTGTGCCTGGATGGTCAGATCGAGGCTGGTGGTCGGTTCGTCGGCAATCAGCAGGCGCGGCTCGCACGAGATGCCGATAGCACCGACGATGCGCTGGCGCATGCCGCCCGACATCTCGTGCGGATGCTGGTGCAGGCGCGTCTGCGGCGAGGCGATGCGCACGGCTTTGAGCAGGTCGAAGGCCCGGCTCCAGGCTTTGGCACGGCCGCTCCCTTCGTGCACGCGGATCGGCTCCGCGACCTGATCACCGATGGTGAAGAGCGGGTTCAGAGAGGCCATAGGATCCTGCAGGATCATGGCGATGCGCTTGCCGCGCACGCGTCGCATCTCGGCCTCGGACTTCTCGAGCAGGTCCTCGCCCTCGAACAACATCCGACCGCTGGCAACGCGCGCCGCCGGCGGCAGCAGGCGCAAGATGGTCAGCGCCAGCGTGCTCTTGCCCGAGCCCGACTCGCCGACGATGCCCAAGGTCTCGCGTGCATTGACGCGAAGGTTGACCCCTTCGACCGCGCGCACCACGCGCGTGCCTCGTGCCGAGACGTAGTGGGTCGAAAGGTTCTCGAGCTCGAGTAGCGGGCCGCCAACCATCGGGTCACCTCAAGTCCCTGGGTGGGATTGCCTCACAGCTGGCGGAGCTGGGGGTCGAGCTTGACACGCAGCCAGTCGCCCAAGAGGTTCGCCGAAAGCACCATCAGCATGATGCACAGGCCCGGCAGTACGGTGAGCCACCAATAGCCCACCATCAGGCCCTTCTTGCCGTCGGCGAGCATCAGTCCCCAGGCGGGCTTGGGCGGCGGCACGCCGACGCCCAGAAACGAAAGTGCCGCCTCGGTCACGATAACCACCCCCAGCATCAGCGTGCCCAGCACGATCGCCGAGTTGATGACGTTGGGGAGGATGTGACGCCGCATGATGCTCCACTTGGAGCATCCCGCCACGATGGCGAGCCGCACGAACTCGCGCTCTTTCAGCGACAAGACCTCACCGCGAATGACGCGCGCGTAGCGCGTCCAATAGACGGCGCCCAGGATGACGACGATGTTCATCTCGCTAGGGCCGACGATGGCGGTGAGAAAGATGGCGAACGTGAGCGCCGGCAGGGCGAGCCACGTATCGGTGATGCGCATGATCACCTGATCGACCCAGCCGCCGAGGTAGCCGGAGAGGATGCCGAGCCCAGTTCCGACGGCGCCCGCCACCATCACGGCGGTGAAGCCGACGACCATGGATACCCTGGCACCGAAGATAAGCCGGGACAGCACGTCGCGCCCGAGATGGTCGGTGCCGAGAAGATGCTCGCTGCTGCCGCCGGCCTGCCAGGCAGGGGGATGGAAGCGCGCGGCAAGCGACCCAACCTCGGGGTCGTAGGGTGCTAGCACGTTGGCGAAGATCGCCACGAAGGCGACGCCCGCCAGGATCAGCACGGGAAGCAGAGGGAAGCCCTCCAGTCCCCGGAAGAAGTCGGCACGCGAGGTGAGGGGAACGGCTTCCGAACGCATTGCCATGGGGTCAGCTCTCCAGCCGGATGCGCGGGTCGATCACGGCATACAGGACATCGATCAGCAGATTCACGATCACGATCATGCCCCCGCCCAGCAGAACGACGGCTTGCACCACGGGGAAGTCGCGGAAGGTGATGCCCTCGTAAAGCAGCCGGCCGATGCCGGGCCAGGCAAACACCGTCTCCACCACCACGGCCACGTTGATCATGATGACGAGGTTGATTCCGGCGAGCGTCAGCACGGGGATGAGGGCATTCTTGAAGGCATGCTTGGCGATGACGAGGGATTCGGGCAGGCCCTTGAGGCGAGCGAGCTTGATGTACTCGGAGCCCAGCACCTCGAGCATGGAGGAGCGCGTGAGCCGCATATGCGCGGCGGCGAAATACCAGCCGAGCGCGAAGGCCGGCATGAGCAGGTGCCAGACCGTGCCGGAGCCCGAGGAGGGCAGCCATTCGAGATAAACGGAGAAGAACAGGATCAGCACCAGGCCGACCCAGAACGACGGCAGGGAGAGGCCGAGCAGGGCGAAGATCTTGCCGGCCCGATCCCAGAAGCGGCCCACGCGGACGGCGGCGAGGACGCCGCTCGGGATGCCGATCAGCAGCGAGAACGCCATGGCGGCAGGCGCCAGCAGCAGCGAGCTCGGCAGCCGAGAGACGTAGAGCTCGAGCACCGGCATGCGATAATAGAAGGACTGGCCGAAGTCTCCCTGTACGAGGCTCCCGATGAACGTCCAGTATTGCAGCCAGATCGGCTGATCGAGGCCGAACCGCTCGCGTATGGCGTTGATGTCCGCCTGGCTGGCACCGGGCTCCACCAGCAGCGTGGTCGGATCACCAGTCACGCGCACGAACAAGAAGATCGTCAGCGACAGGAGCAGGAGCGAGACCAGCGAGTAGCCGATCCGCCGAATGATGTAGCGCGTCATGCTGTCCCCTCCGCCGTCGCTACTTGGCTGCGAGCGTGAGATCCTCGTAGGGCGCCGAGTAGGCATGACCGGCGATCAGCCCAAGACCCGATTCGCCAACGCGTGGACCGGCGCCATTGATGAACGCCAGCTGCCAAAGATGTGCGTAGATCGTGCGCTCGCTCACCAGCTGCTGGATCTTGTCCAGGATCGCCGCCCGCTTCTTTGCATCGAGCTCGGCCGCCTGCTGATCGAAGAGGGCGTCGATGTCCGGGTAGCTGCCATAGACATAGGTTCCACCCTTCACCACGAAAGCTTGCAAGCGGGTCGCCGCATTGCCGAACGCTCCGCTGGCACCCTGGATGAGGTTCTTGTAGCTCTTTTCTCCGTAACCCTTGAAGAAGGCGGCCCGCTCCAGCGGCCTCAGCTTGGCGCGAATGCCGATGGCTTGCAGATTGTTGAGCACGGCCTCGGCCAGATTCGAGTAAGACGCGTCGCAATAGTAGTCGCCGGCATCAAAGCCGTTGGGGTGACCGGCCTCGGCGAGCAGCTTCTTGGCTCTTGCCGGATCGTAGACCGGCGCCGGCGGCTGCCAGTAGTGCTCGAAGGTGTAAGGGATGATGCTGCCGGTGATCTTCGAGTAGCCGAGCGTCAAGGCCTGGTTGATGCCGTTGTTGTCGATGGCAAAGCTTGCCGCCTGCCGCACGCGCTGGTCGTGCCAAGGCGAGCTCGGATCCCATTGATCCGGGAAGTAGAGCCAGAAGGGTGCCTGTATGACGGTCGGCTTCAGGGCGAGCCCCTTGGTGCGCTGCAGCTCCTCCGCGAGCTCGCCCCGGATCGAGTAGACGATGTCGACCTCGCCGCGCTTGAGCGCCGCGAGCCGGGTCGCCTCGTCGGGGATGACCTTGAAGACCAGGCGATCGACGTTGGGCTTCTTGCGCCAGTACTGATCGAACGCTTCCAGCGTCAACTCGACGCCCGGCGTGAACGAGACGAATTTGTATGGGCCGGCGCCGATCGGTGCTTTCTTGAAACCTTCGTCGCCCACCTGCTCCACATACTTCTTGGGCACGATCCATGCGGCGGCCGTGGCACTGGTGTAGAACGTCATGAAATCGGGCCAGGGCTGTTTGAGCTTGAAGAGAACACGTTTGGGATCGGGTGTCTCCACGGAGGCCACATGGTCCTTGAGCGCCTTGCTCGACGAACCGCGATAGCGCTCGTAGGAGAACTTCACGTCCTCGGCTGTCACGGGCTCGCCGTCATGAAACTTCACGCCGTCGCGCAGAGTGAACTCGTAGACGAGGCCGTCGTCGGACGCCGACCACGACGTCGCCAGGCTCGGCGCGAACGGCTGGCCCGGCATGGCCTTCACCAAGCCGTCGTGTAGCGCGTAGTAGACCATGTAGGGCGTGATGATGCCCGACATCTCGGCGGGGTCGAACCAGGTTGGCGCCAAGGATACGTGAACGCCCCAGCTGAGCTGGCCGTTACCGCCGGCGGCGTTGGCCGGCCCGGCACGGCCCGCAAGCACCGCCAGGGCAAGGAGACTGATGGCCTCCCGTCGCGTAGTCCCGACGGGGCCGCCATTGCGGCCGCGTGTGGCGTTGCACAAGGCGGTGGAGAGCCCGACCTCGAGGGGGTGGTGCGTTCCGTCACGGTTGCAAGCCATCGCGTCCTCCCTTTGTGCGTAATGCTGATCGTTCGCTGTCCTCGTGCTCGCTTTTTTCCGGAGCGTTGCTGTGCGCCGTCTCCGGACAAATCATGACCGACGCTCGCGCAGCCTGACGGCGCAGGTGCGCACAGCGTGCTCGAGTCGTCGCGGCCTCAGGCCGGCAACGTTTTCCGAGCGTCGGTGCACCGCTCAGGCGCGATGCCGAAGCATTGCGCCGAACAAGGTCCGAGCCGGCGACAGCGACGCCCAGGGGCAGGATGCAGAAGATGCGCGGGAACCGGGACGAGCCCGGGTTGGGCAGTCCTCATGGCGTCTCCCTTCGGTCACGTGCTGAAATGCCCTCGGTTCTTGCCCTTCTGGCGGATCGGCGCCGGGGCGACATTCCACACGCGACGGATTATCGGTTTTTCATGTCCAGGCAGGATGGCCCCAAACGCGGAACCCCGGCCAGTGGATATCAGTCTAGCAAAGCGGCTGCGGCGCGCCCAGGGGCGAAATTGTACTATCGCCCCTACGGCATGACGTTGCAGTGCAATCCGGATCGGCCGGGGACGATTCTTCTGAGCTCGTTAGTCTTCTGCCGGTACGGATGCGGGCGCCGGCAAGAATACCATCGACCTCAGAACCGAACGACGGGCGGGCAGAGCCAGTGTGCTAGCATGCCGTCATTCTTCCATGAGCCCACGACTGGATTTGGGAGGATCGGATGACGACGGCGAAGGAAGGCATGGAACTCACGCGCGTCGACCCTGGCACCGTTATGGGCGATCTGATGCGGTGCTATTGGATCCCCGCGTTGATGTCCTCGGAGCTTGTGCGCGATGGTGCGCCTGTGCGTCTGATGCTGCTCGGCGAGAAGCTCATCGCGTTTCGCGACAGCGCCGGCCAGGTGGGCGTGATGGACCATCGGTGCCCTCACCGCTGTGCGTCGCTCTTCCTCGGACGCAACGAAGAGGGCGGGCTGCGGTGCATCTATCATGGCTGGAAGTTCGACGTTGCCGGCAACTGCGTGGACATGCCGAGTGTTCCGCCGCCGCAGGATTTCAAGCAGAAGGTGAAAGCCAGGGCCTACAGGACCGTCGAGCGCGCCGGCGTGGTGTGGGTCTACATGGGTTCGCGCGCGGAAGCTCCCCCATTGCCGGCCTTCGAGATCCTGGACATCCCTGAGGACCAGATCAACGTGAGCTTCATCCAGCGCGACTGCAATTACCTGCAGGCGCTCGAGGGCGAGATCGATACCTCGCATTTCGGCTTTTTGCACGCTGGCCATGTCGAGCCTGACGACCTCGCCGAGGATGAGCCCGTCCGTCATACCGTGACCAATCGGGCGCCGGAGTACCATCTCACCGATACCCCCTGGGGCACGCAGTATGCTGGCTACCGCCCCGCCGGACCCGGCGAGACCTACTGGCGGTTCGCCAACTTCCTGTTTCCCTTCTGGACGCAGGCTCCCAACGGCGAGTTCGGCAGCCATATGCACGCGCGCGCCTGGGTGCCGCTCGACAATGGGCACACGATGTTCTGCTTTATCTGGTGGAAGCGTGCGGTTTCGGCAATGTCGCTGCCGCAGCCGACCTTCAAGGACGGCACGCCCATCGGCGGCACGGGCCGCGGCAACAAGATGCTGCCCAACACGACCGAATGGCTTGGCCGCTGGCGAATGGCGGCCAACGAGAGCAACGACTGGGGCATGAACCGCGCGGCCCAGCAAAGCGGCGCGATCTACAGTGGCATTGACGGCATCCATCTGCAGGATCAGGCGATCACCGAGAGCATGGGGCCGATCGCCGACCACGGGTTTGAGCACCTGGCACCGTCGGATCAGATGATCACAAGGACGCGCCGGCGGCTGCTGATGGCCGCGCGCGCCTTGCGCGACCAGGGCGTGTTGCCGCCCGGGGTGGAGGATCCGCAGGTCTACCGCGCGGCGCGCAGTGGGTACTTCGTCAGCGACGACAGGAGCCCATGGCGGGACGTTTATGACCGCCAATTCGCCGCCTCGTTACATCCACCAGTCCCGCGCGCGGCGGAGTAAGCCAAGGGTCGTCGCCTGCTGTCCTGGGATGGAGGGGGCTCCGAGGCTCGCCGAAAAGGTCGCGCATCCTGCCCAGGGCCGCCGGACAATGGTCCCGGCAGCCAGGCTGCGGGATGGCAGATGAACTGCTTCTGCAGTGCGCAATCCCACTCGCACTTCGTCACTCTCGGGTATAGCCCTCGCGCCGGTCGCGCTCGGCTTCTGACCGATTGCGCTCCTGCAGCGGCCCCATGCCGCCGCCGCCCGGTGTCTTGAGCAGCACCCGCTGCCCTTTGCTGAGCACAACGTTCTTGCGGTAATCCACCTCTGTGCCGTCGATGCATACCTCGCCGCGGGCTCCGGCCTCTCCGCCGCGCATCCCAGGCGCGGGAAAGCGACATCGCTCGGCCATGAAAATGACGCCGATGGGCGCATCGGATGTAACCTCGAACTCGATCTCCTGACCGAGCCCGCCGCGGAAGCGGCCCGCGCCACCGCTTCCGGCCCGCAGCTCTTTGCGATGCACGAATAGCGGGCTGTTGCGCTCCATCAGCTCAACGGGAACGTTGGACACGTTGCTTGGCCAGGCATAAGCGCTTTGGCCGTCGTTGCCGTTGGTGGCGCCCATCCCGCCGTTGAAGAAGAAAACGTTTGCGTAAGGTCGGCCGTCGGCACGCGTCCCCGTCTGAATCAAACTCCACAAGGGTGAGCCGGAGGCCGCAATGATGCGGTCGGGCAGCGCCGGGGCCAGCGCCCCGAACACCGCCACGGGCAGGTAGTGGCCTGTTGCCATGCGACCACCGACCGCCGCCGGGAAACGCGGGTTGACAATGGAGCCTTCGGGTGCCGTCACCTTGATGCAGCGGAGGATGCCCTCATTGTTGGGCAGGTCGGGCAGCAGCGCGCATTTCAGGGCGTAGGCCGTCATGGCGAACGTGTAGGTCATCGTGCAGTTGATGGCGCGATCGACTTGGCGCGACGTACCTGCGTAATCGACGAGGAGCTGCTCGCCGTTCACGGTGATGGCGATGCTGTAGGTGAACGGCTCTTCGAGTCCGTCGGTCTGGAAGGTGTGGGTGTAGGTGCCGTCGGGTAGCGCGGCGATCGCCGCGCGCATTGCCCGCTCGCACCGGCCCAGAATCTCGTCCGTGAATGCCTCGAGGTCCGAGAGGCCGTATTCCGACATGAGGTCGCCAAGCCTCCTCTCCAGGAGATCGAGCCCCGTGATCTGTGCCCACAGGTCGCCCTCGGTTTGATCGGGGGTGCGCACGGCCGCGCGCAGGAGCTTCAAGAACGTCCGATCGGGCTTGCCTTCGTCCATGAACTTCATGATCGGGATGTGGAAGCCCTCCTCGAACACCTCGCGCGGATCCACCGAGCGAACCTTGCCGCCGATGTCGGGGGCGTGCGCCGTGGAGGCAGCGAAGGCAACGATACGTCCCTCGCGGAAGATCGGCTTGGCAACCGTGATGTCGTTGAGGTGGCCCGTGGCGATCCACGGTGTATTCGTTACAAAGACGTCGCCGGGCCGCATGTTGGCGAGACCGATCTCCTTGATGAATTGCTTCACTGTCACCGGCAGCGTGCCAATGAACGAGGGGATGCTCTCGGTGTTCTGCGCCAGCGATTGACCACTCGCGTCGGTGAGGACGCAGGCGAAATCGTTCGACTCGTTGACCAGGGTAGAGAAAGAGGTTCGCCGTAGTGCCTTGGCGGCCTCGTCCATGGCGGAAAGCGTGCGTCGCCACAGAATCTCGAGCGTGATCGCGTCGAACGGCTGATTGCGACCGTTTGCGGGGGTGTCCGGCATGGCGATGCTCTCACCTCACGGTTACGACGATGTTGCCGCTGGGGAGCTGCTCGAAGCTGCCACCAGGGCCGACGACCAGCGTCGACTCGCGTTCCTCCACGATCGCCGGACCTTCGAATGCCTGACCCGGAGCCAGCATGTACCGGTCGTACACGTTCGTGGAATGGAAGCCTCCGAACTCGGGAAAGAAGACCGGGCGTGTGCCCTTGATCGGGCTGCCGCACGCGCGCGTCGGAACGTTCATGGGCAGGGTGCCGCTGCTGACGTCCATGCTGACGCTCACGCGCACATTGATGATCTCCACCTGCGTCATCGGTGGCGTGCGTGTGAAGGCGGCAACGTAGCTTTCCTCGAACGCTTGCATCAGTGCATCCCGCGATGCCGCAGCGTAGGGGCCGGGCGGCAGCGGCACCACGAGCTCGGACGCCTGGCCCACGTAGCGAATGTCGGCGAGCCGAAGCGTCATGGCAGAAGTGCAATCCGGCGCCGTTGCCGCCAACACAGACCTGGCGGCGACCTCGAGCCGTGTGAATGTCGCCTCGAGCTCCGGCCAAGCAATCTGATCCATCTCGCAGGCTATGGTCGCTACGCGATCGACGCGGGCGGGGGCAATCAGCAGCCCGAGCGCCGAGGCGACGCCCGCCGCCCGCGGCGCGATCAGCCGGTTGATCCCGAGCTTCCTGGCCACGTGGTAGGCGTGCACGGGGCCCGCACCGCCCGTCGCCAGCAGCACGTAGCGTCTGGGATCGTCGCCATGCTCCGCGATGTGCACGCGAGCAGCGCTTGCCATGTTCTCGTTGACGACGTTGTGGATGCCCCATGCGAGATCAGGAATGGTGAGGCGGGAAGCCTCGGCGAGCGGCCGCACGGCCGTCTCGGCAGCAGTCGAGCTGATGGCTATGGTTCCGCCGACAAAGTAACTAGGGTTGAGATAGCCGAGCACCAAGTCCGCGTCCGTGACGGTTGGATGGACGCCACCCCGGCCGTAAGCAGCCGGACCGGGTTGAGAGCCGGCACTCGTGGGGCCCACCTTCAAGAGGCCTATGTTGTCGAGGTGCGCGATGGAACCGCCGCCCGCACCGATCTCGATAAGTTCCACGGTCGAGATGCGCACCGGGAGGCCGCTGCCCTCGATGAAGCGCCGTTCGCGCGCCACTTCGAAGCTATAGGCGACCGTGGGCTTGCCGTCCTCCACGACGCTGAGCTTGGCCGTTGTTCCGCCCATGTCGAAAGCGAGCACGTGCCGGCCGCCATCATGTGCACCGAGATGGGCGGCAACCAGCGCGCCCGCCGCCGGTCCGGACTCCAAGAGCTGCACCGGCACGCGCTTGGCTTCCTCGATATTGGTGAGCCCGCCGTTCGACAGCATGAGCAGCAGCGGCGCCGAAATCCCGCGTGCTGCGAGCTGGTCGGCCAGCGAGTCCAGGTAGCGCGCGGCCAGCGGCTTGATATAAGCGTTGATCACCGTGGTCGACGTGCGCTCGTACTCGCGGATCTCGGGAGCAACGTCGACGGATGCCGACAACGTGAGCTGGGGGCAGTGCTTGGCGATGACATCGACTGCCTGCCGCTCATGGCGGGGGTTCGTGCAGGAATGGAGGAAAACGATGGCCAGCGACGTGACGCCTTCAGCCATCAACCTCCGAGCGCACTCCACTGCGGTGCTCTCGTCGAGCGGGGTGCGCACGCTGCCATCGACGGCCATACGCTCCGGCACCTCCAGGCGCCAACGGCGCGGCACCAACGGGGTGGGCTTCACGATCTTGACGTCGTACAGCTCGTACTTGCGTTCGCGGCCGATCTCCAGCGTGTCGCGAAAACCCTTGGTCGTGATGAGCCCGGTCGGTGCTCCCTTGCGCTCGATCAGCGCATTGCTGAAGAGGGTGGTGGCGTGGACCACGCGCCCGACGTCGGCGGCAGCAAACGCGCCCTCGGCAAGCAGCCGGTCGATGCCCCTCATCACGCCGCACGTCGGATCGGCGTGCGTGGTTAGCTCCTTGTGGTTCGCCTGCCCGCCCGTTTCCATGTCGTACACGACGATATCGGTAAACGTGCCGCCGACATCGATCCCCATGCCAAAGCGCACCACGGCCGCTCTCCGTCGACACCACCACCCCGGCGAAGCACTTTGTAGGCTAAGCCATTCACCCCTATGCCGTACATGAACTACCTGCCTGATGTGGCGCCACCGGGCCTGATCACGGACGCGTTCGATCCAGGCACACGAGCGGAAGGAGGCGATGGGTTGGGGCGCACGGCTCGCCGGCGGTGCCAGCCGGGAGCACCTGGAGGCGCTGTTTGGTCCTCAACAAGCACGTATGGCCCTCCCGCAGTCCGCCGGTTTGGATTACAACCCTAGGTCAACCGGCCGACCCACATGGCTGGACAACCGAGGGAGGTATCATGCCCGGTTCCGTCGATGCAGGCGCGCGTCTCGACCGCCTGCCCATCAGCTCGTTCCATTACCGGATCTTCTGGCTCGTCGGCGCCGGCATGTTCTTTGACGGCTACGACCTATATGTCGCGGGCAGCGTACTCGCCGCAACCATCAGCAGTAAGTTCTCGACGTTGCCCCAAAACCTGCAATTCATCTCCCTGACGTTCGTCGGCATGACGATCGGCGCATTCGTCACGGGGTTCCTCGGCGATTGGTTCGGGCGACGGTTCACGTATCAGATCAACCTGCTGGTCTTCGGTCTCGCCTCGCTGGCGGCGGCGTTCGTGCAGAACATGGAACAGCTCATCATCTGCCGCTTTGTGCAGGGTCTTGGCCTCGGGGCTGAGATCGTCGTGGGTTATTCGACGTTGACCGAGTTCGTACCCCCCGCATCGCGGGGCCGATGGCTCTCCTTCATGGCTCTGCTCGTGGTCGCCGGGTTCCCGGCGACGTCGCTGCTGGCCTATCTGATCATCCCAACCTGGGGCTGGCGGCCGATGTTCGTGATTGCGGGGATCGGCTCCCTGATCGTCTGGTATTTGCGCAAGGCTCTTCCCGAGTCGCCACGGTGGCTCGAAGCCAAGGGAAAGGTGGCGGAGGCCGAGAGCCTCATGCAGGCGATTGAGCAAGAGGCCGCTGCTCGCGGGCCGCTGCCGGCGCCAGCTCCCGGCTTGGCGACCAAGCCGGTCAGTGCGTTGGCCCTGCTGGTACCGCCGCTCCTGCAGCGTCTGATCGTAGGTAGCTGGGTGTTGATCACCATCAACACCTTGATCTTCGGCTTCGTGATTTTTCTGCCTCAATTCTTCCTGCGCCAGGGCCTGACTGTTACGCAGTCATTCGGCTACACGCTCGTGCTCGCCGGCGCGTCAATCGTCGGATGCGCACTTGGCGCGTTCTCGGCCGATTTTATTGGCAGGCGTTGGAGCATCATCGGTGCATCAGTCGTTACCATCATAGCGGGCTGGACGTACGCCAGCTTCAGCGCCGCCTCCGATCCCGCCATCGTGTTGAGCGTCGGCTTCGTGCTGATCACCGCGATCTATATTCAGACGGCAATCCTGTTCGGCGTGTACACGCCAGAGCTGTTCCCCACTGAGATCCGCCTGCGGGCCAATGGCATCTGCAATACCCTGGGCCGGCTTGCGACCGTGTTTTCCCCGTTCGCGGTAGGTCGCCTGATGCAGAGCTATCAACTGCCAGGCGTCATCGGTCTGATGATCGCCCTGCTCGCCGTGCAGATCATAGTGGTTTGGGGGTGGGGCGTGGAACCGCGCCAGCGGGCACTGGAAGATGTCGCGTTGGCACCTCAGGCCGTCTGACGGACCCTCGCGGCCGACTATGTCGATGCTGCAGGTGCTGCTGAACGTGACAGCGTTCGGGATGGACCTGCGGACGGCCATCGAGGCGCCGCGCTTTGCAAGCTACGCATTTCCCTCAAGTTTTGAGCCCCACGAGGCCTATCCCAACCGGCTCGCGGTCGAGGGACGAATGGCAACCGCGACACGCGATGGCTTGCGCGCATTGGGTCACGACGTGCTCGAGTGGCCTGACTGGACGCGGCTCGCCGGCGCTGTTTGCGCCGTCATCAAGGACAGCGAGGCAGGCGTTCTCGCCGCCGCGGCGGACCCGCGTCGCGCGGCCTATGCGGTCGGCTGGTAAAGGGCATTGCGACACGTCGGCTGCACGAGCGCAGCCCCGAGGGAGACGACTATGCGCGGACGCCGGCCTCTGTCCCTGCCGAGACAGCGGTGCAGGTGACCTCGGTCAAACGGCTGACGTCTTCACACGCCGTCGTACACTTTGAGGCACCCACCCCGTGGGCGCTGCAGGATGGGGTTCTGCCAGTCCTGCCATTCTAGCCAGTGCGCCATCTCGGCGACGCTCCGGGGGTCTGCTGGACGCATGTGCCGCGTTCGAGACATCCGCCTCGCCACACGATGTTTGATCGCGCAAGAGCGCTCAGTCCCCTATAATGTCCTGACCCGGTTCTTTCCGCTCAGTTTCATGGAAGGAACAACTAATGGACAGGTCGACAATCCGATCGAAGGCGATCGTAACGGCGACGGTGTTCGGCGCCGTACCCTCCATCCTGGGGGCCGGCATCGCGCAGTACCTGCGATGGAGAGGGACCGTTTGGCTGAGTAACGCGGGTGCCTTCTGGCCCACAGTATGTCTGATGACCTCGGTGGCCGTCCTTCTCACGTTGGCACTTTCGTCGTCAAGAGACAGAATGGCGCGCGTTTGCGGATGGTTCATCCTCACCTGGACGTGGCTGTATTTCCCGCTTTGGCTGACAGCGCGAGAGATTCCGCAATCTTCGGCGGTCGTAACCCAGGACGGACGCGCGTTTGTCGCCAGCGACTGGGCGCGGCAACCCTCAGACAAGGTGTGGCTCCTGACCGGTCGCGCCGACGACAAGATCGTGCGCAATGTCGTAGGCACAGCCACTGTCAATGGCGTAGAGGCGCAATATCGCTATTCGGAGTCGTACATCTCCAATCGAAGCCATGAGGAAGACCTCTCACCCCCCGTCATACGTGCCGCGGGCGTCATCCTGGCGGAAGAAGCCAACAAGCCCCGATCATTCCGGATCGCTTTGTTTGAAGGGCGCGATGTGCATGAGCAAATGCTGAGCAAGCTTTGCCGCGCCATCGTGCCAAACGAGGCGAGATGCCCACTGAAGTTGACCTTATCTCCGCAAACCGAGGCAACTATTCCTGGCGCTGTCTGGAGCAAGTCTTATACCGAAAGGGAAGCCGTGGACGAGAAGCACCTGCCGACCCTGGTGCAATTATTGACCCAAGATAGTTCTCGTCTCGTTGACCGAGACCGCGTTTTTGATCTGTTCATGGATCTTGCAAGCACGTGCGAGCAGCTTTCGGCAGTGGCCCGGAAATCAAGCATTCTCGACGACTCGCAGTTTGACTCATTGATCAAGAAAATTCTCGCGTCGCCCGGGTGTGGCAACGAAGCGGTGGCTATCGTTTCCAAAGTCCGCCGTTTGACGGAAGAGCACCGCCGGGAGCTTCGCGCCAAGGTTTTCCGTGAAGCGAGCCTTTCCCTTGTCGCCAACAGCGCAACCACGTTGCGCATCCGTGATGCCGAGGTTGCGCAGCTCGCGTTGCGCATGCACGCATCGTCGGAGCTGACTCCTGAGGTTGCGGTTCTGGTCTTGGAGAAGTTCGGCGAGAGATTGCCGGTTGAGGCTCAACAGGACGCCATTGAGTCGATCCTCAAGGCCAACGCCACCCATGCTCTCGCCGCGTTAAGTCATGTGAACTTCTCAAGCAGATGGCGCGGCAAGCTGCTGCAGAAAATCCTTTCCGACGCCAGCTACGAAGACCTCGAAGCCACCCGTCTGTCGCGAGACGCCTTGGAAGAGTTGCTCACGCCGGATGAGATGCGCTTACTGATCGCGGCCGTCATCAAGAGAAGCGCAACATCAGCGAAATGGCTCACTTTCGCCGCGGGTGTGCTTCCCATTCGCGCCATGACGCGTGACGAGCGCAAGACGCTCCTGAATGGGCTGTTGTTCGAAAGCACCAAATCAGCGCTCGAGTTTGCCAGCGAGTACAGGCGTTATTTGGACCCCCAGGAGGTCGACGAGATCACCCACGACTACACAAGGACGGTAGGGCCGGATTTCTGCCTGCACCTGTCGCACCGCAACAAGAACCGGAAGACCGACTACTTCAGCGAAGCGCAACTCCGGATCTTCCGTGATTGCGCCCAGTCCAAATAGGAGAGCCTCGTTCCAGGTCGCACTCGAGGGCGCCCGGCGGCCTGCCGGCATCAAGGTGGACCGACTTCCGGGTCCCCGCCAAGCGATCTCAGCTGATCCAGCCCCAAGCCTGAAGCAAGGCCCTGATTTTCGGCCACCATAGCTCCTGCGTGATGACGCCGAGCAGCGCGGCGCCGAGAGCTCCGCCGAAGGCGAGCGCCGTGCGTCGCAAGAAGCGGAGCGTCTCTTTGCCGGCATGCACCGAAACTGTGACTCTGAACTCACGGTCAGGAAGTCGTGCAGAGGTCGGAACGCCACGGCTGTCTTTGAGGCCGGCACTCACTTTGAGGTAAAGTTGGTGCATACCGGGCTTTTTCGGCGTGACGAGCCACGTCCAGCGCCCGAAGTCTTCCTTCTCGAAGGCCGAGCCGGCGATCAAGTCATTCATCACGAGCTGTGTGGTCTCGCTTTGGCGCTCGATGTCGAACGCACCCGGGCTGGAAACGAGAGTGATGGACATGGTTTCGACGATGGGGATGTCGGCTGTCGTGACGGAACCACGGCCCGCAATGCCTTCAGTCAATCCGGCGGCGTCTTCGCGGCCAAGGCGAACCTCGACCTGCTCGGGCTCCCCGACCCACATGCGGTCGGGGATCTTGTGCACCAGTCGGCCCGCTTCGGCCTCGATGCTTTCTTGGCTCGATGGTGCTTCATGCGGCCGTCGCGCCACCGTTCTTTCAGCTGGCGCAGCCTGGAGCGGATCAAGGCGATAGGGAGCGCTGCCCGAGGACCCGACGCCGGCGGGGCGCTCCCGCTGGATGGGCGGGAGAGTCTTCGGGCCAGAGCCCCGCGGAAGCGCGACGATGCGGGCGGCAAGAGCGTTCGTGTCGGAGACCATCAGGGACGGGAGCTGACGGAAGGGCTGCGGCAGCGCCTCGGCCGAAATACCGGGAGCCCGAAGAGATATCAGTCGCTCCAGCTGCAGGGCATCGGCCGCGATGGCAAGAAAGCCATCGTCCGTGTCGGCGCCCTCGCTCCAAACCGCGATGACAGCGTCGAACTCGGAAAGCTTCTCGCGAGCGGCGGAGACGCGGTAGCCGAATTCCGCAATGGAATAGACCTTGTGTCCTTGCCGCGTCAGGCTGTCCTGCAACGGTTTGACGCGCGCCGTCGAACCGATATAGCTCAGGAAAATATACGCCACGGTTCACCTCGGGATCGTCTCGGGCGTCACGATTGAGATTGCAGCGGCTTTGGTGAGGGATCGTTGGTCTCGAGCGCCAGCCGATGAAACCACGAGTCTTTGTACAAAAGGTGGCTTTGGTGTGAAGCTCGCCCTTGATCGCTCGGCTCGGGTTCGCTCCAACGCGGGTTCCGCGGTCGGCTAACGAGCGACCGCAGCGCATCGCGGCAAGTGTCGCCCGCGTAGACGATGAGCGATCAGCCTGGGAAGTGAGACTGCGCCCAGTGGGACTTACTGCACCGCAACAAGGTGAGCAGCATAGGACCGGAACGGGTCACGTTGAGACCACAGCGCACACGGGCTGTCATGCGGTGTACTAGACGGCTCGCTTGCTGGCGCGAACAGGTGTCGGTTGGGTGGGCACCAGCGCGCACAGTCGGGTGCCCTGGCGCGTGGCACGAACCGAGAGCGTGCCTCCAACTTCGGCAATGCGCTCCCGCATCGAGGCGAGACCCACCCCCTCTGCGCCTTCACGCCACTGCCCCTGGTCGGCGATCGTCAAGACGAGCGACCCTCCACTCGAGCTCAGCGCAATGTCGGCCGTCTTGCTGCCGGAGTGGCGGTGGATATTCATAAGCGCTTCCTGGACTATGGCAATTATGGCGCTCTCGATGCCCTCGCTCGGCCGGCCGCCATACTTTGTCGTAAAGCAAACTTTGATCCCCGCGCGGCTGGCGAACCCAGTGATGAGTGTGCGCAACGTATCGGTGAGACGGGAGGCGGAAGTTGCCGGTGAATGCAGGACATAGGATAGCGTTCTGAGGTCATGTAGAGCCCGGTCCAGTGTTTGGGTGAGTTCCACCATCACCTTATGGCCGGCAAGCTGTTCCGCACCCACCAGCCGCTCAAGTCGCTCAACAGCAAGCGAAGCCGCCACGAGGTCTTGACAGGTGGTGTCGTGGAGCTCTCTGGCAATCCGGCGCCGCTCGGACTCCCGCGATCGCGCAAGCTCGGCAGCGAGCTTGCGCAGCCCCTGTGGCGCCTGCTGCACCTCTACGAACGCAATCGCAAGGGCAGCAGAATTCGCGACCGTCTCCAGCAGTTCCAGCTCCTCGGGCGTGACCTGCCGAGAGATTGCCCAGTAGGCACCCATGGCCGCAATGGCTGCCCGTTCGTGCCGCACCGGGACCATGGCTAAGCTCCGCACGAACGTCGGTCTGTACGCATCCTGAGGAATGCGAGGGTCTGCGTAGATGTCCTGAACGACAGCGGGTTTTTCCTCCGTCATGCACCATCCGGAAATACACGCGCTCATAGGAAAGCGGCGCCCCTTCCAGAGAGGTGAAACTGCGTCCTCCTCCGCGTAATAGCAAAGGTCGCCGTCGCGAAGGATGAACGTGACACCGTCGGCGTGCAGCAGGGATCGCGCCGCCTGTGTGGTGGTTTGCATGACTTCGGAAATCGTGCGCGCAATTGCCAGCCGGCGCACGGTCGCAACGAGGCCGGCAACCTCAGGGGCATCCTGCCGGACCAGCGGGTATAGGTGCACGGCTGTGCGCCCTGTTGGCATACAACCGCGAGGTCTGGAACGCATTTTTTGGAGCCGCCATCCCGTTCGATCTGTTCGATACAGCCGCTCTATCTCGCGCTCTGGGCTTGGGAGCCAATCGGGGTTTTCACCGATTTTCGGTAGGCAAGACTGCCGAGAGGCCGCTCGCGCGACCCAATTCTTGTTCGCCGATGGACATTGCGGCGCAGGAGGGTTTCAATGCAAGTGCCATTAACTTCTGGGTTGGGTCAACAGTTCACGTGTCGCGTCGCTCGACAGCACGGCAGAAGCTCGTCAGATTCCTGACGGAATCGCCGCGACGCAGGACGGGCGGATCACAGCCCTGCTCGCGGTAGCAACTTGGCGTTTGGAGGATGGGTCCTAGACTGCACGAGGCGTAAGCTGCTATCTCCGAACGGCTCGAATTGTCGGCTGACGACGACCGAATTCAACCTCCTCCACGTGCTCGTGCAGCGGGCCCAACCGGGTGCTATCGCGCGATCAACTCATGGATCTTGTCAAAGGCCAGCACTGGGTCGCAAACGACCGTGTAATCGATAACCAAGTTGGCCGGCTGAAACGTAAGATGGCGGCTGTGGGCGATGGGGAGCCAGTCCGACGCACCGTTCAGCGGCGCAAGCCATAGCGAGGCGGCAAGCGCAGAGAGCGCCGCAGCAACACTACCCGCGCGGTAGCCGCCGGCGGCCGCGGCAATGGTTACCGCGGGATAGAGCGTGATGTAGGCAAGCCGCGTTCCGAGCCCGTCGAGCAGCGCCAACCTCACAAAAAGGGCAGCAGCAACGACCGGTATGGCAACACTCAAATGGAGCATAGGCGAGCGACGTTGCCACGCACCAGCGGGTTGCCAACGTTCAACCGGCCCGAGAACTCCTGGAAGAACCGCGATCGTAAGACGGCGGCTCTCATCACCGCCGCAGCGTCACGAAGGCGTGTATTTCCTTCAACGGGCCACATGCGTTGGTCTGCGGGGTCCCCGTTTGTCCGAGCCGCGCCGGTAGCGCCGCGGCGTTGAGCAATCCCTCTACGGGACCCACGCTACCCTATCGTTTAGGTTGGCGTGCTTGATCTAAGTCAACGACACCTGTGCCGAGCGCTTCAGCTCCGATCGGATGCGAATGGATTCCGATTTGCGATTGTCCTGCCCACCAAGCGTGATCCTGTTTCGGGCGATCGACGTATGTCGCAGGGACTCACATGCGCAGGGGTCTGCATTGGGCGCAGCAATGATCGCGTCCTTGATCGCCGTCGGGTTGGTTGCACCCCCAGGAGAGCCGAGCACGCCGACCGACGCAAAACCTGCAACTGTCTTGTTCGACGCTGCCCGCTCAATCGCCGGTACTCACATCGTGGCACTAGCCGGCAAACTCACGTTGATGGACGTAGCGCAGTGGGTTTTGGAGTCCAGCTAAGTGCTTGGTGCCGCAGGAGGGATTTGAACCCCCGACCCACGCATTACGAATGCGTTGCTCTACCCCTGAGCTACTGCGGCTTTCGGGCGCTTCTCTGTTGGACGGGCCCGAGACTGGCCCGACAACCATGAGCCGTATGAACTTGTCAACCACCCTTGCGGCCCGGGATAGCTGGTTCGGGCCGTAGAAGGCGTGCCGCTCCGTCACGGCGCGCTTCTTCCCTACACTATGGCCCAGCTGTGCCGCAACCTCCCAGGCGACACCCCACGTCTGCGCATCCAGCGTCCTGCCGCGCGACGGAACGAATAGGGGGAGCAGCGCGCCGCCCCAGCTAGTCGCGGGCCGGCACAAATCCGTCCTGCTGCTGGTCAGGGGTCGCCCGTCAGCACATCCGGCACGCTCGCCAATTCCGCCGCCGGCTACGAAACGGCAGCGCTTCGCTGCGCATCATAGTGCTTGGCGGCAGAAAGTATCGCGCTGATCAGATCTGCGCGCGATGGTCGGGCCTTGCACGCACTCCCGGAAAGCACCAGTCCGGACGCCTTGGCGATCGATCTCAGATCTTCGATGGCCCTCACTTCCTCGAGTTTGCCGCGGAGCACGCCCTCACCATGCAGTCTCAGAATGTTGACCGCGTGGAACTCCGCAGCGTCGAAGGCCCTTCGCTCGGCGCGTTGCGGCGGCGGCTTCCCGCTCGATAGCTGCCTGGCTCCGATCGCTGCTATGAGCTCCTTTGCCAAAGTCGGGTTCTTCCGCGCTTCGTGCACGATGACGTTGAAGACCCGCTCGAGGATCTCGTGTGCCGGAAGCTGTTTCATTCCGCAGCTACCAACACTGGTTGATTGATCACGTTGAGAACGGCATCGGCCAGGGCGCTCACGTGCTGGGCGGCCGAGCCGAATTTCGAGGCCAGCGAGCCTGGCTCATCCCGATAATCGAGCGCGGTCGCGAGCGGCTGCGTCGCCGGGATCTGGACCCCAAGTGAAGGATAGCGCCCGGCGACGGCAGAGATGATGCCCTGAGCGCGGCCATCCTGGCCCGACACGCGGTTGGCAATGGTGCGCAAGCCTGCCCGCCCCATACCCTTCAACCGTTGGGCGAGCCAACCCACGTTGTCTTCAGCCGTTCGATCGGGGATGTACGGGATCAGCACCAGATCCACCGCACGCAGGGCGCCCCAGACCAATTGCGAAAGCCCTGGTGCACAATCGATCACGACCTGGTCGTAGGCTCCGTCAGCAGATCGGATGATCTGCCCCATCCGCTCCTGCATATGATCGAAGGCTTCGCTGATATTGTGATGGCGCGCCTGCTGCGCGATCATCAGCAACGCCTCCTTGTCGTCGAGATCGTGCGCGCTGGGGATGAGATCAAGCGCCGGCGTGCTGCCATCCGCAAGCCGCACGTCGCCGATCCCGCGCGCAACATACTCGGCCGAGCTGATGGGCTCGTTATCGGTAATCTGCGCGAGAAGTCCGGAGGTCGTCTGCTTCGATTCCCGCGCCGCCCGCCAGCGCTGATGACCCATCAGCACGATCGACGTGCTGGCCTGGGCATCAAGATCAATCAGGAGGACCTTTTGCCGACGTCCTACGGACAAGCCATAGGCCAGCATCATGGTAATCGTGGTCTTGCCGACCCCGCCCCGACGGTTCGAGACGGCGATGAACTTTGTCACTGAGGGCTCCCCAACCTTGCTTCACCGATGCAGGGCCCTCATCCCCATCGGCATTGACGGTCGCTTCCCAGAACAGCTCGATCCCCTTGGCCAGAACCGCGCGGCCGACAGCAATCCCCGCGGAATCGAGCTGAACCCGCTTCTGAATGTACTGAGAATAATGGCGGAAACTCGGCTTAGTGCAACCATCGGCAGAGCGCTGCCCCCGCAGCATAGGCGATAGCCGTTTCAGTGCATCCGTAGTGGCCGTGTCTAGCCGAGGCTGCGGCCCAGCCGTTCGGCACGCAAGACTATGAGGGCACGTGCAGGCATTGCCCTGAGCTCATCCGTAGTCGGACGTATTCTCCCTGCACGCAACTGAGATATCCGCCATCCGCTTGCGGTCTGCATCGGGACGCAAGGCTGACATGCAGGATCGCACCGCGGCGGCCCCTATCCACAGCAGCGAGCATGACGTTCGTTGCGTGCGCCAGGCCCAGCGCGTAGTGACTCGGTGGGTTTCGGTGCTGATGCACACCATTGCGATTGCGGGGAAGACGGGATGACGGTCCATCGGGACGCGCGGCCATCACGGCGCGCATTCATCAAGACTATGGTGATTGGGGGCGTTGCGACGGTGGTGACGCTGCCTGGGCGCTGGCTCAAGCCGATGGTGACCGTAATCGTCCCGCCGGCGCATGCCGCAATCTCGGCGCCCGCCACGACGACGACGACCACGAGCACCACAACCGCCGGGCCGACTACGACTACGACCACCACTACGACCACGACCACGACCACGACTCCGGCTCCCACTTTTCCCCCGACCGAGGAGCCTCCCACCGATCCGCCCGGGCCCTGAAGGGCTCGAGCCGGCACGTCGAATGCAACAATGGGGGGTGAGGTGAGCACGAACTCGAGCAACGGGACGCTGAGCACAGACCCGCCCTGATCATGCCCGGAAGCTTCGCCCCACAATGCCGCGCCCGCGCGAGCGCGCGTCGCCCCATCGAGTGATTTGTCCAATGCTGATTGAACTTGCAGGAAGCTCGGTTCGCATCGAAGCGTGCCCGTCGATTGCAGAGGACATCGCGGCCGCCTTCCCCCGGCACACGAGATCGCCCGCCCCCGCGCAGCGCACGGTCATCATCCGATCGGACGCAGGCGGCCTCTACACCGTTGACGACGCCATCGAGCCGCCGGCAAGGGAGTTGACGCGCGGCGACGTCATGACGTTCGCGATGGAAGCCATCATTCGCGCGCTCGTATGGGAGCTGAGCTCATCCGTCGCGCTCCATGCAGGTGCGGTATGCAAGAACGGATCCGGCATCCTCATTCCTGGACGCTCGGGTGCCGGCAAGTCGTCGGTCACGGCTTGGCTCGTGGAGCAGGGCTTTCAGTACATCACCGACGAGATCGCCGTCATCGACGAGGCAGGCAGGGCCTTCCTGGGCCTGACGCGCGCCATGGTGATCAAGCCGGGCGCCGCAGAGGCGATCGCCGACTTCTCGCGCTTCCGCAATGCGCAGGTGGGGCGGGGCGGCTGCCACGAGATGTTCTATCCGGCCGATGCCGGCAGCGCGGCCACGGCCATGGTGCGCATGCAGCCCTGCGCGCTGATGGTGTTTCCCGAGTTTTCAGCCGATGCGGACACCGAGATCGGCGTGCTGACGAGCGGCCAGGCCGTCGCCCGCCTGATCGACTGCAACCTCAACGCGCGCAACCTGCGCGACGGCGGCTTCGGCGCCTTGTCGCGGCTGGCTCGCAACGTCACCGCGATCTCGCTGAGATACGCGGACTTCGGCGACCTCAAGGGCGCTCTCGACGCGCTCGCCGATATCGCGATCGAGAAGGCGAGAACGCCTGCCGAGCTCCGCAGGCTCCTGGCGGCTGTTGCCCGCACGCCCACCGAAACCCCGCCTGCCCCCGCTCCCGCCGCGCCTGCCGTGCAGGTGACGGCCTACGACGTGCCGCCCGCGACGCCGCGCGGTGAAGCACGAAAGCTCACGATCGGCATGGCGACCTACGACGACTATGACGGCGCGTATTTCTCCGCGCAGGCCATCCGGCTCTATCATCCGGAGGTCCGTGACGACACCGAGATTCTCATCATCGACAACCACCCGGACGGCCGCTGCAGCGCGGCGCTGAAGCGCCTCGATCAGAAGATTCCGGGATGCCGGTATGTGCCCATGCAAGCGCGCTGCGGCACCGCCGTGCGCGACCTCGTGTTCTCGGAGGCCAGCGGAGCCTACGTGCTCTGCCTAGACAGCCACGTCCTCGTGCAGCCCGGCGCCATCAAGCGCCTGCTTGCATACTTCGAGCAAGATCCGCTTACGAACGACCTTCTGCAAGGACCGCTCCTGAACGACTCGCAGAAGAAGGTGATGACGCACTTTCATCCGGAGTGGCGCAACGGCATGTACGGCTACTGGGCAACCGATGAGCGAGGCGTCGATCCCGAGGCGCCGCCTTTCGAGATCCCCATGCAGGGCCTGGGCCTCTTCGCCTGCCGCAAGGCCGCGTGGCGGGGCTTCAATCCGCTATTTCGCGGCTTTGGCGGCGAGGAAGGCTACATCCACGAGAAATTCCGCCAGGCTGGCGCGCGCTCGCTGTGTCTGCCGTTCCTGCGTTGGCTTCACCGCTTCGAACGCCCATTGGGCATTCCTTACCCGATCAAGTGGGCCGACCGCGTGCGCAACTACATGATCGGGCACCGCGAGCTCGGTCTGCCCGAGGATCGACTGATCGCTCATTTCCAGGAGCGCTTGGGCAAGCAGACTGCCGACGACATCGTCGCTTCCATCAAGGCCGAATTCGACTGGGCCTGAGCAGCGGGACGAGATCCACTTGAATGGAGGGACACGGGCCATGCGCCGGGCCATCGCCCTTTTCGTCGAAGACAAGCCGCACCTTCTGATTCATTCGCGTTGGCTCCATCAGTCCTGGTCTCATATCGGGTGCGAAGACACCGATCTCGTCTTCATGGGGACCCGGAGCGCACTGGAGAAGCTGCCGCCGGACGTGATCAGGATCGAGCAGCGGCCCGTGACCGACGATCCAGGCTGGCTCAATTACGGCTACGTCAATTCCATCGCGTGCCTGGATCACCCGAGCGCCGCCGTTCTCAACGACTACGACATGGTGCTCAGAAGCGACGTCGACACCCTGCTGACACGCGCCTGGAATTGCTTTCATCCCACGGAGCTCACCACCGGCCGCGGTGCCTATTCCAACGACGACAAGGTGCGGGAGAACGTAACGCGCATCGCCTCCAAGTTCGGCTACACGCATCGCGGCGTCACAAATGTGGGCTCCACGATCTACGGCCCACCCAGGCTGGTGCGCGACATCTGCAGGCTGGCCACCGATCTCACCCGCTATATCAGGACCGTCGAGTTCGGGACCGAGAAGGGGCAATGGCCCAGCTGGTATTGGGGCGTATCAACCCTCTACGCGACGGAAATCGCCGTGAACCACCTTGTCCCGTCCTTCCGGTCCCCCTCGCGCGAGCTTCTCGACTACGTCAGCACCTCGACCGAGCGGGTCGATGGGCATCCCCACATCCATTGCTGGCACACCAGCAAGTTCTTCTCCAAGTTCGAGTTCCACAAGGGTGCTTATGATCACATCGAAGAGCGCAGCCTCGATCTGGACGTGGTCAGCGAATACTGCCTGTCGATGGCGCTCCGCGCGCGCAGGTGAGGTGCTCGAGGAAGTGCGGATGTAGTGCCCAGGTTCGCAACTCGAGACGGGTGCGGCCAGCGCCGCAGCAGGTTGGCAATCTTCTATCAGGGGTCGGGGACATGTCGACGCAGGTGATGCCCAAACAGGCGGAAGGATTTCAGTCGGAAGAGCTCGATGGCGAGTACCTCATCTTCCGCCTAGGCATGCACAGGGCGATCCATCTCAACCAGACGGCCGGGATCGTCTGGCGGCTGTGCGACGGTACGCGCTCCGCGGGAGAGATCAGTCAGCTGCTGGCGACAGAGTATCCCGCGGACAGCGCGCAGGACATTTCCCGTGACGTCAGCGAGATCATTGGACGGCTGACGGAGATCGGAGTGCTGCATCCGGCTTGAAAGGGCGTCTCGAGGAAGTCCCATCCTCGCTGCACCGATGGAGTGGATCACTTCTTCAGCAAAGCGCGGAAGGCCTTGCGGCGCCAGGAGTGCAGCCGTCGCGCAGAACCCATCGTCGAGAGCGCGGCACCGGGCCCGATCAGCATCCGGCCGGGGCCGGCCCAGCGCACGCTGCCCATGGCGCGCGCGATCTCACGACACCGGGGCTCCGCGAACATGCGGCCGGCGAGGTCGAGGCCGACCACGGCGGCAAGGCGAGCGCCCGTGCGTGCGATCAGGCGCTCGAAATCCGCCTCCTCGGCGCCCGGCCTGAGCTTGCGCGCGCCCTGGAGAATGTCCACGACCTGGCGCAGGCGCTCGTATTGGTGCAAGGCACCGTGCACGAGAGCGATGGTGAGGTGAGTCGCCGAAGAATTCGGCTCACCCTCCAGGTCCTCGTGAGCGAACGAGATCGTCCGGCGCAGATCGGGATGGTGGACGAGATTCGTGTGAACCTCCACGACCAGAGCCTGGTTCTCGGCATGGACCCACTTGACCTCGAGACGGACCGGATCGTGGTCCCAGTCGGCGAAGCGAAAACCGCTTGCGCTGAGGACCTCCGACAGCGGCCCCGTTGCTGATGGGGCGGCAAGCAGGTCGATATCGGTGAAGGTGCGCAAGGATTTGCGGGGGTAGAGGTGCTCGGCGAACGCACGGCCCTTCACGAGCGCCACGGCCAAGCCCCCTGCACCGGCAAGGATGCGGTCGGCGTACCGGCTCAGCATTCCCGTGAGCGCATTCGCCTCCCGCCACCGCGAGGCTGCGGATGCTTGCGCGGAGGCGAACTGCTCCTCGCCCAGCGCATCCCGGAGCCTGGCCAAGACGGCGGGCAGCACGCCGTGCGCGTCGGCCAATGCGAGCAGCTCGGCTCCCGCCACTGCCGACATGGCGCGCATGCCATCGGCCGGTTCTTGAGCTTCCGGATCGGAGGCAGCGACGAGCAGGCGATGGAACTCGCGCGTTCCCGGTCCACGGCTCGTATCTCGATCGTCGGCCATGTGAGCCTTGGCGCACCCCACCGCAGGACTGGCGATTTCCCGGGGCGATCCCGTTGCTCGGGACGACGGGCATAGTCAACCAGCTGTTCCGAATCGCTCCCGGCAACCAGCCTACACCGCTCCCTCAGCTCCCGGCCCCTGCGCGCGTGACGGGCGCGCGAAAGGCGCGGAAACACGGCCGAGGCGGAACTTGCACCGACGATGAGGTGTTCCGGGCGAGACAGCGCGAAGCCTCCGGTCCGAGTAGCGATATGCCAGCCCGCGCCGCCCTCCACCGAGCGCGGGTGAAGCCGCCGGCGCTCCGTTGGTAGCCTCCACCCGAGCGCCGGCGGCCGTTAGATCGAGGGCCTGCTGCAGATGGCCGCGATCACGATGTCGAGGGGCTGACCACGCGCTCCGCTCTCCGGGCTCTCCATTCCTCGAAGCGCTGCAGCACGACGAACACCGACGGAACGAATACGACGGTGAGCAAGGTCGAGCCCAACATCCCCGTCAGGACCGCGATGCCGATCGACTTCTGCGCGTTGGCACCGGCGCCGGAGCCGAGCACGAGCGGCACGACGCCCAGAATGAACGCGAACGAGGTCATCAGAATTGGCCGGAAGCGGACGCGCGCGGCCTCGACTGCCGCCTTCTCGATCGGATGCCCGTCGTGTCGGCGGAGCGCGCGTGCAAACTCGACGATCAGGATCGCGTTCTTGGCGGAGAGAGCGATGAGCAGGATGAGGCCGATTTGGGTATAGAGATTGCTCGGCACGCCGAGAGCGAGCAGCGCGCCGGCGGTGCCGAGCAGTGCCAGCGGCACGGACACGATCACCGTCAGCGGCGCGATCCAGCTCTCGTACTGGCCGGCGAGCACCAGATAGACGAGCAGCAGACTCAGCGCGTAGACGAAGTAGATCTGGTTGCCGATCTCCTTCTCCTGGTACGACATGGCCGTCCACTCGTAGCCGCTGCCGGGAGGCAGCGTGCTCTTGGCAATCTGCTCAAGCAGATCGAGGCCTTGGCCCGAGCTGAAGCCGCGCGCGGTGTTGGCGATGATCGTCGCCGCCGGATAGAGGTTGTAGAGCGATACCAGCGATGGTCCGCTGACATTGGTGATCTCGGCCAGGGTCCCGAGCGGCACCATGCCGCCCGCATTGTTGCGCACCGCCAGGGTTCGCAGCGATTCGGGCTGCAGGCGCGCGGCGGCATCCGCCTGCACGTAGATCTGGAACACGCGCCCGAACTTGTTGAACTGGCTGATGTAGCTGGAGCCGACATAGGAGCTGAGCGTATCCAGCGCGTTGCCGAGAGGCACGCCGAGGGTCTCCGACTTGACCCTGTCGATGACGATGTTGAGCTGCGGCGCATCGGCGCGGAAGGAGTTGCGCACGACCTGGAACATCGACTGGTTCGACGCGCGCTCGGTGATCGCCTGGGCCAGATTCTCGAGCTTGGCATAGTCGAAGCTCCCGTCGCGCAGCTCGACCTTCATGGTGGCGCCCGAGACGTTGCCGATGCCCTGGATCGGCGGCGGCGGGATGACGAGCGCCAGGCCGTCATCGAGCGTCTTCACGCGCTCGGAAAGGCCGTTGTAGAGCGCGAGCAGCCCCTCGGCCTTGCCGCGCTCCGACCAGTCCTTGAGGATCACATAGGCGATGCCGGCGTTGGCGAGGCTGGCGTTGTCGTCGAGCGCGTCCAACCCGGCGATGGCGACGACCTTGTCGACGCCCGGCTGCTGGTGGACGCGCCTGGCCACCTCATCGAGCGTGCGCGTGGTGCGCTCGAGCGCAGCACCTTCCGGCAGCTGCACGGCGATCAGGAAATAGCCCTGGTCCTCGATCGGCAGGAATGCGGTCGGCACGCGGCTCAGGCCATAGACCGCCACGGCCACCAGCGCGGCGACGATGCCGGCCATCAGTCCGCTGCGCGCGACCATGCGCCCGATCAGACGGGCATAACCGGCCTCGAGCGCGTCGTAAGCCAGATTGAAGCCGCGGTAGAAGACGTTGCGGCGCCCGGGCGGGGTCGTCTCGCGCAGCCACAGGGCGCACTGGGCAGGCTTCAGCGTCATGGCGTTGATCGCGCTGATGACGGCGGTCGCGGCGATGACGAGCGCGAACTGCCGATACATCTGCCCGCTCAAACCGGGCAGGAAGGCCGCAGGCACGAACACGGCCATCAGCACCAGCGTGATGCCGATGATGGGCCCGAGCAGCTCGTGCATGGCCTTGACCGTCGCATCGTGCGGCGTCAACCCGTGCTCGATGTGCTTGGCCGCGCCCTCCACCACCACGATCGCGTCGTCGACGACGATGCCGATGGCGAGAATGATCGCGAACAGCGTCGTCAAGTTGACCGAGAAGCCGAAGGCGGCCATGGCCGCGAACGCGCCGATGATCGTAACGGGAACGGTGGTCGCCGGCACCAGGGTGGCCCGCCAGTCCTGCAGGAAGACGAGGATCACGATGAGCACGAGGACGGCGGCCTCGATCAGAGTCTTGTAGACCTCGTGCACGGCGGCGTTGACGAACTTGGTGGTGTCGAAGGGTACGCTCCAGGTCAAAGCCGGCGGGAATGCCGACTGAAGCGCGCGCATGCGGTCCTCGACGCGCTTGGCGACCTCGAGTGCGTTGGCCTCGGGCAGCTGGAAGATCGCGAGCCCCGCGGCCGGCTGGCCGTCGAGCTTGAATGTCTGGCTGTATTGCTGGGCGCCGAGCTCGATGCGCGCGACATCGCGCAGCCGCGTTATCCGGCCGCTGCCGGTGGTATCAGCCTTGATGATGATGTCCTCGAACTGGGTGACATCGTCGAGCTTGCTCGGCACGTTGAGCGTGTATTGGAACTCCTGCCCCTTGGGCACGGGCGGAATGCCGAGCTGCCCGGCCCCGGTGGTGCGGCTCTGCAGATTGACGGCGTTGATCACGTCGGCGGGGACGAGCCCGCGCGCCTGCAGCTTCTGCGGATCGAGCCAAAGCCGCATCGCATACTGGCCCGCGCCGAACACCGAGACGTTGCCGACGCCGTCGATGCGCGAGACCTCGTCGAGGAGATTGATGGTCGCAAAATTCGACAGGAACAGACTGTCGTAGCGGCCATCCGGCGAGCTCAAGGCCACGATCTCCAGGATCGAGGTCGAGCGCTTGGCCGTCTGCACGCCCTGGACCTGCACGCTTTGCGGCAGCGAGGGAAGGGCACTGGCGACCCGGTTCTGTACGAGGATCTGGGCCTTGTCGGCATCGGTGCCGATGCGGAAGGTCACCGTGAGCGTGTAGGAGCCGTCGCTCGTGCTCATCGACGACATGTAGATCATGCCCTCGACGCCGTTGACCTTCTGCTCGATCGGCAAGGCGACGTCGCGAACGACGGTGGCGGCGCTGGCGCCGGGATAGCGCGCGGTGACCTGCACCGTGGGGGGTACGATGTTGGGATACTGGGCGACCGGCAGCCGGGCGAGGGCGACGAGCCCGAGGATGATGGTGAGGACGGCGATGACGTTGGCGAGGACCGGGCGCTCTATGAAAAACCGGGCGATCATGGCTTGCCCTCGCGCGCCACCGGGGCCGCGGTCGCGGCGCTTCCCGCCAGCACGACGTCGACCGGCTTCACGACGCTGCCCGGTATCGCCCGCTGAATGCCGCGCACGACGACGCGGTCGTCGGGCTTGAGCCCGACCTTGATGATGCGCAGCCCGCCATCGACCACATCCCCCGTCTCGACGGGGCGCTGCTCCACCACGTTGTCCTTGTTCACAACCAGCACGTAGCGCCCCTGCTGGTTGTTGCCGAGCGCGCGGTCCGGCACGAGCATGCTTTCCACGTCGCGCTGCAACGGCACGCGCACGCGCACGAACAGGCCAGGAAGCAACACCGCCTCCTTGTTGGCCAGTACCGCCCTGACCGGCAGCGTGCCGGTACTCTGGTCGAGATCGGGCGCGATATAGTCGATCGTGCCCTTGTGCGGATAGCCGGTCTCGGTCTGCAGCCCGACCTCGACGGGGATCGGCCCGAGGTCCTTGATCGTCAGGCCCTGCTTGCGGAGCTGGTCGCGGATCTGCAGGACCTGCTGCTCGTTGACATTGAAATTGACGTAGATCGGATCGATCTGGACGAGCGTTGCCAGCTTGGTCGGGCCTCCGGCGCCGACGAGCGCGCCGGGATCGACGAGCCTCGCCGTGACGACGCCCGCGAACGGCGCCTTGATCTCCGTGTAGCCGAGATTGATCTTGGCCTGCTGCACCTGACCCTTGGCCTGCTCGAGGGCGGCGAGCGTGGAGTCGCGCTTGGAGCGGCTCTCGTCGAGCTTGGCCTCGCTCGCCACTTGGCGCTGTTGCAGGGTCAACTGGCGATTGAGATCGGCTTCGGCCTGCACCAGCAGGGCCTCCTGCTGCTTCTGCGTGGCCTCGGCGATCTGCAGGCTCGTCTCGTAGGGCAGGCGCTCGATCTGGAAGAGGGTGGTGCCGGCAGCGACCTTCTCGCCCTCCTTGTAGCCAATCTTCTCGAGAAAGCCCTGCACGCGGGCCACGAGATCGACCTTGTTGAAGGCCGACGTGTTGCCCGTCAGCTCGAGGTACAAGGTGACGTGCTTCACCTCGGGCTTGGCAACGCCGACCTCCGGGGGTGGCGGCGGCTGATACTTGTTGCGGTCATCACAGCTCGCCAGCAAGACGCTGCAGCAGGCGAGCACCGCCAAAGGAAATATCCGCGCCACCATCACGCTCCGGCTCCTGGATTCCCGCCCTCAACGCCCGTCGGATCGAACCTGCAGCCGACAGAGAAATGCCTATACATCCGCGCCAGATCGAGTGCCGACGGCAAGCATCCTGGCGCCTAACTCTTACCCTATCCCTAGTGTCCCGATCGCGAAATTCGTCTGCATCTGCGGCGAGCCCGGAACGAACTATGCGGATTTCTCGATCATCACACTAGCCGGTCGGCATCACTTGCGCACTTCTCGAGCTCTCTTGGAGGGGCGCGCGGGCTTTGCGTCCGATGCCCAGACGCGGAGTATCCTTGCCGTCTCGTCGTCCATCGGAAAGAAGCTCTCGATGCGGAGCTCCTGGGCGGTGACGTCCTGCGGAGTTCCGAGCGTTGCGATCGTCGTGAACAGAGCGAGTGCAATCCCCCCTTTGCGGAAATGCATGGGCAGCACCAGACCCGCCGATTGCTCCGGCGTCGGCCTCTCCACGGCTGATCGCACGCCTTTGTAGGCGAGCAGCCTCGGCATCTGGATAGCCACGACGACTGCCGTGCAGAAACCGGCGCCGAGCGCCCGTTAGCGGGCGCGCCTTGGAGCAGATGCGCTACCCGCCACTCTCCCTGGCGGGCCTTGTCGCCGGCCTTATCGGCTCGACGAGCCTCGGCTCGGGTTGAGGCGGCGGTCTCGTCGCCGGCCGTATCGGCTCGACGAGCGTTGGGCCCGGATCGGCCACGAGCGAAGCCGACCGCAGCGATGCCGATGCCGAGCTTGCGGCTCTCGGCGGCACGATCCCCCGCTCGGCAATTGGGATGGGGGCCGAGCCCGGTCGTTGCACGATCAAGTCCTCGAGCCTGCCGGACGCCGCTGCCACGCGCTCGATCCGCGCCGGCGCGAACGGCAGGGCGACGGCCGGTGCGCCGGGATGTGCCCGCAGTGTCTCAAGCCTGTGCTCGTACTCGTTGAGCATCGGCAGGCCCTCGTTGCCCCCATGATTCACGACCTCGAGCTGCGGCGCCGCCGTCTTGAGGATGGTCGCGATCACGATGCCGGCGAGAGCCTGGAGCGGCTCGAGCTCCTCGGTCATGTTCTTGGCGACTTCCATTCCCGGCCCGGCACTTCCCTTGTCCGTCGCGTGGAAGCTCACGACATCGTAGGGCGCCACCTGCAGGACGATCACGAAGCGCCGCCCCCTCGCATCGGTCCACTGCTTGCTCATGTAGAACGGCACGAACACCGAGCCGCTGTGGGAGGAGATGGTGTCGAAGGGGTCGGTATTGCGCGTGCTGTTGTGGAACTCGTGGAAGACGAAGTACCTCATGTCTCTCGGGGCGCGCCGCCGGTAGGACTGCCCCTCGCGCAGTCGCGGGCTGCGGACGATGAGCACATATTCCGCCGGCGAGACCCATATCCTTCCGGGCGGGATCCAGCCCTCCGCCCCGAGGGCGGGAAGCGAGAGATTGCATGCCAACCGGACGCAGCTCTTGAATGAGCCGGGCGCCGGCGCCGTGCCGTCGGTCGCCCTCAATGTGGCCATGGCGTCGTTGAACGCCTCCTGGCCCCGCTCCGTCCGATAAAGCGGCCAGCCGTCGGCGAGCGCCTGATCGCCTTCGGTGCGTGGCGCCTGCGTGGCCGCCGCGCGCGACACCTCGACATTCCTGCCCCTGATGAGCAGGGAGGCCTGGTCCCCCTGCGCCACACTCTTGGCCGGTGCCGCCAAGGCCAGAAGCGTCGCGAGCGCGAGGACCGCAACGCCGGCTGGCAGGATCGCTCGGACGGCCCTCCCCACGCGGCCTCGGAATTGACTGTCTTGCGCCGGCCCGCCGGACGCGGTGTCGGCAAACGCGACGGGCCGCGCCACGGGGGATGCACCGAGACGGCCCAAGGAGTTGCGGAAGCCCTCGCCCAGCAAACGTCTTCCCCGTTCGAATTTGCTTTCACGCATGTGATGGACCAACATCAAGGCCGAACCGCGCCAAGAGATTGACGGAAATGCGCATTCCACCTTCGTCTGCGCGGGGGGCTGCACGCCGTCCTCTCCAAGGGTTGCAGAGAAGGGTTACGGAGAGGTGAGCTGCGGGAAGCCGCGGCACACGCTGCTGCCCGCGGCCCGATACACGCTTTCGCATCGCTTGGCGGCTGTGACGTTGGCGAAAGGGGGCGCCGTTTACCCCGGTTGCGCCAATCCCCGGCTGGCGGACGTGTGCAATATTGAGTCCGCTCCGGTTCTCGAAGGGAGCGGGTCGCAAACGCGTTGCGGTCCTGCCCCGCCGGAGGTCGCCCGGGCTCGGTGGATCGGATCGGTTCAAGCAGCCTTGAAGGGCGAGGCGGGGCGTCAGGACCGCAGCATCCCGGCGCCTTACAAATACGGTCCGGCGGCTCGACGCCCCGCCCTTCGCTCTCCTCAACCGACGCCCGCAGCAAGCGGGCGGCGGGCAATCGGCGTCCCCGCGAGCCGGCGGGATTCCACCACGAGACTAGACGCGGTGCCTGGGGCTGAATGCCCGCTCTCGCCTCCCTTGGCGGGTGTGACGGGGCAAGCCGGCCGTGACAGCAATGCCGGGGGGCGTGGGTCGACCCACGATTGGGGGTTGGAGAGGTTTGCGTTCCGGTGCGTGTCCGAGTAGAAGAAGTGTCTTCTGTTGCCAGGCCGACCCGGTCGGGGCCCCTCTGCGCGGGCTTGGCCGATTAAGTGACTGCCGACAAGAGCTTGCCGCCTTAGCTCAGCTGGTTAGAGCACCAGATTGTGGATCTGGGGGTCCGTGGTTCGATCCCACGAGGCGGTACCAATGAAATCAATAACTTAGTCGCTCAGCCTGTTCCGCAAGACCAGCATTGCGGAACGACGGCGGAACGTGAAAGACCCCTCCCCTCCCTCGCGGATAGCCGCGCCTCGCGCTCGTGCGCACACGAGCTGGCGGCCGACCCCCGCCTGTCATCTTCAATCGCCAGTCGAGCCCCGCACCGCCGTTGGCCCTGGTGCGAAGTAAGCGAGGAAAGGTCGAGTTGCCGACCTATGAAGCCTTCCAGCAATGCGCGCGAACTCCTCTGGCTGCTCCTGGCGGCGCTGGCTGTTGGCGCCCTCGCCAGCGTCGCCGGCTGGCTCCTCATGGTCGAGCACGCCGCGCCAGAGACCGTGGAAATGGCCACGCCCGCCGCGCGCAAGGCGCGGGAGAAACGCATGCGCCTCTCTCCGTCAGACGGGCGCCGCAAGCGCAAGACCGGGCGGACAGCGCAGTTCAATGTGAAGATACGCGCCGACCTCAAGACGAAGGTCGTGCAAGCGAGCCGCGATCACCGGCTCTTCATCGCCGAGCTGGTTGAGCAGGCCCTTACAGCCTATCTCGCGACCCTGGAGCGCCGGATCGAGGCCACGCGTTGGATTTCGGGCTCGTGCCTCTCGCGGTGCACTGTTCTTTGAACGGCGGATTGAGCCTGCGCCCGGCGAGCGGTTGGCGCATGAGGCCCTATGGGCCGCTTTCCGGGAATGGGCCGCTTCGCAGGGTTTCCTAGAGAAGATGAGCGCCGATGACTTCGCCCCTATAGGCCATCTCATATGCCATTTCAGAAGGATCGTCGTTCGAGTGCGCGGCAACCAGGTCATTTGCCGGGACGTGAGGCTGCGCCCCTGATCCTCGCATCTCACACAGGCGTGCCTCCACGGGGCGGCTCTACAGTCAGCGGCGGAAGGCGTCCGGATAATCTCTCACCGACCGCTCACATGCTCTCCGCCACTCCTGTTTCGTCATGTGAGTGGACGCGTCCCAGTCTGCGATGCAGATGGACAAGGCCGTCTGGCTCGTTATCTCCGTGGAGGCGAGTTCTTTTTGGGGCGTTGCGCCTCTCTCCTTCGCCGGCCGCAGCACGGTTGTCCTCGGCCGTGTCGCTTCTTCAGCGAGCACCGCACCACCTACGAGGATGATAGGAACGCAGACCGTCACCCCAAGAAGCTTTGGGTAAAGCATGGTGGATCACCCCAGTCATCGCTTCCATATCATCATTGTCGTCCGCGCTGCAGACTATCCGGGCATCTACTGATGGAGGCGCACGTGTTGTCATCTCGAATAGGAAAAGACGAGCCGCTTCGCGAGAACGGCTCGTCAGTGGATGTCACGAGGGAACGGAGTATCGGGGGAGAAACTCCTGAGTGACATCAGGCCAATTACGCTGTCAGACCGCGCTTGGCGACACAATCGGTGAAAACCCTTATCCGGTCGATTAGGTTTGCCCTTAGCTCTTGGCAGCTGACGCGATTTGGCTCACCGCCCCGCTTCGGGCATTTGACCTTCCGGATCGTGCCGCCTGCCCGGCCAAACTGTCCCTGCTCGTGACGGCCGGTAACCATGTATCAGAGTTCAATACTTGCAGGTATTGACCCGCCCGTCTCGTGAGAGCGCTCTTGGTGTCCCTTCACTTGCAAGGATGCCTCGCATGCGTGGCGCCGTCTGCCTCTCGGTCCTGTGCCTGCTCTCTCGTGTGGCTATTGCCGAGCCTGCTGAACAGTCAAAGGCCGACCTCGCCCCACAGACAACGGCGCCGGCTGGCAAATCCGCCAAGGAAATTCTTGAGATAGAGGAGCGCGTCGCTTTTTGGCTTCGCACGTGCCTGCAGGATTGGGATGCCCAGACGCATATGACACGACGCGAATGGCGAGCCACTTGTGAACGCGTGGCAGCGGAGCGGGGAAGATTCCTACGTGAAAATACCGATGCCATCCCGATGACCATACGGAGCCGGCAGCGTTGATAGGCTCGCATCCACCGATTGGTGTCCCGCCTTTCACGCTGGCGCCACCAAGCAACGTCTGATGCCGGACGCATTGCCGGGGCTCCGAGCCTTCACGTGATATTGTGGATAAACTCCAAGGGACCCAAAATCGCACAGCCTACGCCCGAACGACGCTCTAACGTGCTCTGATGGCTCATCGGGAGGAGCGGTGCGTGACGAACAACCGCGGTAAGGCTACCGCGAGATCAACAAGTCTACGCGAGCATCTAGGCAACGTCGGATACGCTGTTACCTTCGTCTCCACATCGGTGCGCTGATCGAGCTACAGCGCGGTTGATGCGGGTCAAGGCGGCTCGCTGCTCGTCTTTCAACACGCCTGAGACGGCCAGAAGGGCCGCCGATCCCAGAGCATGAAAGGAAGACGCCCATGTCACGCAAGGCAGTGGTCGCGAGCTTGGCCAGCGCCATCGCGCTTGGTCTTGCCGCGTTCTCGGCTCAGGCTGCGGCCGTGCCAGTGAGCCAAGGTGGTGCTTACAGCGCTGGAGCGAACCTCGTGCAACAGGCGCACTATCGCTACTATCGATACCACCGCCATCATCGCCACTGGCGTTGGCGTCATCATCGGTATTATCGGTGGTGGTGGTAGTCGCAGGCGTCGTCGACCTGGCGACATGATGCGAACGGGCCGCCTGCGCCCCCAGCAGGCGGCTCTCGCTGCGGCAGGCAATTCACTCCCGCATGCCGTTCCAGAACCACGCTGTGTGGTAGGTACTGGCGTAGGCGATCGCGTTGGTTGCTTCGGTTCTGACTTCCTTATCCGACAGGCGTCGCGGCCATGCCGACCCCAGTGCGGCCACGGCTGCCAACGGACGCGCATGCTCAGCCACGCCGAGTGCGCGACAGGCGTGGTTTCGCTCGACACGGCACGGAAGGCGATGCTTGACTGGATGACAACAGAACGCGTTGCTCGGAGCTTGCTTCACCTAAGCGGGTCACGATGCTCGTTCCTACGGGCCGAACTTGAAGTTCACCCCCGCGCGTACGATGCCAAAGCTGTCGGCTGCATTGGTGTCGCCGAAGCCGAGATACTCGAGGCGGACCGACATCGTGTCGGTCCACTTGCTTTCGATGCCAATGCCGTAGACGATCCCCGCGCCGGTTTCTCGATCACTCACACTGACCGTCGGCATACCGGGTACGCTGGAGCTGGCCTTGGCCTCAGCGCTGACAATGGCAAGGCCGGCCGTGGCGTATAGCAGCAGGCGCGGCTGGACCAGCACGCCGGCACGGCCGCGAATGGTCGCGAGCCAGTCGATTTCGGCCGACGCCTTGGCGACCCCGAAGGGCGTGACCAGGGTCTCGTCAACGCCGATGTTCGACAGGGAGATGTCGCCCTCGATGCCGTAGACGAACTGCTGCGACTGCCAATTGAACCCAACCTGACCGCCACCGACGGCACCGTTGGCATCGCCCGACCATCCGAAGCCCGCGTTCAAGCCCCCGTAGAGGCCCTGCCAAATGGAAGGATTGTAGGGCCGGTCGAAACCGACGGGTCCGTAACTACCGTCGGCGCTCGCCGGGACTGACGCTGCTGCCGCCCCGATCAGCACAGCGAATGCGACGACGCTGCTGCGCAAGGTTTCCATGTCCGAGTGCTCCCTCTTGAGTCGGGCCCCCGCACCAGACAACGCAGTAGAGCGCGCTTCGTTTGGAGAACTTGTGACGGTGGTTGGACGGGAGATCGTCAGCTCATCGCCACGATCCAGCCGCGGCTTGAGAAAACCAACAACGACATCAATGCGCTATGAACATCCGCGCTTCTTCGCATGCTGAGCATTTATGTGGTGCAAGGAACACGGCGGGATGAGAAATTCGTTGGCATGACCTGGGCATCAGTGGGCGGCCATCAGCCCCCTTGACCGGGGGTTGGTCTCAGCCCTCTCGCTCGCATGAATGACAGCACGGCAAGAGAAATCTGCAAATGGTCGTCCGCTTCAAGCAACGGTTCGTCTCGGCGCCGCACCGGAACTTGCTTCGGTCGCGCCTCCGCGTTCGCCAAGTGGAGCACTTTGCACGCGTCGCGAGCAGCGACCGCTTCTTCAAGAACTTCTGCGGCGCCTACCGATGACGTGCTCCAAATGACGATGACCAGCTGGGCTTTGCCGAGTTCAGCCATACTGACATCGTGGAGTTCGCGACCCCCGAGCGTGCTCTTGTCCCACCACACCGTCCAGCCTTGCCCCTCCAGAAATGTGGCCAGCCAGTGTGCGACATCGCGGTCTCGCGCTGAGTGGCTGATGAAGATGTTCGCCATGCGAGATGGTTCCAACACCGCTCTCGTTAACCCGGCCTTAACCCTGCGCCCCCAGTTAGGGGATCGACGTTTGCTATTCACCTCAGTTCGGGGTCACCAATGGCTAGTTCTGCGTTCGATGGTCGCTCAATCCTAGTTGTGGAAGCGGAGCCCTTTGCCGCGCTCGACGTGGAAATAGGACTACGCGAAGCCGGCGCGAAAGTGCTCGCTGCTCACGGGCTAAGTGAAGCGCTGTACATGGCGGAGTACCCAGCTCTCTCGGCCGCAGTCATCGCTCAGCGACTCGGCAACGACAATACCGCGTCAGTTTGCCGGCGGCTTGCGGACCTCGGCGTTCCGTTCATGCTCTACACGCGATACGACGCGACCGCGGCGAAAGAGCGGTGGCCCAATGCTCCGATTGTGGCCAAGCCTGCATCAGCCGAAGAATTGCTCAGCACCGTCGCGGAGCTGCTGCACTAACGCAGGCCGACACTGGCGATGGCGAGCGCCCGAAGATTCGCATTGTCTGCGAAGGGGACGTGCGCTCCTTAGAGCTGCCCGTGATCGAGCCAAAGGGCACCAGCGGGCGCGCAGTTTTCTGGGTGCATGCGGATTGCATGGCCGACTATCACCGCGCCGGCTCTGATGTCCCCAAGAGCCCGCCAACCGGAACAGATGATGACGCGATGGTTCATGACGGTGTTCTTTCAGTGTAGATGCAGTGGGCCGACACCGATCCGGCTTTTGGCGGACGGCATTGAGCCCATGACGCGCGCGTGCGAACTGGTGGCGAAATTCTTCCGACGCGGCGTCTAACGTACCAAGGCGGGCATTGGCTGACCTGGCCTCAGGCCGGGCAGCAGGACCACCGCCGGCGGGTTTCGGGCCTCGCGCCGCGCTCCCGTTGTCGGGCCGCGATACGCTGCCTGCCCTCCACGGCAACCGACAGAACGCTGTCGTTCGTCATCGTCGTCGATGTGCGCGTGTCCGCGCTCGTCTTCATGATGCGGGTGCCCCACCCGCCACCGCTCGATGCGGACCGCGCCGGCAACCCGGATCCGAGGGTTAGCACATTGCCATCAGCGCCCTTTGCAGGGTCTGAGGGTCTGTGGTTCGATCCCACGAGGCGGTACCAACCCCATTCCGCGACTAAGGCCGCGGCCCTGGTGCAGATGCACTGCGGGACCGCGGCTACCGGCGACCAATCACCACTTGGTCACGTCTTCGGGCACCGGGCGCCAATCCGGCGTCGCCAGGGTGTACTTGCCGTCCTTGACCGTCTCGATCTTGACCTTGCCCGAGAGCTGGAACGGCGCCTCCTTGGTGAAGGACACGCCGGCAAGCAGGCCCATCAGCTCGTCGTCCGTGAACTTGTGCGTGAGGAGCGTCTGGTAGACGGCCTCGCCCGTGACCTTGTCGGCGCCCACCCTCTCGGCCGTGTGCTGGATGGCGCGCACGGCGACGATGCCCTGGCTGATACCCAGCACGTTGAGCGGGTTCCATTCGGCGGGAAGCCCATACTGCTTGCTCAGCACCTGGTAGAACTCCCACGCCTTGCCTGACTTGTCGGTCGTCGGGGCGATGCCGGTGACGACCATGTGGCCTTCCCACGGTGCGTAGCTTTTCATCGCCTGCGCCAGAGGCCAGATGGTGTGCCAGGGGGAGGCGATGGTGGGGATGCTGACGCCGTGCAGCTGCTCTGCGCGCAAGGCGGCGGCGGCGAGCGTCGTGTTGGCGGTGCCCATGATCACGTCGGCCTTGGCGTCGATGATCTTCTTCATGGGGCTGGCGACGTCCACCGGCTGGATATCCACCCACTCGGTGGCGACGACGGTAGCGAGGCCTTTCGGCTCCAGCACCGTCTTGATGTACTTGGTCAGGCCGTTGACGATGTCCACGAACGCGGGCGAGGCCTGCGTCGACAGGAAGCCGACCTTGATGGGCTTCTTCGCCTGGTTCTGCTCGATGAACCACAGCAGGGCGGCCGCCCACTCGTGCGTGTAGCTCGGCCGCACGTTGAACAGCCACTGGTCGGACTGCCAGCTGTAGCCGTAGCCCGGGGGCGCATAGAGCACAGGCACCTTGTCGCGCGGCAGCCTCTGCTGCAGCGCCGCCACATCGGCGCCGCCGAGCCCCATGGCAAGCACCGGCTTGTTGTCACTCAGGATGCCGGGCCACAGGCTGGCGACCACGGTGCCGTCGTAGCGGGTGTCGTAGTTCTTGACGGTGAGCGTGATGCCGAGCTTCTTGCCGTCGTTGTCGTTCCACCATTTGAACACCGCATCGCGAGCGATGAGATGCTTGGTGAGATCGGCGAACGGGCCGGAGTTGTCGACGATGCCCGGGATCTTGTACTCCACCTGCGCCAGCGCGGGGCCTGCTGCGGCCGTGAAGGCAGCGAGCGCCGCCGCCGTCATGAACTTGGACCTTCCCATCCTCTTCCTCCTGTGATGTCGACCTTGCGTGAGTGCCGCGGCTAGCCCAGCCAGCGCTTGCGGCGCTTGTAGTGCTTGACGTCCTTGAAGCTCTTGCCTTCGCCGGACAGGCTCATGCCGAGATAGAATTCCTTGATGTCCTCGTTCTCGCGCAGCTCCTTTCCGCTGCCGAACAGCACGATGCGGCCGTTCTCCATGACGTAGCCGTAGTCGGCGATGCCGAGCGCGACCCGGGCGTTCTGCTCCACCACCAGGAAGGCGATGCCCTCCTCGGCGCGCAGGCGCTCGACCAGGCTGAAGATCTCGGCCACGATGAGGGGCGCAAGACCGAGCGAGGGCTCGTCGAGCAGCACGAGGCGGGGCTTGGCCATCAGCGCCCGGCCGATCACCAGCATCTGCTGCTCGCCGCCCGAGAGGTAGCCGGAGACGCGGCCGCGCATGAGGCGCAGCTTGGGGAAATACTCGTACATCCGCTCCATCATGCGACGGCGCTCGGCGTTGCTGCCCAGCACCTTGCCGCCCACGAGCAGGTTCTGCTCCACGGTCATGTGCGGGAGGATCTTGCGCCCCTCCACCACCTGCACGAGGCCCATGCGCACCAGGTTCTGCGGCTCCTCGGTGTGGATCGGCGTGCCCTCGAAGGTGATGGTGCCCGCCGTGACCGCGCCGTCCTCGGAGCGCAGGAGCCCGGAGATGGCCTTGAGCGTGGTGGTCTTGCCTGCGCCGTTGGCGCCCAGGAGCGCGACGATCTTGCCCCGGTCCACCTCCAGGTTGATGCCCTTGAGCACCAGGATCACGTCGCTGTAGACGACCTCCACGTTGGTCAGCTGCAGGAGCATCGGGCGGTCGCTCTCAGTGGGGGAAGGGCCAGATGCGGTAGCTCTCCTTGATGATGTTCCACCGGTGCACGAGGCCGCGCGGCTCGAAGATCATGAAGAG
>Ga0070741_10002538_pt1 | contig 48591 bp, 46 predicted proteins | sample Coa_R1_4_FD_66440 | JGI IMG/M metagenome (GOLD analysis project Ga0070741, IMG submission 66440) | Surface soil microbial communities from Centralia Pennsylvania, which are recovering from an underground coalmine fire - Coalmine... | ecosystem: Environmental > Terrestrial > Soil > Unclassified ... | reverse complement strand
AGCCAGGCAATCTGCTGCCAGCTGGGATGAAAATCACAGCCTAAAATAATCATCGAAGGCTTCTCCTCGACCTTTCGGTCTTGGTCCTCAACCAGAAGACTAACTGGTTGGCTGAAGCCTTCACTCTTATCCAATCAACCTTTCCCCACTTGCTGCTTAGCGCAACTAACTCTGCGGCTGCCCCACCCTTCGCGGGGTTCGAAGGGTGGGTTAGAAAATGACGAGAAATGAAGAGACTTGCGACGTGAGGAAATGTTCAGGCGTCACAGACAGCCGGAGTTAAAGATGATCGTATCGACTAGTGCCGAGCCGACTGCGCCGATACTACGGTTCCGGCTACCTGCATTTCATCACCACCAGCTGTTACCAGCGCCGTCCGCTGCTGGGGAGCACGCAGAATCGCGATCTTTTTCTTCAAGTGCTGGAACAGGTGCGCAAGTGATACCGCTTCCGAGTTCAGTCTGTGGAACGAGCGAATCGAAGCCGGGCACGTCTGGCAGAGGAGATTCTACGATTTTGTCGTGTGGGCGGAGAAGAAGCGGGTGGAGAAGTTGCGTTATATGCACCGCAATCCTGTCAGGCACGGACTGGTGCTCGATCCGGAGCCGTGGAAGTGAGCAGCTTCCGCCACTATGCATGCGGGCTGGCTGGCCCAGGTTTGTCGTAAGCATGCAGCACCTTGAAAAGGGCTGCCCCAGGCTTCGTGGTTTTCGAAGCCTGGGCACCACGAACTTGTGCACGATGTTCATCCATCACAGCCAGGCTGCAACCTGCGTGGCAGGCTGACCCACCTTTGCGTTATGCCAATTGAGGGTACCCCTCTTCGTGGTTTTCGAAGGCTGGGTAAAATCGCTCAAAAACAGAACGGCCCACAAGCTTTTGCCTGCGGGCCGTCCGGTGGACTGTTTGGGATTGACCAAGAGGTGGTCACTTCTGATTCAGTGGCCACTTCGACCAACTCCGGGTTCTTAGTGCGACCTAACACTAAGCGGAATCAAGTCCAAACTCACCGGTCGAGTTGCGAAGCACTCAGAGCGACCAGCCCTAAGTCTCAGCCACCTCACCTGGTCTTTGAATACATCTACTGCCACTATCAGAACTTGTCATCAGACCACCTCCTTTCCGGTGTACCTAAAGAATATTACGCAGAGAACTCAGGATCAAGTGATCGCAAGGTCATTTGCCTGGTTCGTACAGGCTGAAAGCTTTTATCATGAAGCCAGTGATGGAAACTGCCTACATTCTCGGGATCGAGAGCTCCTGCGATGAAACTGCCGCAGCCGTAGTGCGGTCGGGCGAGCAGGTTGTGTCGAACGTGGTGGCTTCGCAGATCGCAACCCACCAGCCTTATGGTGGCGTCGTGCCCGAGCTAGCCTCACGCGAGCATCTGCGCGCCATTGTTCCAGTCGTTCGGCAGGCTCTGGCGGAAGCAGGGAAGAGCTATGAGTCCATCGATGCGCTCGCCGTGACTCAAGGTCCTGGCCTGGCCGGCGCGCTACTGGTTGGAATCAGCTATGCAAAAGCCCTGGCGTTCGCCCTGGAGAAGCCGCTGATTGCAGTGAATCACCTTGAGGGCCATATTCACGCCGTGTTGCTCGAAGGGCGGCAGAAAGGGAATCGTGAGCTGCGGTTTCCGGTGCTGGCGCTCGTCGTTTCCGGGGGACATACCCATTTGTATTTGGCCGAGCAGCGTGGCGAGAGCTGGTTGTACGAGAACATCGGTCATACGCGTGATGATGCTGCGGGCGAGGCGTTCGACAAAGTCGCCAAGCTATTGGGCCTCGGATATCCCGGTGGACCTGTGATCGATCGGCTGGCGACGCACGGAGACCCACGAGCGGTGAAGTTTGGTACCTCGCAAATTAAGCATCCGGACCGGAAGCGTGGCTCCGGGGCTTCCCACCCTTCGAAAAGCGCGAAGGGTGGGGCACCCTCGGCCATGGTCGCTCCGTCACGTTTTGATTTCTCTTACAGCGGCATTAAGACTGCCGTCTTGCGCTACGTTGAGTTGCGGGGTCTAGCCGTTTCGATCGAATTGCGGCGCAAGACTTTGGCAGCAATCCCTAAACCAACGCTTGATGACTATCTGGCCAGCTGTGACAAGCAAACACTTGACCTTATTGCGTCCTTTCAGCGTGCAATGGTCGATGATCTCGTTAGCAAGACTCTGGCCGCGGCTCGCGAGTATGAGGTTGCGACATTATTCGTTACCGGAGGGGTCGCCGCGAACAATGAACTGCGGCAAACATTTGAGCAGGAGGCCGCGCGTGAGGGCTTGCCGGTGTTTTTCCCGTCGCGTCCACTCTCGACGGACAATGCGGCAATGATCGCGGCGGCGGCATACCCGAAATTCATTGCTCAACAATTCGCCGCGACGACGGACTTTTCTGCGGAGGCAGGAATGGCGCTGAGATAGCCAGCACTCAGCAATCAGCGTTCAGCCGTAACGAATGAGTTGGATTCAGTGCTCGCTCGAAAGCTGTTTTACCAGAGTCTAGCTTTCATGAGCCAGCAAAGGCGCTGGCCCCGGGCTCACTGCTGAGTGCCGAATGCTGAGTGCTCGTAACTATCCTTCCTTCAGTTTCGTCTCTTCAATGTCCATATCTCGGAACTCGCTGGATTCGAAGACTTCGCCGCACTCCAGGCATTCGACGAATTCGGCGTCTTCTTCGCGGGCAACAATGCGGACACGCGGATGCTTACACTCTTTCACTTTGGCTCTCTCTTCAGGAGGTTGCGAAGGGCGGGATTGAGTCATAGATTCCGGTCTGGCTACTCGGGCCCGAGTCGCCCCGAGTGGCGCTTTGCGCCGGAATTGGCCGTATTTTTAGCCTGAAAAATGTCGTTGTCAAGCAAAGAATTAATGGCTCAGTTGGAAACTGAGTCACGTCGGTTTCCCTGGTTTTTGTGCGAAAATCACGGGTTTTTCTATCTAAAATCCACGGCATCGAGCTCACAGTATCTGGATTTCGCAACCTGTGTAAAATTTTGATAAGACGCTCATGAGTGCCTATTCAAGTGATGTAGGGCTGAAACGGGCCGGCAATTTGTCAAAGCCCATTTACCTCGACAACCATGCCACGACGCCAGTAGATCCACGGGTGCTGGAAGCCATGCTGCCGTACTTGAAAGACACTTTCGGCAACGCTGCCAGCCGCAGTCATTCCTTTGGCTGGATCGCCGACAAAGCTGTCGAGACCGCGCGTGCGCAGATAGCGCAGTTGATCGGTGCGGCGGCTGAGGAGATTGTCTTCACCTCGGGCGCAACTGAAAGCGACAATCTAGCCATCAAGGGTGTTGCAGAGGCGAATCCGGCGAAGGGTAAGCACATTGTCACGGTTGTAACCGAGCACAAAGCCGTGCTCGATACGTGCAAGCGGCTGGAGAAATATGGATATCGTGTTACCTACTTGCCCGCAGGTCCGGACGGATTAATCGATCTCGACCAATTGCATAACGTGATCGACGATCAGACTATTCTGGTTACAGTCATGGCCGCGAACAACGAAACAGGGGTCCTGCAGCCTATTGAGCAGATTGGAAAACTATGTCGCGCACGAGGAGTGCTGTTCCACACGGATGCAGCGCAGGCGGCAGGAAAAATCCAGATTGACGTGGCCGAGCGAAGCATTGATCTAATGTCAATTTCCGCACATAAAATGTATGGGCCCAAAGGAGTAGGAGCGCTTTACGTCAGAAAGGGAGTCGACCTGGCTCCGATTATCGATGGCGGTGGGCATGAGCGCGGTATGAGATCGGGGACCCTGAACGTTCCTGGAATCGTAGGCCTGGGTAAGGCTTGTGAGATTTGTCATGATGAAATGCAGACGGAATCTCGGCAAATTGGGGCGCTACGCGATCGATTGTACGAGAAGCTTGCTTCCACGCTGAACAACGTCCGCATTAACGGGTCCATGGAAAACCGTCTCTCTGGAAATCTAAACGTGAGCTTTGAGGGTATCGATGGCGAAGAGCTGATGACTGCCATTGATGACATCGCTGTGTCGAGCGGCGCGGCTTGCACTTCCGCCCATGTAGAGCCTTCTTACGTGCTGAAGGCGCTGGGCCTGAGCGACGAGCAAGCCCAGAGTTCGATCCGCTTTGGTATCGGGCGATTTAACACCGAAGCCGAGATCGATTACGCCGCTGCGCGGGTGATCGAAACCGTGCAACAATTGCAGGAATTGGCCCAGACGGCATAATCTCACGGACGAAAAACTCACCACAGAGAACACAGAGTCTCACTGAGAAAATCCACAGAGCTGTTCAAAGCCGTCTATGGATTTTCTTCGTGAATTAACGCAATCTTTCCGGCGAGCTTCAGGAATTACAATTTGCTCTGTGACTTGGCCCTTCGAAACCGGCGAAGATTTCTACTCGCGCGCCGCCGAGCGCATACAAAAATTCATGCTGGTGATCGGGGTCGCTGCGGTGGCCACGGCATTTACTTATTTCGGGTGGCGGACCGGCATCGGATTGCTTCTCGGCTCGAGCATTGCTTGTCTGAACTTTCACTGGCTCAAGAAAGTGGTGGCGGGACTTGCGGACCTCACGATCTCCTCTGGAACTGCCGCGTCGAGCCGCGGCGTCGTGCACCGATTTCTGCTTCGCTACTTTTTGATGGCCTTAGTTGCCTTTGCTATACTTACTGTTTCCCGCGAGAGCCTATATGGACTGTTTGCGGGCTTATTCTTGCCCGTAGCGGCGATCTTGTGCGAGGGCGCATACGAGGTCTGTGTGGTCCTCGGCCGCCGTGAACACAGCTCTTAGCTGTTAGCTCTTGGCCTCTAGCTAAAGATTATTCTGGTTCAGCTAAGAGCTAACAGCTAGAAGCTAGCAGCTGAATTTCATGCCTGAACAACTTTTCTTCACTAGACTTCTGAACCACGCGTTTGCCGGGTCCGTAACGGCCCTGCTGAATGCGCTCGGCGTTCACCCAGAATACCCGCAAGCGCCGATCACCAACGCTGTTGCAATGGAGGTCCTGGTCGTCGGTGTTTTGCTTCTCCTCTTTATTGCGGTTCGCTCGCGGCTTTCTGTAGAGAGTCCGGGCGGGCTGCAGCATTTATTTGAGTGGATTCACGGATTTGTCGAGGGCCAGAGCCGAGATGTAATCGGCCACCATAGCGAAAGATTTACTCCGTTCCTGGTGGCGCTGGGTCTGTTCATCCTTCTTGGCAATTTGTTCGGAGTCGTGCCCGGGCTTGAATCGCCCACGGCCTCGCCGGTGGTGCCGCTTGGCTGCGCGCTCTGTGCCTTCGCCTACTATCAATTTCAAGGATTCAGAGCCTCGGGCGTCGGCTACCTGAAGCACTTTCTTGGCCCGATGTGGTGGCTTTCGCCACTTATGCTACCGCTTGAAATTATCAGTCATTTGGCCCGCGTGATGTCTCTGACCATTCGCCTTTACGCCAACATGTTCGCCGGCGATATGGTCACGATGGTCTTCTTTTCACTCATTCCGATTGCTGTTCCTGTAATTTTTCTCGGGCTTCATATCGGTGTTGCACTGCTGCAAGCTTATATTTTTGTTCTGTTGACTACAGTTTATTTGGCAGGAGCTGTGGCAACCGAGCACTAGAACTGGGAACTGGCTCGTGCCAACTGGTTTTTCGCCGTTCAGCGTGAGGGCGTTTGCACGGTAACGTCAACCACCCACTGGCGGCAATTCATAGGAGAAAAAACAATGCGTAACTTGCTGGGTGTTTTTAAGTATGTGTTCATGGTCCTGTCGGCTCTGTGCTTTGCGATGCCGGCATTCGCGCAGGGCGGAGGTTCAAGCGGCGCAAACTGGGTCGCAATTTCTGCCGGATTCGGAATGGCCATTGCCTCAGCGGGATGCGGCATCGGTCAGGGCCGCGCCACGGCCTCCGCGACGGAAGCGCTCGCGCGCAACCCTTCGGCACGCGCCGGAATTCAGTTTGCCTTGATTCTTGGCCTCGCGCTGATTGAGTCGCTGGCACTGTACACGCTAGTCATCATTTTCGCGAAAGTGAAATAGCTCTCTGTGGTGTTCCTCTGTGCTCTCTGTGTCCTCTGTGGTGGGTTCTTGAAGAGCTAAACCACAGAGGACACGGAGTTGCACAGAGGTTTTCACAGAGGATTTCCTGCGCAATTCAAGCAATGTCGTTCTCCCTTGATCATCTCGGGATCGCGGTTAAGTCTTTGGAAGCTGCGAAGGGCATCTACGAACGAATTGGATTGCAGCCCTCAGCCGAAGAAGCTGTTCCCAGAGAAAAAGTAAAACTGGTGATGGTGCCGGTCGGCGATACCCGACTCGAATTGCTTGAGCCGACTTCAGATGACTCTGTAATTGCGAAATTCATTTCCAAGCATGGCGAAGGTCTGCACCACGTTTCGCTGCGCGTTACCGATCTTTCTGCCGCAGTACAGAACCTGAAACGCAGCGGTGTGCGCTTAGTCTCGGACGAAATCAAAATCGGCGCCGGCGGTCACCGCTATATTTTTATCCACCCCTCCAGCGCGTCCGGTGTATTAATTGAACTGGTTGAGTCCAGCCAGTAGTCTGCTCTCTTATGCTCATCCTGGGAGTAGATACCTCGGGCAAAAACGGCAGTCTGGCATTGGTGCGCTTTGAAGAGGGAAGTGCACGCACACTCGAACTGGTGCCCCTAGAGGGCGGAACATTCTCTGCACAACTGGTCCCACAGATTTCTGGACTGCTCGCTCGCCACAGCCTCGCTAAGGGCGACGTCGACGGTTTCGCGGTCGTATCGGGGCCTGGCTCATTCACTGGGCTGCGGGTAGGTCTGGCCGCGATCAAAGCTCTCTCTGAAGTACTGCACAAACCAATTGCCGCAATTTCTCTGCTTGAAGCAGTCGCGCGGAAATCCGGATTAGAAGCAGAGATTACGGCCGCGATCGATGCAGGCCGGGGCGAAATCTACGTCGCCGATTTCAACATAGTGGAGCAGGGAATAATACCCGGCGAGCAGCGCCTCGTTACCGTTGCAGAACTTTCTGCCTCTAACCGCACTCGTGAACTGGTTACGCCGGATGTGAAGATTGTTGAACTTGCCGGCCAGGCAGGTCTGCATGCGCAACACATCCCCTATCCGAGAGCAGACTTCATTGCGATGCTCGGTTTCGACAAGATCAAGAGCGGGAAAACGACTTCTGCTCTCGATCTGGACGCGAATTACATTCGCCGCAGCGATGCTGAGATTAAGAAAATGGGCGGCGAGTGATTTTCTTTTGCGTTCTTTGCGTGAACTTCGTGAACTTTGCGGCTAAAGTCTTCATAAGCTTTTAACCGCAAAGAGCGCAAAGCAAGCAAAGTGATGCCCAAAACTCCATCTCGAATTCAGCAAAGGCCGCACCTCGTCGTGATATGGGAATTTCATGTCGATCCCCGGAAACGTGGTCCATTCGAACGAGCCTACGGATCGCGTGGTACTTGGGCGAAATTCTTCCAGGGCAGTGAAGGCTACATCCGCACAGAGTTGATCCGCGATGTAAACTCTCCAAATCGCTATTTCACTCTGGACTATTGGCGATCGGGCCGCCATTATGAAATGTTTCGCAAGATGCACCGTGACAGCTATCTCGAGATCGACCGTAAATGCGAAACGTTGACCACCAAAGAAACTGAAATCGGCCGGTTCAGAATCAATCCGTGAGAGCACTTCGAGCCATTGCTAGGCGCGCGTTATACACATTGCCAGTTCTGTGGCTGGTCGTGTCAGTTGTCTTCCTGCTCATTCATCTCGTGCCCGGGGATCCTATCTTGCAGATGCTCGGAGAGGGCGCGCCAGCCACCGACATTGCGGCAACCCGCCACACTTATGGCCTGGATGTTCCACTGTGGCAGCAATACGTGCACTACTGGAACGGAGTTCTACATGGGGATCTTGGGCCGTCGCTGCGTTTCAATCAGAGCGTAAGCAGGCTCATCTTGCAGCGGTATCCCTACACCTTGCAACTGACAGTTGCATCTTTGCTGGTTGCCATTTTGATTTCCATTCCCGCGGGAGTTCGCTCGGCACAACGTCGCGGCAGGTGGGACGATAAGCTGCTGAGCGTCGTCAACCTGTTCGGGCTATCTTTCCCGAACTTCGCGCTCGGCCCGATACTTATTCTATTTTTCGCGATCAAAATCGGCCTGCTGCCGGTTTCAGGCTCCGGCGGACTCGAACATCTTGTTCTGCCGGCGATCACAATGGGAGGCGCGCTGGCCGCGATTCTCACGCGCATGGTGCGCACCTCGATGCTTGAAGAACTTGGCCAGGATTACATCCGCACTGCGCGTGCAAAGGGCTTGCCGGAGCGGACTGTGGTCTACCGGCACGCCTTGCGCAACGCAATGCTTCCGATTCTGACGGTGCTTGGACTGCAGTTCGGAGCTCTGTTGGCGGGCGCGATCGTAACGGAGAAAATCTTTTCGTGGCCAGGTATTGGGCGGTTGACGATCGATGCAATAGGGAATCGCGACTATTTCCTCGTGCAGGGATGTATTCTGGCGATCGGGTTAACGTACGTGCTGGTGAATATGGTTACCGATTTGTTGTACTCAGTGGCGAATCCCAGGATAAGACAGTGACGGAAGGGCGGAGTATGCGAGTGAACACGGTGCTTACAGCCGTTTTGATATTCAGCACCCTGCTCCCCGGATGCGCAGCTACAAATGCAGGGAGCAATAGCAATAAAGGAGACGGGGGGAGTCGAACTGCCGCGCCCTCCTTATCGACCAAGGCCGCGCAGAATGGCGCCGTGATTGTCAGTCTTGCGTCAACCACGCCCGGTGCCACGATCTACTACACCGTCGACGGAAGTGCGCCGACGGCATCTTCGGCGCAGTATCTGGCTCCGTTTTTGGTTGCGTCGAATCTGACGGTCAAGGCAGTTGCCGTCGCAGGCGGGAAGTCCAGTACGGTCACGACCCAAGTATTTTCACCCAATATTGCTTCGGGGACGCTAGTGTGGAGCGACGAGTTTTCAAATTCCAGTGGCGCGAACGCCCAGCCCGATCCCACGGTCTGGACCTACGACACCGGGAACAGCGGATTTGGAAATCACGAGTTGGAAAACTACTGTGCGTGGGGGGCATCGACGGCGCCGTGTAGCGCTAGCAGTCCGAGCGAGTTCGTGGGATCAGATGGATATCTTCACATCGTCGCGCAGCAGCCATCGGCTGGAGTTTACACATCGGCCCGACTGAAGACTCAGGGCCTGTTCAGCTTTCGCTATGGGCGAATCGAATTCCGTGCTCAAGTGCCGGAAGCTCAGGGGTTCTGGCCTGCGGCTTGGTTGATGGGTAACAACATCGCCACGATTGATTGGCCCGGTTGCGGCGAAATGGATGTGCTCGAGCGCGTGAATGCGGCGGGGAACCCGGACTGGAACGCTGGATCAATTCACGGGACGGGTTTCGTCGGCGGGAACATCGGGACGACCTACAATTTCCCGGCAGGACAAACGGCAGCACAATGGCACACCTACGGTATGATCTGGTCGCCGGGAAGCGTGAAGTACTACATCGATGACCCAGCGCATCCATACGCCAGCTTCACGCCTGGAAGCTTGAGTAATTTGCCAGGTGCGGTGTGGCCGTTCGATGGCGGACAAAGTAACTTCATCATCTTGAATCTGGCGATCGGCGGCGACTGGCCCGGCGCGCCGAACGGTACCACGCCGTTCCCGTCAGAGATGCTTGTCGATTACGTGCGAATTTACAGCAACTGACTGGCCCACAGCGGTAAAGCCGATCATTTGAAGGCATTCCACTCCAGGGCTAAAGTCCTGCTCCACCCTCAGGCAGGTTTTTCATTTTGCACAAAGGAGAAGCTTGTGGCTGGCAGTCCTTCGCCAAGTGGGTCGGCAATTGCTTTCAGCCCGGGGTAATGCTCCAGCAGCGGTTCGGGCGCGAGCACTCGGCTGCCGCTCAACATGTGTTTCAGTTGCAGGGCATTTACTCCGGATTTGGCTTCGAAGTGATTATTCGCAACTACGAACGTGATCTTCGCCTGCTGCGCAATCTCTTCCACTCGGTCTTTCCAGCGCAAGAGCTCGTTTGGCTTGTACAAATAGTTATAGCGATCCGCGCACTTTTCCGCCTCGAACCACTGGTCGTAATTGCGTCCATGCAGGCGTACGTAGCCGACTGACGAAGTCACGTGCGTGGTAGGCTCGAGTGATTTTCCAAGCTGCGGCTGGTCGATATTACAGAAGCTGACATTGCGTTCGGCAAAGTATTTGATCGTTTCCGGATTGTTCCAGGTCGAATGCCGCACCTCGACTACACGCGGGTATTCGATGAACTGCCGGAGAAGAGTCTCCAGGTATTCTCGATTCAGCGCAGTGTTCTTGAACGAAACAGGGAACTGAATGAGCAGGGCGCCGAATTTTCCGGTGGCAGCGAGAGCTTCAAGACCTTCGCGTGCTAGTTTTTCGTCTTCGTCATTAGGGCGAATGGATACGGCCGAAGTTGGCTCGGTTGTGGCGAGGGGCGAGTGAGTAAACGAGCGGTGCAGTTTTGCGGTGAACAGAAAGCTGGGATTGACATCGGAGACGATCTTGGCCCACAGCTTTGCGATTTCCGGCTTGATATGTCCGTAGAACGACGTGTTGATCTCGACCACATCGAAGCAACGCGCCACGAACTCCAGCGGATGACGTTTCTTGCGCGACATCCCTGGTGGATAGAAGACGCCTTCCCAGTCCTTGTATGACCATCCGGCAGGACCGACGCGAATTGTTGGGGCTGCGAGCATCCTGTTTCATTTAAGCAGGTATGGAGCAATCATGGTAGTGAAGGTTTAAGGAGTAGTTCAAGAGCGGCAGCTCCATTCGGGAGTGGCGAGCTATGGAAGCCGCCTGGCTCACGCGGTCACGTTCACCGCGACTGCTATCTTCGAGTTTTCTTTGCCTTCCACAGGCGTTGGCCTTACAATCCAGTAAATCTCTCTGGGAGCGTTCAGTTGAGCATTCTTTCCCTCTCGGTTGTTTGCCTCGTAGCCGCCAACATCGTCCTGGTAATGTGGCTTCTATTTACCCGGCGTGCGGCATCTGCAGACCAGCATGAGATCCCCCGGCTTGTGCAAAATTCGGAAGCTTTGCAACGGTCATTGACGCAACAGTTTTCAGCAGCCACCGCGGACATGGCATCGCGGCTTGAGCAGACGAAGGGCGATCTTCGGCAGCAGGTCGCTGATCGGTTAAGCGATGGTTTTTCGAGTCTGCGATCTGCGATGGATGAACAGATGAAAGCCGGCCGGCAGGAGCAGGCGGAACGCCTCGCAGAAACGCGAGCGGAACTGGCTGGCTCTCTCGCCATGACTACCTCGGCGCTGAAATTAGAATTTGACCGGCTGAATCAACAGACTGCCGAGAATCTAGATCGCATCCGCGAACGGGTAGACGCGAAATTGATGGCCATTACCGAGCAGGTGCAATCGAAGCTCGACCAGAACATAAGGGAGGGCTTCGCGCAGTTTGAGAAAGTGCAGCAGCACCTGCGCGCAGCCGAGGAGCAACTGAGAGAAGTGGGGGCACTCGGCCATTCCATTAACGATCTGAATAATCTATTGAAGCTGCCTCACCTGCGAGGGCAATTCGGCGAAGCAAGTTTGGAACGGCTGCTATCGGATTTTCTGCCAGCCCACATGTTCGAGATGCAGTGTTCAGCAAACGGCGGGGGACGCGTGGACGCAATGATCAATTTTCCCGACCGCCGGCTGCCTATTGATGCAAAGTTTCCGCGCGAGCAGGTGCTTGCGTTCTTCGAGGACAGCACGGAAGCAGAACTCGAAGAAGCTCGCTGCGAGTTTGTGCGTGTGATGAAGGCTGAAGCCAAGCGAATCAAGGCATACATTCAACCGGAGCATGGAACCACCGAGATTGCTTTGATGTACCTGCCCAGCGAGACCTTATATATGGAGGCGGTGCGAAATCGCGAACTCGCAGATTGGCTTAACCAGCAGCACGTCTTTCCGGTTTCTCCGAATACATTGCTGATGACGCTGCAGACGATTGCGCTAGTTCACAAATGGTATGAAGTCGCCAGCCGGTTTGAAAAAAGCCGCCAGGAGCTGGCCAAAGCACAAAAATCATTCGATCATTTCCAGAACCAGTTCGAAAACGTCGGCAAAAGTTTGGGTAAAGCGCAGGAGGCGTTCGACAAAGCCTCAACTCATCTGAAAACTTATCGCGGACGAGTCACAGCCCTCAGCGGCCAGGAGCAATTGGAACTCGAATCCGGAAATGTGGAATCTGGAAATGACGATGCGCTGCCGTTTTCGGATAAAGCAAGCGCATGAACTGCTACTCGTAAACTGCTAAAGGAGCGTTTTCCAGTACCCCGGTCTGCGCTGCGATGCCTGCCGGGAGACGTCTTATCTTCTTAGCAATTTAGCAATTTCCGGCAGGCGGTTGAAAACGGCCACGCAGCGCAGCCAGAGCTTATTGTCGATCGCCGGGTAGCCGCTGACAATGGCGCCGGCAGGTACGTCGTTGGGAATACCGCTCTGGGCGGTAGCGACTGCACCATCCCCGATCTTGCAATGCCCCGCTACTCCGACCTGGCCGGCGAGAATCACGTTTTTCCCTAACTCAGTCGATCCCGCGAGCCCGGCTTGAGCGCAAACCAGCGTGTTTTCTCCCACCGTCGAGCCGTGGCCGACCTGAACAAGATTGTCGATCTTCGCGCCACGCGCAATGCGAGTTTCGCCCACACTGGCGCGATCGACGCAGGCATTCGCTTGAATCTCGACGTCGTCTTCAATCACAGTTGGCCCGGACTGGACAATCTTGTGCCAGCGCCCGGCACTGTCTTTCGCGAAACCGAATCCGTCGCCGCCGACCACGACCCCGTTCTGTAATACAACGTTGTTGCCGATACGGCAGAATTCGCGAACGATAGCATGAGAATGCGCGAAGAAATTGTCTCCGATCCTTGCGCCGCGGTAGATAACGACATGTGCAAGGAGCACGGCGCGTTCGCCGATCTCGACGTCTTCTCCGATGACCACATAAGGCCCGATATGCGCTCCGTCCTTAATCTTCGCCGAACGGTGAAGCACCGCGGTCTCGTGGACTCCCGGCGCATAGTGCGGCGGTTGATAGAAAAGTTCGAGCGCGCGCGCAAAATCCAAGTACGGATTCTTGCTGCGCAGCATCGCAGTGGAAAGGGCAGGGAAGTTCTCAGCGACGATGACCGCGGAAGCCTTCGTAGACTTTGCTGCGGCTGCGTACCTTGAATTCGCCACGAATGTGAGCTGGCCGGGACCTGCGGACTCAATTCCGTCAACGCCGCGAATTTCCACATCAGGCAAGCCATTCTCAAGCTGCGTGCCCAGAACGCGATTGATCTCTGAAAGTTTCATTTTGCAGATGATTGTAAAAGCTTTTAGCCGCAGAGAGCGCCGAGATTTCGCCAAGTCTGCAGAGTGGGGATCTTTAGCGGAAACCTGGTGGCAACGTGCGAAGAAATGCAGATTCCTCACCGCTGAAGCGATTCGGAATGCCAATGCTCAGAGAGCGTGGTGTTTGCCAAATTGAAGCCGATTTGCGACGGGTACTATCTAATAGTGACGATGGCCTCTACCGCCAAGTCGCAGCCGGAAAAGTCTGCCGCTCGTCCCAAACTGAGGACCGTGATGCCTTTGGTCTGGGAGCTCGTAAAGCCACGCCGTGGTCTGCTGGCGCTCGGTTTTCTCTTGATGATCATTAACCGGGTGGCGTCACTGGTACTTCCGTATTCCACGCGATATGTGATCGATTCTGTCGTTATCAAACATCGTGTGGAGCTGCTTAAGCCGCTCGTACTCGGAATCCTGGCTGCCACGCTGATTCAGGGCATAACATCCTTTTCGCTGACGCAACTGCTTTCTAAAGCCGCTCAGCGGCTAATTGCCGAGCTTCGCCAGAAAGTGCAGGCGCACGTCGAACGGTTGCCGGTGTCCTATCACGACTCGACGAAAAGTGGCGTGTTGGTCTCGCGAATCATGAGCGACGTGGAAGGAGTCCGCAACCTTGTTGGCACCGGCCTGATTGACTTTACTGGCGGACTACTGACTGCCGTTATCGCGCTCGTCGTGCTGTTTCGCATCAGCACGCTGATGACAGTACTGGCCTTTGGTTTTCTCGCACTGTTTGCGCTGGCGTTGAAGAAAGCGTTTCAGACCATCCGTCCGATCTTCCGCGAGCGCGGCAAGATCAACGCCGAAGTCACCGGACGACTGGCAGAGTCGCTCGGCGGCATTCGCGTGGTCAAGGGATATCACGCCGAAGAGCGCGAAGACAGCGTTTTTTCCGCCGGTGTCACGCGCTTGCTCGACAACGTACTGCGAACTTTGACCGCAACCTCCGTCATGGGGCTTTCCGCCAGCGTGCTGCTTGGCGTTGTGGGAGCCGTCATTATGTATGTCGGCGCGCGGCAGATCATCGCCGGATCGCTGACCATCGGCGGCTTTCTTACCTACACGATGTTCATGGCTTTCCTCATTGCGCCGGTCATGCAGATTGTGCAGATTGGCACGCAGTTGACGGAGGCGCTCGCCGGCCTTGATCGCTCACACGAAATTCTGACGCAAGCGGCTGAGAACCGTGATCCGGCCCGCACAATCGCCCTGCCACCAATTGAAGGAAATGTCGATTTCGAAAATGTCAGCTTCAGCTACGACGGAAAACGCACGGTCCTCGATGACGTTTCTTTCCATGCTTCGCCAGGAACCGTAACCGCGCTTATCGGCTCTTCAGGATCGGGAAAATCGACGACCATCGGCCTGATTTCTGCTTTTTATGTTCCGACCGAAGGCACAGTTCGCGTTGACGGCTTCGATCTGAGCAAAGTTCGGCTGGATTCCTTCCGCACACAGCTTGGAGTCGTCTTGCAGGAGTCGTTCTTGTTCGATGGAACGATCCGCGAAAATGTCTCGTTCTCGCGCCCTGATGCTTCTGAGGAAGATGTGCTGCGTGCATGCAGGATCGCGCGCGTAGATGAATTTGCGGAACAGTTCGCAGACAAGTACGACACCATCGTCGGCGAGCGCGGCGTGAAGCTTTCTGGCGGGCAGCGGCAGCGAATCTCGATTGCGCGGGCGATTCTCGCCGAGCCAAGAATTCTGATCCTCGATGAAGCGACATCAAGCCTGGATTCAGAGTCGGAGCAGATGATCCAGGAAGGGCTCTCCTTCTTGATGAAGGGTCGCACAACCTTTGTCATCGCTCACCGTCTCTCTACCATCCGTCGCGCCGATCAGATTCTAGTGATGGAGCAGGGAAGGATCGTAGAGCGCGGGACGCACGAAGAGCTGTACGCTATCGGGGCACGTTATTACGAGCTATACACGAAACAGCACGGGCTCGAGAGCAATCTGTTCCTGGCTCCGGGCGAGGGAGATATCGTTCCGGTTGAGGCAGGCGGCGAACAGAATGGGGGCGGGAGAGCGAGCCCTGATGCTCTGCGGGTGGTGCGGGGAGAGATCGGATAAGGAGTATGGCGCGCCCTGAGAGACGATTTTAGAACTCTCGTCTTGGCTTAAGCGCGGAGAGAGGATTTGAACATCCGACCTTCTCCTCCCGAAAATGGGATTAGGTTGTCGTGATTCATTATTTTCAATCTCATAGAGTGGCGCTTCGACTTTCTCATTCCCGCTCAAAAAACGCCAGTTTGGAGCAAATGTAAACCCTCGAATGGCAACCATACCAGGGGTTCATCCCAAGTGGAAAAAGAAACCCTGGCAAGGCACGAGGGAATTCAAAACCCCAGATACGCGGAGTCGAATAAACACGCGGAAGGAATCGTCTAAAAGAGGATGTCAAGAAAAAATCCTCCCGTGCCCTCCGTAGGCAGATGTATGTGGTCGCATGCATCCAGCCCCGGTGAGATGCTGGAGGGTTGTTTGTACAGTGAGCAGGCAGAGCAACCCAGTTTGTGGTTCTTGGTCGATAGTCTCAGAGGCCACTCGCGATGATTTCAACTGTTCAATTTTGGCTTGCGCTGTCACTGGAAATTGTCGGTCGAAACCGAGGTTAAGTTCCAGGACGTTAACCCTGGGCTCACCTAGAATCCCGAATTGCCGCCCCTCAGTGTGTTTCGAGACCATCGCTTTAACCCGCTTGACTGAGATCCCAGCGGGCTTGTGCAACGCGCGGTAGCTGGAACTCAGCATTGGGGAGTAATATGCGGGGCCAAGCCGGCAGCAGAGGTCGTAACCATGTCGATTGGGACTTAAGAATTCACAATCGAGTGTGTAGTCGCTGAAACGCGTTGCTCCACTTCCTTAACATGAAAATCCCTGAGAGGGTATCTTAAACGGGAACGATTTTGAATGAGAGGTGCGAGATTTGTTGAAGGTTAATCCGCATTCACGGGGATGTTGCAGCCGTCAAAATTCCTTGGCTACCATGATGCCTAAGGCCCGCAGTTTCCGAACCAGCAAAAGAATATAAGCAAACACTCCCCACATTGTCCCGAAGAACAGAACAAAGGGGATTGTGATCCAGAATGTTGGATAAGGATCGATCAACATACCCTCTTCAGGCAACGAAGGCTTGGGGCGTGGTGACGCAACGACTTGCACCGAGCCGCTGCTTGCCAGAAGCTGTTCGTCGCCTGCGAACCCTGCGTTGACGTAGTAGGCACCCAGGCGCTTATCAATAATTTTTAGGTGCGCAACGCCATCTGCCCCTGTGGGTCGCACGCCGAGAGTTATGGTCCCGAAGTAGGTCTTTGCGGAGAACGTGATGGGCTTAAAACCTAGTCCTGCTCCCTCGGAATCTTGCAGCTTAGCTGATACCAGCACCGCTGAAACAGCTGGCGCAGTAGCTTCGTATCGCTTTGCGAAGGGATTCTCGATTGTGCTCTCTACGTCAGGAACTCCAGATGATTGATTGCCGACTCTTTCGTCAGAGGCCTTCACCTCATAGGTCAGAGCAAGAGAAGTTGTCCTAGGAACCCGTTGCGGCTTGTTCTCGCCCGGAGCCGAACCTCCGACCATTAAAACCACCATGGCGGTAACAACTCCTGCTCGTGCACGCAAAAAAGCTGGCCCGGTGCGACTTTCCGAATGGCGCTTTTCTTTCGGCTCTCGAGTTTCCCAAATGGAAATGATTGGGAAGAGTTTTGCTGTTAGGGAATAAGCTAGCAGGAACCAAGCCAGAGCACCGCCCACGATTGCCCACTCGACCCAAGTCGGAGAGTAGTGTGTCCATTCAGCTGGGATTCGCTGGGCCGGAAGAAACGGAGTCTGTAACGTCGGCACCACAATCAAAAAGCGCTTTGCCCACGCACCAAGAACAATCAATAATGATGCCGTCCCCACGCCGGCAATGGAGAGGCGTTTCAGGGCCGGAATCAACAGGATCGACATCAACATCGCAATGGGAATGAAAACTCCGAGGAGCTGCACGCTCCAGAAGAACCGCGCGAACCGTCCGATAAAGAGTGACTCAACCAGGTCTCGCTCGAATCCTTCGAGCTTATAACCGACCGTCAAATACTCGTTAATGTTGAAGTAGAGATACACGAGCGTAGAAGCAAGTAATAGCTTCCCGATTTTTCGGAAATGCTCAGGCTCAAGATATGCCTCTAAATGCATGGTGCGCCGCAACAGCCACATCGCGACAATCACCGCGGCCGCGCCTGAGTAAATCGCGCCTACCACAAAGTACGGTCCGTAGATCGTACTGTTCCAACCCGGTCGCAGAGTCATAGCAAAAATCCAGGACACAACGGTGTGAACAGAGACCGCGAGCGGAATCACGATAATCGCCATTACATGGATTGCGCGTTCAAGCAGTTGCTGTTGGGCAGGTGTGTTCATCCAGTGCAGCGACAGTCGCTCGTAAAGCCTTCGTCGCCAAATCGGCATTCTCTGGTCTTTGGCGAGCAATGCCACATCAGGAATCAGCGGAAGATAGAAGTAGATGATGCAAGCCGTAAGGTATGTCATCACCGAAATGAAATCCCAAATCAATGGCGACTGGATGCGTCCATATCGCAAGAGATGCCAGATTCGATCAGGTCTGCCGAGGTCGGCGATGATCATGGGCGCGCCGGTGATCAGAGCCAGTACTGTGATTGCCTCGGACAGCCGGGTCATCGGTGTTCTCCAGTTCGCATTGGTGATGCGCAAGATGGCCGAGACCATCGTTCCTCCCTTGCTGACACCGACCCAGAAAACGAATGTTGAGATATATATGCCCCAGGAAACCTCATCGCGGAGACCCGTCACGATCAGGCCCTTGCGTAGCTGCACGATATACGCGACCAAAGCCAGCAGGACGCATGCTGCCAGAAAACTAATCCAGATCCAGAATGACCGTGACGTTTCGGTCATTTGCTTAATCAGGCGGTCCTCGCGTGCGCTCGTCATGCGTTACTCCCGAGATCGATCTGGACTAGCTGGGCCTTTTCGTCGGGCGCGGCGTACTTACGATTCGCGGGAGGCAGGTAATAGACCCTTGGCTCAGTCCCCAGTTCCTCCATCAGCCTGTATCCAGCACCGCGCTTCACGATCTTGCTGAGTTGGAGCGTTTCTCCCTTAGAATTCGTCACAGCATCTTCTAACTCGTCGCCAAAATAGATGGCTCCCATGGTGCAGGCACTCGCGCATACCGGCAGCTTGCCCGCGCGAAGCATGTGCGGGCAAAAGCCGCATTTCTCAATCGTCCCCTTTCGATGTGGGTACATCTGTTCCATAGAGTATTGGGCAGATAATTCCTCAGGCGCATGTGGAGGTTCGCCCCAATTAAAGGAACGCGCTGAATAGGGGCACTGAGCAATGCATTCGCGACAACCGATACACCGATCGTTGTCCTGCATAACAATTCCGTCGGTCCGCTTGAACGTTGCGCCAACGGGACACGCACGAACGCAAGGAGGATTGTCGCAGTGCATGCATGGGCGAGGCATGTAGTACTCGCCCGCGGCAGGATTGTCAGCTACTTCGTAAACCTTGATCCATTCCTGCATCGGGGGCACGTAATGCATTTTGTTGCATGCCTTCGTGCAGTCGCGGCAACCGTCGCACTTCGCGAGGTCGAGAACCATGACCCACTTCTGGTTTGTAGGTGCCTTCGATCTCGGAGGCAGCGTTCCCGCGAAAACAGTCCGCACCGTCGTTTTGCCGAGGGTGCCTCCAGCCACCACTGCGGCACTGCTGGATGCAACCAATTTCATTAAGCCACGTCGTGTGAACTTCACAACACCCTCCGGCACTTCCAAATCCACAGAACTAAGGCGTCACAACAAGCTTCATTTTCATGTCTTCATGTCCCTGACCGCACTTGATCGCACACTCGATCGTGTACTCGCCGGGCGTGGACGGAGCAACGACCGTGAAGTCATTGCTGCCCTCTTTGAGCGGCAGATCCCAGCCTTGGTCCTTCAGCGAATTGATTGTTATGCTGTGGACAGAACCGTCTTTAGCCCATTCTTGGCCCTTCTTTGCGATCACGTGAAGCTTTATGACCTGTCCGGCCTTTACGGTAATTACTGGCTTTTTTTGCCCAGTCACTTTGAAAGTGTTGTCATTGCCAGCGATCACTTCCACAGTTTTGGGCGTTTGAGACCAAGCGATGCTTCCTGCCAGAAAGAATCCAATGATTGCTAACGATTTCATTGTGCGCACGATTTTTTCCTCTCTGTCATAGATTACTTGTTTAGGTATTGCAAAATCGCTTCCGCTTCGTCGTGAGTAATATTTGCCCGAACTCGCATGTGGCGGACGATTGTTTTGGTTTGTTGCGAGTTGAGCTTTGGAACTTCTGCATGACAACGGGTGCAGTTCGCTTTGTAGGCCTGGTCGGCGGTCCAGCCTTTCGGCAAATGCCAGGCTTTCGCAGATTGAGGCTGCGAAGCCTGACTCTGCTTGGAATTGACTGCGGTGCTCGTCGTAGTTGTCTGAGCTATTAACACTCCCATGGCGCTGATGGTCAGCAGCATTGAAAGAACTACTTTGGCCTTCATTTGCCACCTCCGCCTAGCGGAAATGCAAAGCGATACGTCAGACCGACAGTCCACACGTTGTGATCGCCCGAGTCAATAAATTCACGGCCATAGCTGAAATTGGTCCGAACGTCTGGCCGGATCCAGCAGCTCCACCCGCCAAAGAACCGTTTCGCATTCGAGTCAGGTAATTCCATGTCGCCCACCATTCCCATCACTGACGGCGCAAAGAATTGCTCAAAGCGGAGCTCGGTTTGCGACTTCCGCATTAGTGGCTTTAGGAAGCCAATTCTCCTCATGCGATACGCACCTTCGAACCAGTAGCCGCTTCCGACAAACCTGTTCCGTGCATATTCGAAACGGACATCCATGGGCAGCTTGTTTGACTGCCAGATCGCATCCGCACCTATCGTGTTTACGTGCGTATCCTGAAGTTGGCGTTGAAACGATGTGCCAACCTCCAGCCGTGCTTTCGGGAAGAAAAAGCCAACCCGCTCACCAGCTGCCCGAGTCGAGCCTTCCCAAGAGTTGTTCACTGAAGCCGAGAAGAAACCAGCGTAGTTGATATCTAGAAAATTGCCGATAGGCACTGCGCCGCGTAGTTGGCCACCGTTGCTGTCGGTCATCTCCAATCCCACGATGTAGGGTGCGGCTTGAAAATTGCGGACCCATCCCGGATGCAGACGCTCGTTGTAGATTCCGAACGGAGTCAAAAAACGACCGACAACTACCGTCAAATATTTGTTCGCGAGATAGTCAACCTGCGCGTACTCAAAGCCCTTGTCCCACGAGTGATCCCATGGCTGATTGGGAGTATGGGTGTAGTCGCCCTCTATTTCGAGTTCACTTTCAACCAGCCACTTCTCGCCGAATGGGACAAGTACAATCGGGGAAATGGTAGGTGAGAGTTGTTGCTGCCCGGGCTGGAAAGTAGTTCCGAAACCCACAAATCCAGTGAGCAGCGGAACCCCACCTTCGGGTTGTGTATATTGTGGTGCGTCCTGCGCCGTCGCTGAGACCGCGAAGAGCAGGACCAAGACGGCGAAAAAGCTGAACTGCTTCATGATTCAGAACCTCCTTCTCGGCGGTGATGGCTGACAACTGCCGCAATATCGGCCAGCGTTAGGCGCCCGAATGCCTCTTGGCATGGAGCGTTGTATCTCCGAAGAACACCTAAACCGGACAGTCAAGGTCCGGCGCGACCTGATACGTTGAAAAGAAAAAGCGGGTGACTCCACCAGTCGTGATTTGATCTGGCGTTGTGGCCAGCTGAAAACCACCTTTCGATCCGCGCCGGGAAGTTACGAATCCACCCCACACAAGCACCTGCATGACCTTGCTGGTTTCGAAGGTGGAAATGCCAATCCTCGCGGCGATTTCAGACGTCTGCATTGCCCCATCCGAAAGGGCAAGGCAGCATAGTCCCTTAAGCGCTGAAAGAAGGCGTTTTGGAAGACCAGGCCAAAGCACGGATTCATCCTTTCAGAGCTGATTGTCTGAAAACTTGCAAAATCGTTCTGTGGGCGAAGCCACGGCGCAGTGTGATTAAGATCACAGAAAGAGGAGCCGGAAGAGGTTACCGTAACCTACGACGCTCGCCGTGGATTGGGCTATGTATTCACCAATTCGCAATCAACAACTTGCATTCACTTTGGGCGCGCCGGGGGTTCATAGTACTCAGGGAGTGCGAAGGCTTCCGTTTCATCCACCTGCTGACTTGATCTCAGTCCTCCCTTTCGCAGAGAGCGTTCCTTCATCATGACGAAAAACACTGGCACAAGAATAAGGACGTGAATCGTGGAGGTGATCATCCCTCCGACGACAGGGGCTGCAATCGGTTTCATAACATCCGAACCGATACCGCTTTCCCACAAGATGGGGATGAGGCTCGCGAGCACAGCGGTCACAGTCATCAATTTGGGACGTAACCGCTGCACCGCGCCTTCGATGGTCGCTTTCTCGATTTCCTCACTGGTTAACTGAACTCCGGAACGAATGTGGCGGTCCAGCGCTTCATGGAGATAGATGACCATAACGACTCCGGTTTCGACCGCGATTCCAAAGAGCGCAATGTACCCCACCCAAACCGCAACGCTGAAGTTGTATCCCAAAAGCCACTGCAGTAGAAGACCACCGCTCATCGCGTAGAGAGTCGGAAAAATGAGCACCAGAGCTTCCCTGATGGAGTGAAAAATCATGTAAAGCAGCATGAAGATCGCGAAGAACACAACCGGGAGAATCAGTTTCAGCCGTTGCCTGGCTCGCAATTGGAACTCATATTCACCAGACCACTGGTAGCTGAAACCGACCGGAAGTCTGAATTCACGAGCCAAAAGTTTATTGGCTTCATTTACGAAGGTGCCGTAGTCGTCCGTCTTGAGATTGATGAAAACGTACCCTGTAAGCTGCCTTCTTTCATCGCGGATCATGGCCGGTCCGCGTGAGAACGACAATTTCGCCACGGCGCTGAGTGGGATTTGCGCGCCGCTTGGAGTTGATACGAGCACACGGCCCAGACCTTCCGGCGTATCGCGGAAATCCCGCAAGTAGCGCACGTTGATAGGAAATCTGTCGCGGCCCTCGACGTTTTCGGCGATGTTCTCGCCGCCGATGCCTGATTCTACGGTTTGCTGAACGTCTTCGACGGTCATGCCGTAACGGGCCGCCTCCGCGCGATTGATATCGATATTCAGGTAGAAACCCTGCGATACTCGTTCAGCGAAAACCGCCCGCGTTTCTGGCAATTTTGACAGCAATTGCTCGATGCGAGAACCGATTGCTTGAATTCCTTCCACAGTTGGCCCCTGAATTTTCATTCCAATTGGAGTCTTAATGCCGGTTAATTGCATGTCCAGCCGGTTTTCCACCGGCATTGTCCAGGTATTTGACAGGCCGGGAAATTGCAGCTTGGCATCCATTGCCGCGACCAACTTTTCATACCTCATGCCAGGACGCCATTGCTCGCGGGGCTTGAGCATCACCGTGGTGTCATACATATCGAGAGGCGCATTGTCTGTTGAACTGTCGGAGCGGCCGACCGTGCCGAATACGCTGTCCACTTCGGGAAAGCTCCGAATGATTCGATCTTGTTCCTGCAATAGCTGAGTCGCTTGCGTGATTCCAATTCCGGGAAGCGAAGTGGGCATGTAAAGTGATGAGCCCTCGTAAAGGGGCGGCATGAACTGGCTTCCGAGCCGTAGCGCCAAGGGAATCGTGATCGCGAGGAAGATTACATTAATCGCGATGGTCGGCCACCGATGTCGCAGCGCAAGCCTGAGAATCGGGAGATAGATCGCCTGGCTGATTCGTGAGAACGGGTTTTGCGATTCCGGTCGAAGCTTTCCACTGATGAAGTAGACCATCAGCGCCGGAACAACCGTAATCGCCAGCAACGATGAGAATGCGACAGAAAGTGTCTTGCTCCACGCGAGTGGGCGAAACATCCTGCCTTCCTGTGCTTCGAGAAGAAACACGGGCAGGAATGAAACCACGATAATCAAAAGAGAAAAGAACAGAGCTGGCCCAACCTGTTTCGCGGCATCAACCAGAATTCGCCGTCGCTGTTTTTGATTCACCGGGCCCGCTTCTGAAAGATGGCGGTATCCGTTCTCGACGATCACAATGGAAGCGTCGATCAAAACACCAATCGCCAGCGCGAAGCCGCCCAATGACATAACGTTGCTGCTGATATGCAGGAAGTACATCGGAATGAACGCGGCCAGGAGGGCGACTGGAAGCGTGAGGATCGGGATAAGAGCAGATCGAAAATGAAACAGAAATGCAATGGTCACAAAGCTGACGACAACGCACTCTAGCAATAAATCGCGTTGCAGCGTGCGGATTGACTCGCTAATTAGCCCGGAGCGGTCGTAGGCGGCATGAAGCTCAACGCCCGGAGGCAGGCTTGGAGCGATTTCGGCGACTTTGGCTTTAATCCCTTTGATGACATTCAGAGCGTTTTCGCCCGTACGCATCACCACGATGCCGCCGACGGCTTCTCCTTCGCCTTGCCATTCTGCGACTCCCTCGCGGATGTCGGGCCCAAAGGTTACCGTGCCCAGATCGCGCAACAGCACTGGTGTTCCGTTTTTCGCATTAACCGGGACATCCTCCAGATCCTTGAGCGAAGTCAGGTAACCGAGCCCCCGGACCATGTAACGTGCGCCATTCATTTCCAGTACGCGTCCGCCGACTTCGTTCGTGCTCGCGCGAACGCGGTCGATCACCGTAGAAAGAGAGACTCCGTACGCGAGCAATTTGTTGGGATCGAGTTGGATCTGGTACTGCCGCACCAGACCACCAATCGTAGCGACTTCCGCAACCCCTGGGACGGTCTCAAGCTGATAACGAACCTGCCAATCCTGAATCGCCCGTAAATCCGCAAGGCTGTGCCGATGTGTCCGGTCGACCAGTACGTATTCGAATACCCAGCCGACACCGGTGGCATCCGGACCCAGCATCGGCGAGGCGCCTTGCGGTAATCGCCCGGTTAGGCCCTGAATGTATTCGAGGACTCGAGAGCGGGCCCAGTAGAGATCAGTGCCATCCTGGAAGACCACAAACACGTAGGAATCGCCAAACATCGTCTGCGCACGCACCGCTTTTACATGTGGGGCAGCAAGTAGGGTAGTGACGATTGGATACGTGACCTGATCTTCAATGATGTTCGGAGGACGTCCGGGCCAGGGTGTGTGGACAATAACCTGCACGTCAGAAATATCAGGCAGGGCGTCCAATGGAACGTGTTGCAGTGACCAGATGCCCGCGAGCAGTAAGGACAGAACTCCCATGAACACGAGAAATCGATTTCGGGCGCACCACTCTATTACGCGAGAAATCATGACTACATCCCCCCTGTCGCGGTAACGGTCATCCGCTTGGTTAATATCAGCTTGCCGCCTTGTTCGACGGTGATGGTGACCTGCCAGGTGCCGCCGGAGTCGAGTTCAAGTTGGCCACTGTAAGTACCGTTTGCCTGCTCGTTTAGTTCAGCCGCCGAATTCATTTCGGCCATGCCCATATCTGGCATTCCTGGCATATGAAATCGAACAGTAACTTGAGCGCCCGATACTGGTTGGCCGCTCGCCGATGTCAACCGCACCTGGATCGAGTTCTTGCCCTTACGCGCAGGATTAGGGTCAGTGGTGAGTTCCGCTGAAGCCTGCTGGGAATTTGAAGCCATTTCTGTGCCCGCACCGGGCGGAGGTGGAGAGTACGAGCCGGCCGCCGCTTGCAGTTGGCTTTCGGAGTCGATGAGGAAATTTGCAGAGGTTGCGACGACATCTCCAGCTTGGAGTCCCTTCAGGACTACAAAACCATCCTCGGCGCGAGTCCCCAGTTGCACCTCGCGTGGATCAAATGTGCCTTGCCCGCGTGAAATGAAGACTACCTGGCGCGTCCCGCCCTGCAGAACGGCGGAAGCAGGGACAACTAGCTGTTTGCCCAGCGGAATGACAAGGCGTACGTTGACGAACATTCCTGGTTTAAGCAGAAGGTTTGCGTTCGGCACGGTGAGGCGCACCTGAAGGGTTCGAGTACCAGGGTCAATTTGTGGCAAGACTTGTTCGACCCGCGCGTGGAATGTTCGGTTGGGATAAGCGTCAACCGTAATTTCGGCAGGATCTCCTGGTTTCAGCTTGCCGGCGTCTTCCTGAAAAATCTGCCCTTGCACCCACACGGACGAAAGGTCCGCGATCGTATACAACCGCATGTCAGGCTGCACATACGCATTCGGTAGCGCCAGTCGCTCGGTCACATAACCCGAAACTGGAGATTTGAACGTGAAATCTGTAACAGGCTTTCCAGTATTTTCGAGATGTGCTATGTCCGAGTCTGAGAGATTCCATTGTGCGAGGCGTTCCCGCGCAGCTCGTAATAGCGTGTCAGCGCCAGCTGAGACTCCCTGCACAGAACTCTGGCTGACGCGCTGCAGGTTGGCTTTCGCCAGCAGATATTCCTGTTCACTCGCCACAAGTTCCGGGCTGTAAATGGTGAATAGTGGCTGGCCTTTTCTCACAAACTGATACGTTGCGCTGACAAAGACCTCTTTGATCCAGCCTGGATAGCGGGTTTGAATGTAGGACAACCGGCGCTGGTCCACATCCACGTTGCCAGTCGCGCGAATCTCACTCTCGGCGAACTTGTACGCGACTCTGCCAAGACGTACGCCGATGCTCTGCATTCGCTCGGGCGTCAATTCGACCGACGTGAGCGGAGGAGCAGCGCCTTCTGGCGGAACATTTGTCGTGAAACCCTCCATCGGGGGATGTTCGGCAGGAGGCTGGGCAGTGGCTGCCGGCCGTGAGGATCTCCAAAACCAATAGGCCGCGCCCGCCAACACGAGGTTGAGCATAATTGCGGCAACGAAAAGTCTTCGATAGTTCATTGAATTGCCTCCCCGATCAGCCCTTCGATCCGCGCGATTGCGGACTCATGTTCTGCAAGGGCTCGTTCTCGTTCGAGTGCAAGCTGAAGGGTTTCGGCGAAAGAAGCCAACAGACCCTGATAGTCTGGCTTGCCAGCGCGATATTCGGCGAGCCCGGCGTTGAGCGCTGCTTCGCTCTGCGGAACCAGGCCTTGGTCATACACCTTCAGCTGTTGCTCGGCGGTTCGCACAATCGCGATCTCTTCTCCAAGATCGCTTTCCATCTGGTTTAATCGCGACTCTTTTTCTGCCTGGTCCTGCGCCAGCTTGGCTTGTGCCTCTCCTTCCATGGCGCGAACCCGGGAACGATTCGGCAGTTTGACGGAGAACGTCGCCATGTAGTAATCGCGAAAATTCGACGCCGTGTGCTGCCACACGTACTGGACGCCGAAGTCCGGTCTTTTCTCGCGTTTCGCCAACTCGACAGCGTCTTGGCCTTGGGAAATGCGTTCCGCACTGGTTTGCAGGTCAGGATTTGTTTCGCGCAGCTTCGTGAACAGAGTCTCAGCGGGCGGAAGGCGTCGAGCTGAGAGTGGTTCTGCAACGAGATCCGGTGACTCAGGAGCGCGGTTGAGCAATGCTTTTAACCCAACCTGCGCCTGCGCGCTCTCGCGGCCTTGCAGCGCGATGTCATTCAGGAGCTTAGTGCGTTGCAGTTGCGCCCGCAGCACATCTTCCTGCATTCCTTCTCCGACGCGGTATCGCGCCTCGGCTGCTTGCTCGATCTGTTCAGCAGTCTGCTGATTCTTGTCGAGAATTGAAATGATCTGCTGCGAAGCTGCAAGCTGGAAATACGCTACCTTCAAGCGGGTGAGCACATCCCAGACAACCGCGTTCTTCTCGGCTCCTGAAATCGCAACTTCGTGCTGGGCCACCTGGGCCCTGAGTCCGCGCTTGCCTGGATAGGGGATCTCCTGAGAGGCGCCAAAGCCGATGTACGCAAAATCGCTGTTGCTGTAGCCGGCGAAGGGGCGCGGACTGCCGACCGTGAAGTGCTGCACTATAACTTCCGTGTCGGGCAGCGCGGAAGCTTGGGCAGGACCGTAGCGTGATGTGTCAATCGCGTGGTCTGCAGCCCTGATTGCGGCATTATTTTGGCGCGCTTCAGCAATGAGCGCCTGCAGGCTGACTGGGCCGTTCTGCGCGAATGCAGCACTCGTCAGCGTGAAAAACATCCACAGCTTTCCTACCTTTGTCATTTTTCCTCACACACTTTTCGGCAAAATGAGGTCGTGCGCAGACGTACTACGTCGTCTTCGCAGTTTTGGTGCGACAAAGATGGATCAGATTCTCAGGACGGTACTTATTTTGAGCGGATCTTCAGGCGGAGACTCAAACGCATGAACAGCGCTGCGACTCATCGAAATAGCGGGACTGAAGGGTATCTCGACCAGCGCTGCTAAACACAGCGCAATATCGCCGTTTCGAATGCTCGGGATATTCGCGGCGTGTCGTGCGACGGGATGTTGGCAGCAGGAATGCGAAGTTGGCATCATGGACGACTCGCAATCGCGTGCCATCTTCTTGCAGCAGCTCTGCTCCTCAGCTGTCATCTGCCTATCGGGCACCATGCAGGCCATGACCGGCGTCGCAACGACAGCAATGATTAGCAGAACCGCAGCGAATTGGGACAGTTTATGCAACATTTCTATTCTACCCTCGCAGTGCAAATTCCCAAGAAACTTCTGGGCGGCCTTCTCGACCGCCCAGAGCGAAAGTCACTAGTGCTTTGTTTCTCCTTCATTGCCCATCTTTTCGTGCATTATGGCGAGTGCATCGTCGTGCTTCGCAGCTTGCTCATAGACTTTCGCGAGATTTCTGCAATGAGCAGCTCCTTGTCCTTTGCCGTAAATATTCGCCCATGCCCGATGGGTCTCCGCATCTCGTCGTGCTTGCGATGCTTCTTGCCTGTAATACATGGCGATCCGGTGATGTTCCAGAGGTGAGTTCGCGGTTGTTAGCAGTGTCGCCAGTTCTTCCGTGGTCGGGACCTCTTGCTTTTGCGCGAATGCGTAGGGTTGTGTGAACAAGATCGTAGTAACAGCGCTGAACAGCAACAGAGTTGAAACGAGATTCTTTGTGCTTTTCATACTTCCTCCAATGGACCCGTGGTCCGGCAATAGGTTTGCTTCTAGTCAGTGGATACTTCAGCTCCAAAAACGGAAGTCGCCGAATAGATTGAAGCGAATTAAATCAAGAAAACGCAAAGGACAGCTTGATCCGGAGGACTACTACTGCGGGATTGAACGTGTAGTCCCCTTGTCGACTCTGTGAATGAAATCTCAACGTCTGCAACCGCGCAGCTGAGAACTGAATGATGTTCACCACTGACTGATGCTCCTACCGGCCGCGCCGGAATTTCAGCTGGTGACATTTGGCAGCACCGATTGGTTTGCGAAGGAGTAACAGCGAGGTGCACTGGCGCCAAGTCCATCATCGCCACCTGTGATTGAGGGCTGCCCATTTCTTCCAAGTCTTGCCGACAAGGGCTCAGTGCAAAAGATACGGACGGCATCAGCAGCACAAGCAAGACCGAAACGAGTTTGCGATGAAGGAGCATGTTACGAACAGGATGCTAGCAAGCTACCCATTTCGCGGCTGTGATGCGAGTCACAGCTACGTGTGATCGCACTCGCCGTGGGTGTGGACAATAGGTTTATCGGCATTTTTGGAGAAATCAAGATGTGAATCGCGATGAGAACCTTATCGAGAGTTGTAAGCCAGCAGATCTTCCATTTCCGCTAGAATTTAAAAAAATGCCGCTCGCTGTCTGCTCTGCCATATCAGCACCAAAAAGCAAGAGAATTTCGAGCACTCGACCCACGTCGCACATGGGCATGTCGTGCGGTCAATGCCACACATCGCATTTAGTGACCGAAGTTAAAGACCAGAGCAAGGGAGACTTGCAATCTCCGCAGGCCCTTCTTTCAAGCGCCACAGCCTTCCTGACGGGATCCGAAATTGCTGCAGCGCCGCTGTACTCTAGGCGTTCACCGCGAAAGAAAAGGTCGGGTGTTCTTCAATAACCCGCTTAGTCTTTCCTTCTTCGCCTTCGGCCCGCCTCGATTGCATCCGCGTGGGCCTTTCCGGGTCCGTGACAGACTTCACAACCAGAAATGTAATCCTTGCCGGAAACGCTCACCTTCGCGTGAGCGGTCTTTTCATATTCCTTGTATTCCGCCTTGTGGCAGGAGCGACAGCGGGCGATCGGCGTAGTCGTCAGCATTGCCGAGCATGAATGTGGGTGCAACTGAAGGGCCATGCGAGGCTCCGGGCATCTTCTGAGCGGAGGCCGCACCCACGTAAACTAAAGCGGTAAAAACCGTCGTGACGAGAACGTCACACGATCTCAGGCGCAAGCTCATATACGCCGTTCCCTTTTTTCGGATCGATCTAGTCCGGTTCAGTTATTGACTTGTTGCTTAGCCCCCTTCCAGCTTTGTGCGAATGTAACGCCTACATATAGGAGGAATCCATTGCTGTATTGCTCTAATCTGTTTTCGCAATCCAGATCGGGTGTGACCCCGATCCAGAGCAGCGAATCAATGCACGCTTGAGTTACTCCCGCGTTCCATCAGGACGCAATCAATCCTTTTTACATTCTCGATTTCCTATTCCAGCTCACGAATCCGCTGATTCAGCCATGTGCGCAGAGCTTCTTCCGACTCAGTCGCCGTTCCGCAGCGGTAAAGCGAATCAACAGTAGTTCCATTAGCAGCGAGTTCAACGAATCGGCACGGAACCTGTTCACTGCGGAGATCAGGAGCAACAAATTCCATCAACCAGCAATCGATGCATCGGTGCGGGCGTGTTCGATCCGAGAAGTTAGGGCAGCTCGGAGACTCTTCGAAGATGTAAGGTGCACGCCAGGGAGAACGCGCAGAACGCCGATAGCCACCACTCTCCAGAAACATAAGCTCCTTCTTGAGTAATTCCAAGATCTTTTGGCGATCTTCGCTCATACGAATCTCCGGCGCCGGGCCTGCCTCTTCACGACTTAAACTGCAACCGCTTCCTGAGATTCGACTCTCTCAAGAGCCTGGTCTATCAGGACCGCAGCGGCCGCCTTTTCCTCCTTCGAAGGAGGTGCAATTTGCACGAGTCCGTTCCTATGGAGATTTGGCGGCGGCACGAAAACATCCTGATGTTCTAACAGGCAAGTTAGAGTTTTTTGAAGCTGGCTCGATGCATAGCCATTTGCGAATTGAATTCCACTGCTCGAAGCGCTGGATGCGCCAACGGCGAAAGTGCAGACGAGGTGCCAAATGCCGCGACTTTGCGATGACCATATCTGCAGAAACGCGATGTTGCCAGCCTTTCCGAACTCATATTCGATATGAATCTGGGCCATGTTGCCGTCAGGTACTAAGTCGGGCCAATTCCTAATGACGGCTGCTTCAAGAACCCGATCAAGCGTTTGGCCCGCGATTGCATTCATCTTCTTGCCGTCCTTCCGCGGCTGAACGTGACCAGCATGGCAGAAAGAGACAAGCTCGCAAACGCGCACCGTCACGAATGCGTGTGATCAAGATCACATTCTCCAGGCATCTATCGCGATAAATTTCCGCTATGTTATGCTCCTTTTCGGGCGATCGTCACTGCGTGCTTCATTGTGCGCATTCCAATTCAGTGGCGTCTCCTTTCGCGGTTAATGATCCTCAATCGTCGAAGTCGCGCGATTTCGACTTACGACCGCTGCTCGTTATCTGGGAGATGACCCAAGCCTGCGACCTGAACTGCATACACTGTCGCGCGGATGCGCGGCCCAAACGCCACCCGCTGGAGCTTTCGACGGCGGAAGCGTTCCACTTAGTGGACCAAATTGCAGTCATGCGTGTGCCGCTGTTTGTGCTCACGGGTGGTGATCCGTTGAAGCGTCCCGACCTATTGCCAATCGTGCAATATGCTTGCCAGCGAAATGTGCGAACCTCGCTCACCCCGAGCGCTACGCCCCTGCTTACTCGCGATGCTGTTTTTGAATTGAAGAAAAGCGGCCTGATGCGCTTGGCATTAAGCCTCGATGGCTCGTCTGCCGAGTTGCACGACGGCTTTCGTGGGGTTGCGGGATCCTACAAACAAACGCTGGACGCAGTGGGGTGGTGCCACGAAGCCGCTCTTCCGGTTCAGATAAACACCACCATGTCTCGCTACAACCTTGACGACCTGGACAATCTCATCGAGCTGCTCAGTTCCCTAGGCGTTGTGTTATGGAGTGTATTTTTTCTGGTCCCAACCGGGCGTGCACAGTTTCGACAAATGTTAAGCCCGGAGGAGCACGAACGTGTGTTCACGAAACTGTACAGCGCGTCCAAGCGCCTCAAGTTCCACATCAAGACGACTGAAGGCCAGCACTATCGCCGCTATGTGCTTCAGCAAAAGGCGCGCGAGCCCAATACAAGAAGTGAAAACGAATTGATTGACCGAGCGCCCAACGGAGTCAATGATGGCAAGGGATTTGTTTTCGTTAGCCACATAGGCGAGGTCTATCCGAGCGGATTTCTTCCACTCTCGGCAGGAAACGTGCTCTACGAGCCGCTTCCAGAGATATACCGAAATTCCGCTCTATTTGTGTCCCTGCGCGACACTTCACAGCTGAAGGGGAAATGCGGCCGGTGTGAGTTCAAAGAGATCTGCGGTGGATCTCGCGCGAGAGCATATGCGGTGACCCGCGATCCGTTGGCCGAAGAGCCTTGCTGTGCCTACATGCCAAGCTAGGCGTGAACCAATTTCTCGAGTGCGCTCCTATTGCGCAAGACCAGTGTCGAGCCTTTGACTTGCAGCAACTGCTTCTTTTTGAAATCGGAGAACAAACGGCTAACCGTCTCCCGCGTCGTTCCAATCATTTCTGCAATTTCTTCATGCGTCAGCGTATTTTTGACCTGTGCCTGGCCGTTTGTTCCAGGCTTCTCCGGATACCAGGACAACAAAAGCTTTGCGAATTTCTCCGCGGGAGAAGTAGTCAAGCCTAATGTACGAATCTCTTCGTAGGCGGTGTAATAGTTTCGGCTCAACTGCTCGGCTACACGTAAAGCCACTTCTCCGTGCTGCCTGAGAAACTGCAGCAACGCATCGCGAGGAATGAAGTTTGCCTGACCCGGTTCAATCATCTCTGCGGTCACTTCATAAGGATGGTTTGAAACTGCGGCATTCAGGCCGAGGACATCTCCGGCTTGGGAAATCTTCGTAATGAGGGTCTTTCCTTCGCTCGAAGTCGTAGAAAGCTTCGCTTTACCCGTGCAAAGCACGAATACACCACGCGGTTGCTGGCCTTCGATAAACAAAACTGCCGTTTTTGGATAAACGGCAGTTGATTTGATTTCATTCAATTTTTGCAGCACGGGAGCGGATAAATTGCAAAAAATGTGCTCTTCCCGCACTGGGCAAGTAATGCAGTTATCGAGAATTGTTAGCCCGTAAGGAGAACGCATACCCCACCCGATATTTGTGCATTTTACACCTCAATGTGATTTGAATCACGAGAAAGCGTGACGGCATGCATCGCATGACTTCATCGCTTCCGCAAAGATCGGATTGCAACGTGGATGTCCTGGGAGGTTACGATGCCGACCACATTGGAGCGAGACCCAAGGTCTCAAGAACTCAAAGCACCGATTCCAGTCCTGCCGAAGGCTCGGCCGAGCATTCCCGCGCCGGCACTTGTCAGCCGGACACTACAACGGCCTTTGTTTTCTGACAGTTTGCTTGAATCAGGTGCAACTGAACGTCGTCGACGAGGTCTGGCAACTACGTTTTCGTTCGTCATGGAATGTGTACTGGTCGGCTTTCTCTTGATCCTGCCTTTGATGTTCACGGAAGCACTGCCAACTCAGCAATTGCTTACGTTGCTTGTGGAACCGCCGCCGCCACCACCACCTCCACCTCCTGCGGCAGCACCGATTGCAAAGGTGGTTCAGACTGACATGCTCAATAACGGCCAGCTGCGTACGCCGACACGCATTCCGCAGAAAGTGCAAATGATTCGCGAGGAGGAAGCGCCGCCTCCCTCAGTAGCAGGAGGGGTTATTGGTGGCGTGCCTGGAGGTATACCTGGTGGGCAGTTGGGTGGAGTCATTGGCGGGATCATTAGCTCTTCGAACTCTACGGTAATAGTTCCAAAAGTGGTCGAAGCGGTGAAACGCATTCGCGTTTCACAAGGCGTCACCCAAGGAATGGTCATTAGCAAGATCGAACCCGTCTACCCAAAAATTGGCCTAGCGGCGCGTATTTCCGGCGTAGTTCTCCTGCACGCCATCATCAGCAAAGAGGGCATAATCACCGAGCTCCAAGTCGTCAGTGGTCATCCGGTGTTAATTCCTGCCGCTATGGATGCCGTCAAACAATGGCGCTATCGGCCCTATCTGCTGAATGGAGAGCCGGTCGAGGTAGAGACCTACATCACGGTCACGTTTCAGATTTCGAATTGAAATAGTGTCAAGACCGAGAAGTTGCGGAAGGAGTAAAAATGCAAAACGAACACACATATCGAGTCGTGGCGTGGTGGAATGCTGGGAAGACAGGCCTTGCCAAAGCGGATTCTGCACCGAGCGCGATTCACTTTGCAGCGCCACCGCAATTCGGTGGTTTAGAGGGCCGGTGGTCGCCTGAAGACCTGCTTCTGTGCGCTGTCGCCGGATGTTTTACCACCACCTTTCGCGCACTGGCGGACTATTCGAAATTTGAGTACACGGACCTCGAAGTCGAAGTTGAGGGCACGGTGCATAAAGCTGAATCGGGTTACGAGTTTGCGGGAATCCTCATTCGGCCGACGCTCACGATTTACAACCTCGAAGAGCGTCCAAGAGCTGACCGGCTCCTTGAAAAAGCAAAGAGACTCTGTCTGATTTCACGCGCCGTAGCGATACCGCAAACATTCGAGCCTCGAGTAAGAGTAATGCAGAAGCAGCAGGCGGTAGAAGTGGTCCATGCCTGAGTCAGAGACAATGTACACGAGGGATGTGGTCGCGGCGCGCGAGCGAGTTCCCTCCGAAATCTCTTTCCCGAGGTCCGCGCACCGGCTTACAAAGAACGGGGCTGAATTTGTGATTCGGCAAATCTGCCCGGCAGACGAGCCATTAATGATCAAATTTCATCGCGGCCTTTCAGAGCGTTCGGTCTACATGCGGTACTTCGAATCCTTAAGTCTTGCGGCTCGCACCGCGCACAAGCGTTTGGCGCAAATCTGTTTTGCCGATCCTGAACGCCAGACCGTACTCGTTGCTGTGCATAAGAATCCTGACACTCTCGAAGAACGGATAGTTGCTGTCGGCAGGCTCAGTAAAATGCAAGATCCTAGAATCGCCGAAGTTGCTCTCCTGGTTGCTGACGAGTTCCAGGGCCAAGGTTTAGGTTCGGAGTTGCTTCGGATACTGATCGATTCTGCACGCAGTCAGCAGATCACTCGCATTACCGGGGAGATGCTACGCGACAACACTGCCATGCAAAGACTGCTCAGGAAATTCGGCTTCAGCTCGCGGCTTCTTGATCCCCGCACGGTTCGTGCAGTTTTGAACCTTTGATTGTATGTAAGCCTTGCCTAACCCTAAACCCGAACTGTGATCACGCTCACACCGCGGCGTGATGTCAGTTGCCGACAGTTCATTCGGTATCCCTGATACTTTGTGCAGCTCGAAGAAGAATCATGACACGCAAATTCAAGACTCTCGATGCGAACGAAGCGGTAGCGAATGTTGCATATCGCCTGAATGAGGTTATTGCGCTTTATCCGATTACGCCCTCCTCTCCGATAGGCGAATGGTGCGACCAGTGGGCCTCAGAAGGGGTTCCAAATATCTGGGGAACGGTGCCGCACATAGTGGAGATGCAGAGTGAAGGCGGCGCTGCCGGTGCAGTACATGGGGCTTTGCAGACCGGATCGTTGGCAACCACATTCACCGCGTCTCAAGGCCTGCTCTTAATGATTCCAAACATGAACAAGATCGCCGGAGAGCTCACGCCGGCAGTGTTTCACGTGACCGCGCGCACAATTGCCGCGCACGCGCTGTCCATCTTCGGCGATCACTCGGATGTAATGTCGTGCAGAACTACGGGATTCGCGATGCTGTGTTCCAACTCCGTCCAGGAAGCCATGGATATGGCATTGATTGCCCACGCAGCAACTCTCGAATCCCGTATCCCTTTTCTTCACTTCTTCGACGGATTTCGCACCTCGCACGAGGTGAATAAAATCGAGATGCTCACCGAAGATGACATGCGCGAGATGGTCAACATGGATCGCGTGCTCGAGCACCGTCAGCGCGCGCTCTCGCCTGACCATCCGGTGCTGCGCGGAACAGCGCAGAATCCTGACGTCTTCTTTCAGTCGCGCGAAGCTGCGAATCCTTACTACACCGCTTGTCCGGAAAAAGTACAGGCAGCGATGGATAAATTCGCACGCATCACAGGACGAACTTATCACCTGTTTGATTATTTCGGCGCCCCGGACGCCGAGCGCGTGATCGTAATGATGGGGTCGGGCGCTGAGACTGCGCAGGAGACAGTTCAATCGTTAAATGCTCGCGGAGAAAAACTTGGGCTTCTGAAAGTGCGCCTCTTCCGGCCGTTCTCGATGAAAGATTTCCTCGCGGCACTGCCCTCGACCGTGAAGACGATTGCGGTGCTGGACCGAACGAAAGAGTCCGGATCAACCGGCGAACCACTTTACCTGGATGTAGTGAATGCGCTGTTTGACAAATCGGCGGCACCCGTTCTCCAAACCCCGGCATCTTGTGGAAGGGACGTTCCGGCCCTCGAACGAAGGATTGTCGGAGGCCGATACGGGCTCTCTTCCAAAGAATTTACGCCCGCGATGGTGAAAGCTGTTTATGACAATCTCGCGAGCCCCGAACCGAAGAACCACTTCACCATCGGCATCAACGATGACGTCAGCCATACCAGCCTTGCTTACGATCCCGAGTTTTCGATTGAGCCTGAGAATGTGGTGCGCGCGATGTTCTATGGCCTTGGCGCCGATGGCACTGTCGGAGCGAACAAAAACTCGATCAAAATTATCGGCGAGAACACAAACAACTACGCGCAAGGCTATTTCGTTTACGATTCCAAGAAGTCCGGTGCGATGACTGTTTCCCATCTGCGCTTCGGTCCCGAGCCAATCCATTCCAGTTATCTGATTTCGAAGGCGAATTTCGTTGCCTGCCATCAATGGATCTTCCTTGAACGTTACGACCTGCTCCGTGCGCTCGTGCCTGGTGGAGTGTTCTTGCTCAACAGCCCGTTCGGGCCGCAAGAAGTTTGGGATCGTCTGCCACGTCCCACGCAGGAACAACTGATCGCGAAAAGAGCGAAGTTCTACGTCATCGACGCATACAAGGTTGCACGTGACACCGGCATGGGATCGCGAATGAACACCATCATGCAGGTTTGCTTCTTCGCCATCTCGCGAGTGCTCCCGCGTGAAGAGGCGATTGAGGCCATTCGCAAATCGATTCGTGAGACGTATGGCAAAAAGGGCGAAGAGGTGGTGCAGAGAAACCTGCACGCAATCGACAAAACTCTGAGCTGCCTCTTCGAAGTGAAGGTACCAGACACAGCAACCAGCCAAATTGAGATTCCGCCGCCGTTTTTAACGGAGGCGAACAAGTATGAGCGCGATGTGCTCGGCACCATATACGCCGGCCACGGAGACGAGATTCCCGTGAGCGCTTTTTCTCCTGACGGCACTTATCCTACCGCCACGAGCAAGTGGGAGAAGCGTAACATCGCGCTCGAAATTCCTGTATGGGACGCGAAAACCTGCATACAGTGCGGCAAGTGCGCAATGGTTTGTCCGCATGCAGTGATCCGAATAAAGGTCTACGAGGCACACCACTTAACAAATGCACCGACGACCTTCAAGTCTACAGACGCGCGTGATCGCGAATGGGCAGGAATGAAATACACGATTCAGATCGCTCCCGAAGATTGCACCGGTTGCGGTATTTGTGTAGATGTTTGCCCCGCGAAGAATAAGAGCGAGACTCGACTGAAGGCGATCAACATGTCGCCGCAGCCGCCGTTGCGGAAGGCGGAACGCGAGAATTGGAAATTCTTCTTGAATATTCCAGAACTCGACCGGCGAAAGATAAAGTTCACAACAATCCGCCAGCAGCAGGTGCAAGAGCCGCTATTCGAATTCTCTGGAGCCTGTGCTGGTTGCGGTGAGACCCCTTATCTGAAGTTGCTATCGCAGCTTTTTGGCGATCGCGCGGTGATTGCCAACGCAACCGGCTGCTCATCGATCTACGGCGGAAATCTGCCCACTACACCGTGGACAAAGAATGCTGAGGGACGCGGACCAGCCTGGGCCAATTCACTGTTTGAAGACAACGCCGAGTTTGGACTGGGCTTCCGGGTCTCAATCGACAAGCAGGCTGAGTTCGCGCGAGAGCTGGTGAAACGCTTGGCTCCTGAGATCGGCGTAGATTTCGCGACCATCCTGCTGATAGCTCCGCAAAAGGACGAAGCTGACATTTACTTGCAACGTCAGCGTGTGGAACTTCTAAAAGCCAGTCTCCTGAAATTGGATTCACCCTACGCAAGGCAACTCTTGGCCGTGGCTGACATGCTAGTCAAGAAAAGCGTCTGGATCGTGGGCGGTGATGGTTGGGCCTACGACATAGGCTACGGCGGACTCGATCATGTTTTGGCGAGCGGGCGCAATGTGAACCTGCTTGTGCTCGACACCGAGGTCTACTCCAACACGGGAGGGCAGGCGTCCAAATCGACGCCTCGAGCCGCCGTAGCCAAATTTGCCGCAGGTGGAAAGTCCGGCCCTAAGAAGGACCTTGGTTTGATGGCGATGAGCTACGGCAATGTTTATGTAGCGAGCGTCGCAATGGGCGCGAAGGACGAACACACGCTAAAGGCTTTCCTTGAAGCCGAAGCGTATGACGGGCCGAGCCTGATCATCGCGTACTCACATTGCATTGCCCACGGAATCAACATGACGACCGCAATGTCGGACCAAAAAGTTGCGGTCGAATCAGGTCAGTGGCTCCTCTATCGGTACAACCCCGAACGAACTCTGCTTGGCGAGAACCCGCTTGTGCTGGATTCGCGAACGCCTACGCGAAAAGTTCAGGAGTTTTTGCAGCAACAGACAAGATTCAAGATGTTGTCCAAGAGCCATCCTGATCATGCGAAACAACTCTGGCGGGAGGCGCAGCGCGATGCGGATGTCCGGTTCCATCTATATGAATATCTGGCGCAGCGCGGATTCAATAACGGGATCCAGTCATCAAAGGCTGATAAGAGCAACGCGCCAGTTCCCGTCGAAGAGGTGACAAAATGACGAACCTCAGCACAGAGTATCTCGGGCTTAAACTGCGCACACCGCTGGTGGTTTCAGCCTCGCCACTCTCGCAGGACCTCGAAAGTATTTGCCGGCTCGCCGATTCCGGGGCATCAGCCATTGTTCTCTATTCGCTCTTCGAGGAACAGTTGCGCCGCGAATCCTTGGAACTGGAACACCATTTGTGGGCTGGAACGGAAAGCTTCGCCGAGTCTCTGACATACCTGCCGATCCGAAGCGAGTTCCGAACTGGACCCGAAGGATATCTGTCTCACATCGAGGCCGCAAAAAAGGCCGTTCGCGTACCGATTATCGCAAGCCTGAACGGTGCAACCATGGGCGGCTGGACGAAATACGCGAGAGCAATGGAGGATGCCGGAGCCGATGCGATTGAATGCAACATCTATTTCATCCCGACCGAAATGGATGTTTCGGGTTCAGAGGTTGAACAAAGATATGTGGACATTGTTCGAGCAGTGAAATCGTCGGTTCGCATACCTGTCGCCGTAAAAGTGGGCCCGTTCTTCAGCAACATGGCACACATGGCGAACTGGCTGGTGGAGGCCGGAGCCGATGGACTGGTGCTCTTCAACCGCTTCTACCAACCTGATATCGATCTTGACCACCTCGAGATAAGACCCAGTGTTCTGCTGAGCACGCCACAAGCATTACGCTTACCGCTCACCTGGATAGGAATTCTATATGGAAGACTTCATGCCAGCTTGGCTGCAACCGGAGGCGTTCATAGCGCCGAAGATTCAATCAAGCTGCTGATGGCCGGCGCCGATGTGACGATGTTGTGTTCTGCGCTCCTACGTGGCGGCCCTACCTGCCTACGCAGGATTGAGCAAGAGCTCAGCGATTGGATGGACGAGCACGAGTACGAATCTGTCGACCAGATGCGAGGCAGCATGAGCCAATTGCGTTGTGCAGATCCAGAGGCATTCGAGCGCGCACAGTACATGCGAGCAGTAAAGGACTCCGCTTACATCCAACGAGCGCAGCAGCCTGGCATCCGTAGGGTGCTGGACTGGGGTCCAGAATGAGGCAGCAAATGTTCGGGACCGAGTCCATTAGAGTCGTTATGAAATGCGAAACGAAAAATAACGGGCTCGGGAATCTCGCTACTGGAATTGCGATCGGGTGCTGCCATCGGCGCAGCATTCGATCACGCTGGAGCCGGGATCGCGATCGGTGCAAGGAATAGGACTGTTGATTCCATGTCTCATAGGCAGCTGCGCACAGCGGACGAAAAACTGCTAATTCGCAGCTCTCAATAACTTGTGATGCAGCCACAGCTTAGTGCGCACTCACCATTCCCCGCCAAGCACCGTCCAACTCCGCGCGAAGCACCTTTCAGCCACAAGCAGCTGGCGTGTGATTTCGATCACATTCCGTTGTGGCGTCGGTCATGGCTGAAATCTCCCGTCTAATTGAAACTTGAGTCATCGATGGAGAGGAGTTAGCCATGATGACACTTTATCGCCTCGTTCGACTGATCGAAACACACTCCAATGAGCTTGCGTCAGCACTTTTGAACCGAGTGCGAAGTTCCGAAGCGACACCTGACTACTACCTTGTTCCCGATGAAGACCTGAAGGAAAGGGTCTTTGAAATTTACCGCCACTTGGGGGAGTGGCTCCTTGCAAGGGACGAGTTCGACCTTGAGGAACGCTATCAGAAAATCGGCGCCCGGCGAGCCAAACAGAACGTGCCTCTGAGCCAAGTGACTTGGGCCATCGTACTCACCAAAGACAATCTTTGGGAATTTCTCAAGTTGCACTCTGAAATGGATCGTCCCGTCGAGGCATTCGGTGAACTCGAGATGCTGCAGATGCTCGACCTCTTCTTTGATCGCGCTATCTACTTCGCGGCTGTCGGATATGAAAAGGCGTGCGCCGAAATGCAGGTAGAAAAGCTGCGGGCCACAGCCTGAAGGAGACAGCGAATGTCCTGGGAAACGGAATACTCGCACAAAATCCGGACGGCAGACGACGCGTTGCGCTATGTCGGATCAGGAATGCGCGTGTACATCCAGCCGGGTTGTGCTGAGCCGGAGACGCTCGTCGAAGCGCTGATGCGACGCGCGCCGTTCGTCCGCAACGTTGAGATCGTCCACATGATGACGATGGGTTGCGCCCCATACGTTGCACCGCAGATGGCCGGACACTTCCGCCATAACGCGGTATTCATCGGCTCGAATGTACGTGAGGCAATCAATGACGGCCGTGCGGACTACACTCCGATCTATCTCAGCGAAATTGAAGAACTCTTCGAAAGCGGCGAAATGCCGATTGATGTGGCGTTGGTCGAAGTCTCCCCGCCTGATTCCCACGGTTTTTGCAGTTTCGGCGTTGGCGTAGATACGACGCTTACAGCCGCCAAGTGTGCCCGCTACGTGGTCGCGCAGGTCAACAACTATATGCCGAGAACCTACGGCGATAGTTTCATTCATGTGAGTGACATAGATGCGGTGGTGGAATCGTCACGGCCGCTATGCGAACTCAAGAAGCCAGTAGTCACTGACATGCATGTAGCAATCGCGCGCCACGTAGCAGGCCTGATCGAAGACGGCGCCGTTCTGCAGACTGGAATCGGCGGTATCCCAGATGCTGTTCTTCCGTTTTTGATGGATCGGAAAGACCTTGCGATCCACAGCGAACTGGTTTCCGACGGCGTGATTCCTCTGATCGAAGCCGGCGTGATCACCGGAGCACAAAAGAACTTCAAGCCGCGGAAGATCATTGTGGGTTTCGCGCTCGGATCGAGAAACCTGTTCGAGTTTGTCGATAATAATCCCATCTTCGAATTTCATCCCACGGCTTACACGAATGATCCCGGTCTGATCGCTCGGAATGACAATATGATCGCGATCAATTCCGCGCTGCAGGTAGACCTGACTGGCCAGGTCTGCTCTGATTCTATCGGTAATCAGTTCTACAGCGGGATCGGCGGGCAAGTCGATTTCCTGCGTGGAGCGTCCCGCTCGAAGGGCGGGAAGCCGATTATCGCGATTTCTTCAACTGCGAAAAACGGGACAATCTCACGAATAGTTCCCACGTTGAGTCCCGGCGCCGGAGTGGTCACCTCTCGTGGACTGGTTCGTTACGTCGTGACTGAACATGGCGTAGCTTATCTGCATGGAAAGTCGATTCGCGAACGGGCTAAAGCATTGATTGAAATCGCTGATCCAAGGTTCCGCGAAGAACTTTACCAGTACTGCGAAAAGACCAAGTGGCTGCAGCGTCCAAAGGGCTGGGATGCTGCCTGCCAGGGGAGTCTTACTTCTTAATCAGCTCAGAAAGCATACGGGTCTCGTGGACAGGCACGCAGCAATTTGCGAAAGGTTGAAGAAGTGTGGATACAGTAGTGAACATCGAATCCGCCTCTACGGAGAAGACTTGCAACTCGTCTCAAATCCAGTTGCCGACGAGGTTGGGTACAGCGTGTTGGCGGTCACTATAAAAGCTGGAAATTTCAAGCACGTGCGAATCCCGCTCTCCCTGGTGAGCATGCTGGAACGGCAATTAGAGAGCAGGAGGGGACAGCGCAAATCGCTGCTTAATTGCATGTCTTCTGGTTTATAGTGTCGTTCACTCCTCATTATGTGTTTGGCTATTCCAGGCAAGATTCTTTCCGCGGAAGAGAACGATGGACTGCGTATTGGCCGGATTCAGTTTGGCGGCATCGTGCGTTCTGCGCGCCTTGACTTCGTTCCTGAGGCTGAGATCGGTGATTACGTAATGGTGCATGTGGGGTTCGCGATCAGCCGAGTGGACGAAAAAGAGGCGGAACGGACTTACGAGTTGCTCAGGGAAATGGGAGCACTCGAAGCGGAACTACCGCCTGAAGATAGCGAGCCGGCATGAAATACCTCGACGAATATCGTGATGGGAAGATCGCCCGCACTCTAGCCACTGAGATCGCGTCGAACACCACTAAGCACTGGGTGCTCATGGAAATTTGCGGCGGCCAGACGCACACCATCATGCGGTATGGTCTCGATGAGCTGTTGCCGAAGAACATTGAATTGGTGCACGGGCCAGGATGCCCCGTCTGTGTGACTCCTCTCGAAACCATAGATAAGGCGATCGCCCTGGCATTGCGCCCTGACGTGATTTTGGTCTCTTACGGGGACATGCTCCGAGTACCGGGATCTTCTTCTGACTTGTTCCGCGCTAAGGCACAGGGAGCAGATGTGCGGATCGCGTACTCACCCGTCGAGGCATTGAAAATTGCGCGATGCAATCCAGACAGAAAAGTAGTGTTTCTCGCAGTTGGATTTGAGACAACTGCGCCCGCCAATGCAATGGCGGTGTACCAGGCCAAACGCGAGAGATTAACGAATTTCTCCATGCTGGCTTCGCATGTCCTCGTCCCGCCTGCAATTCGTGCTCTACTGGCCTCGTCGAGCAACCGGGTGCAGGGATTCATCGCACCGGGACACGTATGTACGATCATGGGCTGTCAGGAATACGAAAATCTTGTTCGAGACTTCGACATCCCGATTGTGGTTGGCGGGTTTGAGCCGGTCGATCTTCTACAGGCGATTCTGATGCTGGTGAGACAGTTGGAAAACAAGCAGTCGCGTCTCGAAAACCAGTATGTGCGCTCAGTGAGCTATGAGGGAAATCACCCAGCGCAGCAGGTTTTGAAAGAAGTTTTCGAAGTCGCGGAACAAAAATGGCGTGGCATTGGGGCCATTCCACAAAGCGGGTTACGTCTTCGCGATGAGTACGCTTCTTACGATGCCGACAAGGTCTTCGATCTTCAACTAATCACGGCTGACGAACCTGCCGAATGCATCAGCGCACAGATTTTACAAGGAATGAAAAAACCTACTGATTGCGCGGCGTTCGCCATTCGATGCACACCTGAGAATCCTTTGGGCGCGCCGATGGTTTCTGCCGAAGGTGCCTGCGCCGCCTACTATCACTACCGCCGCCATGCCGTGGCAAGCTAAGGAGGTCAACTTGGGACAGACCACGACAATCAGTGAATTAACCTGCCCATCGCCGATTTCGAAGCACGACACAGTTCTTCTCGGTCATGGTAGCGGCGGCAAGCTTAGCGCAGAACTCGTGCGTGACATCTTTCTGCCGGCGTTTTCTAATCCTGCCTTGGCGAAACTCAACGATCAAGCAATTGTCGCGATCAATGGTTCGCGCATTGCGATCACCACAGACTCGTTTGTCGTCTCACCTTTGTTCTTTCCTGGCGGCGATATCGGATCACTCGCGGTACACGGCACGATCAATGATCTTGCAGTGGGTGGTGCTCGACCGCTTTTTCTGACTGCGAGCTTCATTATCGAAGAAGGCCTTGAAATTGGGATTCTGCGAAGGATTGTTGCGTCCATGCAACGCGCTGCCGACGGGGCGGGAGTGCAAGTCGTCACCGGCGATACCAAAGTGGTCGAAAAAGGAAAGGGCGACAGCCTCTTTATTAATACGACTGGAATAGGACTGGCGCCTTCAGCAGTCGACCTTTCTTCCGACCAAGCTCGTCCTGGTGACAAGGTTCTGTTGAGTGGCACTATCGGCGACCACGGTATTGCCATACTGGCCCAACGCGAAGGGTTGGAATTTGAGAGCACCATTGAGAGCGACAGCGCAGCGCTTCACAATTTGACTGCTGAGATCGTCAAGGCCGCGCCTGGAATCCGTTGTATGCGTGACCCGACCCGTGGTGGGCTCTCGAGCGCACTCAACGAAATTGCAGCCCGGTCACACGTGGGTATTCATTTGCACGAAACGGCGATTCCGATGCGCGAAGAAGTCAAGGGCGCTTGCGAGATGCTGGGGCTTGATCCACTGTATGTCGCAAATGAAGGCAAGCTCATAGCGATTGTCGAATCTCGCGATGCCGACGCTGCACTCGCGGCAATGCGCGGACATCCGCTGGGGCGTGAGGCACAAATCATTGGTGACGTGACGACTGCGAACCCTGGTTTGGTCACCATGCGAACCCAACTCGGTACCACGCGAATCGTAGACATGCTGGCTGGGGATCAACTGCCACGAATCTGCTGAGGTCGGTCATGCACGAAATCGGAATCGCCGAAGCGATTCTGGATGCCGTCAGAGCGGAAACGAGACAGCATCCAGGATTAATCGCGCGCAAGGTCGCCATACGGGTTGGCGAGTTAGCGGGAGTAGATCCTGACGCGTTACAGTTCAGTTTTGAAGCGTTGGTGCAGGGAACGCCACTGGACTTAGTGCAATTAGAAATTGAAATATGTCCTCGCCTGCATCTGTGTCCCGACTGCCAGATAGAGTTTCGCGTGATCGACTTCGACTCTCGCTGCCCGCGTTGCGGACAGCAGTTAACAAAGTGCGTCAGCGGGGACCAACTGGAAATTTCCCACCTGGAAATGGAGAGTTATGAACCACGTAGCGCTTGAGAAGAAAATTCTGAGCGAGAATGATCGGATCGCCACAACCCTACGAGATCGATTTGCTGAACACGGAACTCTATGTCTCAACCTGATCAGTTCGCCAGGTTCCGGAAAGACGACATTGCTTGAGAGAACATTACAATCGTTTTCACCTGATCGGCACGTAGCAGTGCTTGCCGGAGATATTCAAACGGAAAACGATGCCAACCGTCTGAAACGTTTCGGATTTCCTGTGAAGCAGATCACCACGGGAGGAACGTGCCATCTGGATGCACGAATGATCGAGCGGCATTTGGCCGATTGGCCTCTCGATCAAATTGATCTTCTGTTCATCGAGAATGTGGGGAATTTGGTTTGTCCCGCCAGCTACGACCTGGGTGAGGCGGCCAAGATCGTTCTACTGAGTGTTACCGAGGGCGAGGACAAGCCACTTAAGTATCCCTCGGTCTTCTTCAAATCCGAATTGGTGATCATTACTAAGACGGATCTGCTGCCTTATGTTCCTTTTGATCAGCAGGCTGCAGAGGAGAACATCCGCCGAGTCCATCCCGGAGTTGAAATTCTTCCGCTATCTTGCTCTACGGGAGCCGGGGTGGACCGGTGGCTGCATTGGCTGGAAAAGCAGGCAGTAAAGACCGAGCCGTTGGTTAGCAAATGAAGGTTTGCCGGCACATCGAAGTGAGCGGCATCGTACAAGGAGTCGGATTTCGGCCCTACATCTACCGGCTCGCCACAGAGCGCCGTCTTGCAGGCACGATTCGCAACACGCCGTCCGGTGTTGCTGTTGAGGTTGAAGGGCCGTGGGAATCGGTTGAAGACTTCGTTCTGTCTATGCGGACAGAACCCCCGCCGTTAGCGCATATTACAGACCTATCAATTCGCGATGTACCGTGCCGGGATGCACATGAATTCCACATCGTGGCTACCCAGCATGGCCAAGCAGTACGGACACTAATTTCACCAGACGTGGCGACTTGCGATGCTTGTTTGCGCGAACTACTTGATCCCTCGGACCGGCGTTATCGCTATCCCTTCATAAATTGTACGAACTGCGGACCACGATTCACGATCACCCGCAATATTCCTTACGATCGCCCACACACTTCGATGTCGGTATTCCCGATGTGTCCGGCATGCCAGGCGGAATATGATGATCCGCTGAATCGGCGATTTCACGCGCAGCCAAATGCTTGCTGGGACTGCGGACCGAGGCTTGAACTTTGGGACCACGCCGGAACTCAAATAAGACACGGCGATCCGATCACTCAGGCAGTGTCTGCTCTTAAAGCGGGATTTATCGTTGCAGTCAAGGGACTGGGCGGGTTTCACCTCGCGGTCGATGCCACCAACATCAGCGCAGTCTCTTTGCTGCGAGAACGCAAGCGCAGGGTCGAGAAGCCGTTCGCGATCATGGTGCCTTCACTGGCGCAAGCGCAAGAATTCTGCGAACTGAGCGTGGCAGAAGCCGAAGTCCTGGAGTCAATTCAGCGGCCGATCGTGCTGCTTCGCCGGAAAGATAAGAGCCTCGTCCCAGATCAAATTGCGCCGTTTAATCGGGATTTGGGAGTTTTCCTGCCTTACACGCCGCTTCACCGTCTTCTTTTTGTCGAGGGCGAATTCAAAGCTTTGGTCATGACCAGCGGCAATCTCAGCGAGGAACCGATTGCCATCGACAATGACGAAGCTCGAACTCGCTTGAACGGTCTCGCCGATTATTTTCTGGTTCATAATCGGGACATTCTCTTGCGCTGCGATGATTCAGTAGTGCGTGTTCCTGCTGATGAGGATTTCGCCGCGTCCGTCGCAGTTGCTCCTCTCACAAGTAGATCAAAAACGATGAACCGTAAAGATCGACGTGAAAGGCAGTCGGTTGGAACCGTGCACCAACTTCGTCGCTCTCGCGGTTTCGTTCCTGTTCCCATTTTTCTTCAAAGGGAAATTCCGGCGATACTCGCTGTTGGCGGTGAGTTGAAAAACACAATTTGTCTGACCAAGGGAGAACATGCATTCCTCAGTCAACATATCGGCGACCTTGAAAATCTCGAGAGCCACCGGTTTTTCAAAGAAGCTATCGAGCACCTGAAAAATATTCTTGAGATCAAGCCGGAGATCGTCGCGTATGACTTGCACCCAGATTACTTCTCGACCAAATGGGCGCTCGAACAGCGAGGAATGCGGGCGGTCGGAGTGCAGCACCACCATGCTCACATCGCCAGTTGCATGGCGGAAAACAAATTAGACGGTGACGTGATTGGAATCGCCCTCGACGGAACGGGTTACGGTACAGATGGCAATATCTGGGGTGGCGAAGTGCTTATTGCAAATTATCAGAACTTCCAGCGCGCGGCCTACTTTGAGTACATTCCTATGCCGGGCGGAGCAGCGGCGATTCGCGAACCGTGGCGGATGGCCATAGGCTATCTTACGCACCACTTTGGCCGCGATTTCCTGAAATTCAAGCTGCCATTTTTAAATAAAACCAGTGAATCACAACTCGAACTGCTGCTGGCCATCATTGCGCGTAAAGTGAACTGCCCACTCACCTCCAGCTGCGGAAGACTCTTTGATGCTGTGGCTTCTCTCGCGGGAATCCGGTCAAAAGTTGACTATGAAGCGCAGGCCGCGATTGAGTTGGAGATGGCAATTGAGCAGTCCTGCTCCGACGAGATATATCCGTTCGAAACAATCGTCACTGAGAATGCTACACAGATCGTCAGCACACGCCCGTTGTTTGAAGCATTGCTCGGCGATCTCAAGTCTAACGTTTCGACCGCCACCATCAGCGCACGCTTTCATAACGGCTTGGTGCATCTCTTTGATGGACTGGCAAACATGACTCGAGAGCAGACAGGTCTGGACCGAGTTTGTCTTAGCGGTGGAACATTCAATAACGTCTACTTATCGGAAAGACTCTCAGCACAGTTGCGCTCTCGGGGCTTTAAGGTGTTCCGGCAACAGCAGGTTCCTGCTGGAGATGGCGGCCTAAGCCTGGGACAAGCCATGGTTGCCGCACACCGCGCTCACTAACGGGATTTATGCAGCCTGGCGGAATCGAGTACCGGACTGTGTATAACCGTCTCCGAAGCACATTTCATCTTCGTGATAGTGTATCTCGATCCCACAGAACGAGCAGCTCGGCTGATTGCAACTTAGTACCGTAGAGAGACCTTTTGTGGTCCGCTCGAACTTCACAGGGCTCGAGACAAAGATGGGATGCCGGCCGAGCTTGCTCGACACCCCTTTGCACCATACGTATGTGCTTGCTGGAAACGTCTTTTGTTCACAATGTGCGATTTCCATACAACCTCCAACACCATTCATCGTGACACTAATTTCTCACCGTCAACACCGGGCAATTTGCACCCACAACAACCCTGTGTGCTGTTGAACTGCCCAGGTGTGTGGGCATTAAGTGCCTCGCAGAGGGTTTTACGCCGAGCACAATCAAGTCAGCCCCAGTCTCTTCCGCGGTTTGCAAAATGACCTCCGCCGGCGATCCGTACCGTGCTAATAGCTCGGGCATGTAGCGGAAACTTTCCTCCTCGGGAAGGAGATCTCTCAACTTCCCTAATGCT
>Ga0070741_10002537_pt1 | contig 48594 bp, 41 predicted proteins | sample Coa_R1_4_FD_66440 | JGI IMG/M metagenome (GOLD analysis project Ga0070741, IMG submission 66440) | Surface soil microbial communities from Centralia Pennsylvania, which are recovering from an underground coalmine fire - Coalmine... | ecosystem: Environmental > Terrestrial > Soil > Unclassified ... | reverse complement strand
CTGCTGTTGAGCGGTCCGACGCGACCTCCCGCCTTCTGCTCGAGCAACTTCACGATACCGGCCCACATCGGCGCGGAGATGCTGGTGCCGCCGACGATGCGCAAGTCAGGACCAGCGCCCGAGGAGTCATAGAAGAAGGCCCCCGGGAAATTGGGACTCGCGACCATTGCAATGTCTGGTTGATCGCGCCTGCCGTCGTTGGGGCTGACTCCCGACTGATACGAAGGTTTCGAGAAGAAGGCGCTTTTTCCGCCGCCGGTCGCGCCCCCGCCCACGCCATCATTAACGTCGTTCCATGTCCGCTCCGTCGTGTACGAGACGATGGTGCCTCCCTGGCCGCTGAAGGCCGATCTGTTGAAAGCGGTGCCGCCGACGGAAGTGACGAAAGGATCCGACGCCAGTTCATTCACGCCCGGCGACGTCCCGACAACGCATCCGCGGAACGGGTCGAAATCGATTCGCGCGGCGCCCCAGTCTCCCGAAGCGACCAGGATGGTCTGTCCCTGGGCGGCGGCGCGGGAGGCGATGGAATGGACGGTCGAGGTATAGAAGGATTCGCCGCGGCCGCACAGCGCAAAGCTTATCGTGATGACGCTGCAGGTGTTGTCGCGCACGGCATCGTTGAGCGCCGACACGATGTCCGAGGACAGGGCGTACTTCTGGGCGGCGCCGGGCGCAACCGCATGCGACCATTCCAGGTCGAGCTCAGTCTCCGCGAAATTGCCACCCAAACCGAAGCCGGAAATTCTCGTGATGGAAGCGGTGTTGTCGGGCAATCCGAACTGGTTGTCGAAAGCCTGCACGCTGCTCGGACTGAAATCCGAATCGCTGATCACGGCGATGCATCCGCCGCCGGCGCCTGTGATGCCCTGATCCTTCAGGGGCTTCGCGTTGTAGAACACGTCGAAGTCGGAAGGCCCAAGAGCGGGGCCTTCTCCGTCGACCATCACGTTGGGCGCGATATCGAGATCGGCCAGTTCGATAGGCGATCGCGAGGGCGCGATCCCGCCCAATCGGACGGCAAATCCAGGCTTCGCGGGTGCGGCGGTATGTGCGGCGGCTCGGGGGACGCGCCGCGATGCGGGCGCGACCGCATACATGTTGTCGAGGCCGGTTATTCCCCCGACCAGCTCCGCGAATTCACCGGGCAGTTTGGGATCGGATATGTTCCCGAAGCGCGAACCGTCAGGGGAGAAACGCATGATACGGGAACCGAATGCGCGCAAGACGGCAAGCGGACCGCCGCGGAAGCGAATGAGGCCTTCGGACGCCGAGCCGCCCGTCACCTGCATCCCCTGATCGCCGAGCCATCGCGCCAGCTTGTCGAACTGGGCCTGTGTGACCCCGAAGCGCCGGGTATATTCATCGGCGCTGAGCCACTTGTGATAATGGGGCGAGGACGGATCCTGCAGCTCGGCGATCAACGATTCGAGCTGTTTCTGCTTTCGCGGCTTGAACCAGATTTCAAGCGAAAGGGTTCGTTCCGAGGGCAGATCCCCCCACGTCGGCATCGACAGCGCTTCGGACGGAATTCCCGCGGGCACGCGAACCGTCTGGGCGGCAGCGCTGGCCGCCGCGCCAATGGCGCATACGCAGGCGAGCACGATATAACGGATGGTGCTCATCGTCGCTGAGAGCCGTAACCCATCGTTAACCGTCATCGCCCGCTCGATCAAGAGAAATTCGGTTACAAGCGTCCTGTCTTTTCACGGTTTGCTGTTTTCCGAGAGCTCGGTTCGGGAACGATCGCGAAAAATTGTCGAACCGCTCCCGTGTCACGCCGGGCATCCCCGTCCATCTTGTTCCGGCACCATCCCCTTGTGATTTGGGAATCGCGCCGCTATCCCGTATCATCCGCAGACGATGGCTTTGCGAAGCTCTTCCTTGTTCGAAAGATCCGGCTCCGGTTCGGTTGAGCTGCCGAAACTGCGCCCCCTGCGGGTGCTGGTCGTCGGAGAGGTGATCCTTGACCGCTACTTGTGGGGGGACGTCGCGCGAATATCCCCTGAGGCTCCTATTCCCGTGCTCAAGGTCGAGCGGCGCGAGGAGAAGCCCGGCAATGCCGGTTTCGTGGCGGCCAATCTTCGCGCGCTCGGGGCGGAACCGTCCATCCTCAGCATCGTTGGGCGCGACCGCAGCGGAGCGCTGCTCCGCGAGATCCTCGATGGGATGGGAGTGCGAACGCGATCGATGGTCGCCGACCCCGACCGGCCCACGATCGTGAAGGAACGAATGCTCGGCTCGGTGCAGGCGGCCCATCGGGGAACCCAGCAGCTCCTGCGGGTTGACGAAGAAGATACTTCCGCCCTAAGACCCGCTCGCGAGCGCGACCTGATAGGCCGGCTTGACCGCGAGCTCGCGCGCGTGGACGGAGTGCTCGTCTCCGATATCAACAAGGGATTGCTCACGCCCGGCCTCCTGCGCGCGGTGCTGGATGGAGCGCGGCGGCGCAAGAAACCCGTGATCGTCGATCCGAGGCTTACCGAGGACTTTTCGATCTATCGCGGTGCGACCGCGATAACTCCCAACCGGTACGAGACCGAGCTCGCGACCGGGATGAAGCTGACGGACCGCGATGCGTGGCGGCGGGCGGCGGAGATGATCGTGCGCAAGCATGATCTCAAGGCCTGCCTGATCACGCTCGATCGGGACGGGATGTATCTGGCCGAGCGCGGAGGCGCCGACACCTACATCCCGACCGTCCCGCGCGAAGTATATGACGTAACCGGCGCCGGCGACGTCGTGCTGACCGTGTTCGGATTGTTCTCGATAGCCGGGCTCGGCTTCTCCTCCGCGGCGCGCATCGCGAACGTCGCCGCGAGCATCGAAGTGACCCGAATCGGCACCGAGGTGATCACGCGCGAAGACCTTGCCCGGGCGCTCAAGCCGGGCAACAACCACGAGCGCAAGATCCTGTCGGTGGAAGAGCTGCGAATCGCGCTGGAGCGGGAACGGCGCGCGGGACGGAAGATAGCATTCACCAACGGATGCTTCGATCTGCTTCATGCCGGCCACGTCCAGATTCTGGATTTTGCGCGTTCTCAGGCGGATTGCCTGGTGGTCGGGCTCAACAGCGATCGCAGCGTCAAGGCGATCAAGGGCGACGGCCGCCCGATCTATCCCGCCGCCGATCGCGCGCGCATCCTGGCCGCGCTCGAGGCGGTCAGCTACGTCGTGGTCTTCGACGAACCGCGCGCCGAGAAGATCATCCGCGCCGTCCGCCCCGATGTGCTGATCAAGGGCGAGGACTGGCGGGGCAAGACCGTGGACGGTCAGGCATTCGTCGAAGCGCACGGAGGACGGGTCGTCCTGGCGCCGCTACTTCAGGGGCACAGCACCACGAAGACGATCGAGCGGATGCGAGCGCGCGCGGCGGCTTCGACGCCGCGATGACCGCACCAGCGCGTATGTTCCGGTTGACATCGGCGCTCGGTCCGCTCCAATGGGCATAGAGGGGAGACCTGCGATGGAATTTGAGAACCCTTCGGATTCGGAGATCCGTGCGATCCTGTCGAAGCCGGCCACGGTGGCGGTGGTCGGATGCTCGAACAATCCGGCGCGCGACAGCCTTAAAATTGCGCTGTTGCTGAAATCGCGCGGGTTCAGGGTGATCCCGGTGAACCCCGCCCTCGCTCCGGATGCGCTTATGGGGCAGCTCGGTGAGCGCGTCTATCCGGACCTGCTCGCGGTGCCGGATCCGATCGAAGTTGTCGATGTGTTCCGCAGGCCCGAGTATCTACCCGAGATCGTGGAGCAGGCGATCGCCAAAAAGGCCCGGGTCCTGTGGTGCCAGCTTGGAGTGATCAATCTCGATGCGGCGCGGCGCGCGCAGGAAGCCGGGATGACGGTGGTGATGGATCGATGTCCGGCTATCGAATATCGCCGCCTGTTCTGAAGGCGTCCGAGACCCGAACCACAGCGCCTACAGGCGCGTCCGCTTCCATCGCGAGATCAGATCCAGGCCGTCCACACGCCGCTTCTCGAGCGATTCGAACCATCCGTCGCTCATCTGGGTGAATTCAATGTAGTTGCCGTCGGGATCGTTTATCGCCGTGCTCTGGAAGAAGCCGGTGTCGTGGATGGGATAAAGCAGCTTCACGCCCCTGCTCTGAATGCGGGCCGCGACGGCGGCGATATCGAACACCAAAAAGGCGAGCTTGACGGCGCCCACGCCGTGACGCCAGTCGGGGAACGTCTCGACCGGATGGATGGCAAAGTGCATCTCGCCCAGGGTGCATCCGTAGCGCGGAAGACTCGCGCCGTGCCGTTCATCCTCGAGCGGGATGCCGACGACGTCGCGATAGAACGACGCGAGCCGGGCGGGGTCCTCGGAGACGATCAGCACCGCGGACATGAATTCAACGTCCGTCATTGGCGCACCTCCAGTCGGCGGGGTTCACCGGCTCTCGTACCTATCCTCCTTTTTGCGCGCTGGCGGAAGCATCGATACTGCGGTTGGCGGGATTGCCTGCTATGGTAGCCGCGGCGAGAGGGCGATGGTCGGGCAACTGGTCGGCACGGTCCCGCGCTATCTCGAACTCCTGCGCTCGCAGTACTGGAGCGAGGAGCGATGGCGCGGCTATCGGCAGGCGCGCCTCGAGCGGGTGCTGGAGGCGGCGGCGCGAATCCCGTTTTATGCGCGGCGCTTCGGCAAAGCCGCCTCACCGATGGATTTCAACCGACTTCCCGTACTCAGGCGAAGCGAGATTGCCGAACTCAATCGTTCGGTTCGCGATTCGAGCCCGGCGGGAAGCGATCTGATCGTGGACTGGTCGTCGGGATCGACGGCGATGCCCGCGGAATTCATCTATGATCGTGCCCATCAACGCGGCCGGTTCGCGGCGCGCGCCCGCTATCTGCGGTCGCACGGATGGAGTCCCTTTCTGAGGACGGCGTGGCTGGTGAAGCTGAACTTCCTGTCGGGCGGCTCGCAGGATTCCGAACTGGTACGCAGTCCTCTGTTCGGCATCGGCAATTCGCTTCCCAACCTCGACGAATTCGAGGCGCAGTTCGAATTTCTAAGGCGCTACGATCCCGTCTTCATCTACTCGTTTCCGTCGAATCTCGAGGGTCTGCTTCCGCTCTTCGAGCGGAGCGGGCTTCGTCCGCCGCGCCTGAGGGGCATCTTCACCGGCGCGGAAGTGCTGGACGACGCGCTGCGCGGGAGAATCGAATCGGTTTTCGGAGTGCCGGTGGCCGAGAACTACGGTTCCACCGAAGCGTTTCTGGCCTGGCAGTGTCCCAACGGCGGCTTCCACGTGAACGCCGAGCACGTGATCGTCGAAGTGGTTGATGACCATGCGGAGGCGTGCGGGCCGGGCGAGATGGGTCGGGTGCTGGTCACCACACTCGAAAACCTGAAGATGCCGCTCATCCGGTATGAGATCGGGGACTACGCGACCGCCGCAGGTGAAGATCGATGCGTATGCGGGAGGACGCTTCCAATTATCGGCAGGGTGATGGGCCGGAGCATGAACCTGTTCCGCGCGCGCGACGGCCGTTTGCTTTCGCCATGGCCGCTGGTCGAGCCGCTCAAGGCGCGGCGCGAATTGAAGCAATTTCAGATCGTGCAGACCGCCGCCGACAGCTTCGTCGTGAAGTTCGTCGCGGCGGCGCCGCTCGAGCGCGAAGGCAGAGCCTTCGTCGAGGAGTCGTTCACGAAAGTCCTGGGAATTCCGGTTCAAGTCGAGTTCCGGGAAGTGAATGAGATCGCGCGCTCGCGCGTGGGCAAATTCATGATTGCCATCTCGGAGATGTCGCCGCCCTCGTAAGCTGAACGCGAGCGCTTAGGCGTTGTCCCCGCGGCGCGCCGGCCGGTCCGCGTGGACGGCGAGCATCCAGGCTGCCACAAACGTCAACAATGATGAGACCGACATGCCCTCGATGAGCCACAAGGCCGTGTCGGAGGCTTCACGGGCAAGCGAGAGGCTCGCGGAAGTGTACGATGCCTCGGCGATCAGGTAAGCGGCCGCCATTGTCACGATCGCATCGCGCGGAGCGGCGCCGCGAACGGCCGCGACGCCGATCTGTACGATCGGCACGATGAAGAGAACCATGTAATGAGGCCATGCGTTGGGCAGCAGCGCGACCATCGCGGCCACGCACAGGCCGAAGGCGAACTCCTCGCGTTTTCGATCACCGCGTGCATTCAACGTCTCGCGAATGGTCATCCAAAAGACGGCGCATACGAACCCGGCTTCGACCGTTCTGCGGAGCCATTCGAGGCCGAGCGAGGGCGAGGGGATCAGGCGATCGAATATGCGCACAGTCGTGGACGAAATCCCGACCATCGGAAGCAGCGACCATCCGGGATGCGGCGCCATCACGGGAAGAACGGCCGGGAAAAAGGACCATGCGCGGCTCCCCACCATCGCGGCGGTGACCGCCGCGCCGGCAAGCAGCCACACGACGGTGAACAGCATCGCGCGCCATCTGCGGAGGCACACGAGGTAGAGCATCATGAACAGAGGGTAGACCTTGATCAGCACCGCGGCGGCGAGCCAAAAGCCGGCGGCGGAGTCCCCGCCCTTCTCCAGCGCCCGATACATCATCACAAGCAGGAACATCACGAGTATCTGGACCTGAAGGAACTCGAAGTGAATCTGCACGGGTCGATAGATCACGGCGAGCGCGCCAATCACCAGCGCCGCCGAAACCGGAAGCCCCTTTTTTCGCATCAGCACAACGAGCGTGGCCGCAAGCAGAAGCACGCTCAGGATGCACCAGGTCCAGTAGGCGGCCCAGGGCCGGAGAAGCGTGAGCGGCTCCATCATCAGGATAAAGCTCGGCGGGTAATTGGCCCTGAGCACCGTGCCGGTGAGGACGCCCCGCGCGATCGCATACGGATACGCCGGCAGGCGATAAGGGTTGAGCCCCTCGCGCATCATCGAGCTCCACACGTAGTAGGAGCTGAAATCCAACTGGACGTTCGGGGGCCGAAGGATCCAGACGATGTGGAACAGCCGCGCGACAGCCGCGGTGAGCGCGATTGCGCCCGCCGCCGGATGCGACAGGATTGCGCGCGGCGATCGGCGCCAATCGCCGGCGATCCGGATAAGAGCCGTGCGGACCGAGTCCGTCGTCACCGCCATCGGGCGCCGATCGATGGAAGCCGGCGGATCGCTATTGTGGCTCGACGGCCGTGGTACATTACGTAGTCGTGAAACCGCGAAGGTGGAAAGTCCGCGAAACCGAAGTCGTCTATAGCACGCCGATCTTTGATTTGCATCGCCGCCGCGCCGCTCATCCTCATCGCGGCGAGCGCGATTTTTACGTGCTCGACGCTCCCCACTGGGTGAATATCATCCCCCTGACCGGCGAGGGCGAAGTGGTGATGGTGAAGCAGTTCCGTCACGGAATCAGGGGATTCACGCTGGAGATTCCGGGCGGGATGGTCGATCCGGAGGACGAGTCGCCGCGGCATGCGGCGCGGCGTGAGATGGTGGAGGAGACGGGTTACGACTCGCGCCGCATCGCCTTCATCGGCCGGGTGCATCCCAATCCCGCCATCGAGGCGAACTACTGCTACACGTTCCTTGCGCGCGGGGTGCGGCAGGTCGGAAAGCCCCATCATGACGGGGCGGAGGAGACGGACGTGGTGATGGTGCCGCTGGGCGAGATTCCGCGGCTAATCGCATCGGAGAAGATCACGCATGCGCTCGTGATCGCCGCGTTCTCGTTCTTTCACCTCTACAATCCGCCGCGCCTGTAGGGGGGAGCAACCGCGCCCTTCCTCTTTCGGTTCTATCTTTGGGCGAGCAGTTCGAGCGCCCGCTCGAACATCCTCGGCGCGGACATCCCGATGCGTTCCCATTCGGGGTCGTGCCGCTTGCCGCGCCGATGGAGCATCAGGTTGAAGCAGGTGATGACGCCGAAGCGGTAGCCGGCGAACGCGCGGAACCATCGCACCTGATTCATGTCCACGGGAAAGCCCGCGGCGTTCGAGTAGATTTCGACGATCTCGTCGGCGGCGAGTGGAGCCGGCGAGGTTTGCGACCGATCCTCGAGGAAGCTTTCCGGATCGGCAAAGAAGCAGATCCATCCGAGATCGAGCAGGGTCGGTCCGAGCAGCGAGATCTCCCAATCGATCACGGCGACGACCTTGCCGTGGTTGAACATGATGTTGGAGAACTGGAAGTCGCCGTGGACGATTCCGATGCGCGCATCGGGGATCGTCGCGCGCAGCTTTTCGCGAAGCTCGGGGGCGCGAGCGACGGTCGCGGGATCAAGCGTGGGGCGGTCGAGCAGATGATCGAGCCGCTTCATCTCGTCGGTTAGAGGGGTGGGTTCGCCGCCCCATGCGGCGCGGCGCGGCTTCCAATCGACGCGATGCAGTGCGGCGAGAATCTCGACGCCCTTGCGGGCGAGCGCCCGCATCTCCTCGCGCGGCATCTGCGGGACATCGACGAGCCGGAACCCTTCGACGAACCCGGCGACGAAATAAGGACGTCCGAAGAATTCGGCTTCGTCGCCATACCATATGATGGGGGGTACCGGAACCTCGGTGCCGGCGAGCGATTCCATGATTCTCGCCTGGCGAACCACGTCCGCCGGGCCGGCGATCCTGGTGCCCTCGGGAGCCACGCGCAGCACGAGCTTGCCGCTCACGCCGCCGGGCGTGGTGCGATCGAGCACGAAGCTGTAGCCGAAGCCGGCATGGCCGGGCAGCGGCGAGATATCGCGCACGGCCGCACCCTGGTCCGCGGTTTTGGCGCGGACCAGGGTGGTGAGCTGTGCGGCTATCTGTTCTGTGGAAGCAGCCATCTGAAGCCTGACCTGTAAGGAACGACTAGCCCTTCATTCCGGTCTGGGCGGAAGCGGGATGGAGGCTCGCCTTCGCGCTGGGGCGCGAATCGACGCGCTTGAACCACGCATTCACGTTCTTCAACGACGGATCGATCTTCTGGCCCACGCCCGCGCCGAAGTCGAGCGCGCAGTACAGGATGATGTCCGCAATGGTGAAGCGCTTGCCGGCGATCCACTCCTTGCCCTCGAGCAGGCCATCGAGCCACTTGAGGTTGTCCTGCACGGTCGCTTTCATCCCGGCGGCGCCTTCGGGAATCAGGCGCATCCGGCCCTGGAAGATCTGCTGGCCTTCGGCGAAGCGAAAGCCGTTGTAGAGAAACTCGGTGATCTTGAGTTCGACGCGGCGCTGCCATTGGCGCGCTTCCGCGCGCTCTTCTGGCGTGGAGCCGATCAGGGGAGGGTTGGGATGCTTCTCCTCGAGGTACTCCCAGATGGCGACGGTTTCGCCGATGCATTGTCCGTTGTCGAGTTCGAGGGCGGGGAGTTGACCGCCCGGGTTGCGATCGGTGTAGGGCGGACGGCGGTTTTCGGCCTTCATCAGGTCGACCTGTTTGGTCGGGATGGTGATGCCCTTTTCGGCCAGGAACATGCGCATCGCGCGCGGGTTGGGTCCGAACGAATCATAGAGTTGCATCGCGGTTTCTCCTCGCGGATTCGCCGAAAGTGCTCGGCGGCGCGAATATACATCATCGCAGCCACGAGCATAAACCCGTTTCGGCCCGAGTTGCGAACACCGAAGCGCGTCGGATAGGAATCTGACGATGCGATTCTGTCCGCAATGTGGAACCGCGCTGATGGCAGGCGCGAAATTCTGCGTGGAATGCGGCGCCGCCCTGTCCGCCGCTCCAAGCGAAACCGGCGCCAACCAGTCGATGCGCAATCTGCCGATTACCACCGCCTTCGTCGGGGTTTTCGTCGCGATCACGGTGGTCGGTCTGCTGGCCGCGGGATGGGTGATGCTGCGGCGGCCGCCGACCCAGACCGCCGAGTCCGGCGCGCAGGCGGTCGCGATGAGCCCGCCGCGTAACGCTTCGTCCGGCCAGCTCCCTCCCGGCCATCCCAGGATCGAGCTTCCCGCCGAGGCCAAATCCTTCATCGCCAAGGTCGAGCAGGATGCGCGCGACCATCCGAACGACGTCGCGGTGTGGAACAAGCTCGGAGGAGTCGCCACCCGGGCCGCGATGTTCGATCAGTCCTACTATGCGAAAGCGGCCGAGGCCTACGGGCGGGCGCTGTCGATCGATCCGGACAACCTCGAGGCGCTGCGCGGAATCGGCGACGTCGACTACGACACCGACAAGTTCGACCAGGCGATCGCCGCCTACGAACATTACCTCAAGAAAAAACCCGACGACCCCGAAGTGATCACCGACCTGGGGACGATGTACCTGTACACGGGCAATCCGGATCAGGCGATCACGCAATACCACAAGGCGCTGCGCCTTAAACCTGACATGTTCCAGGCGTACTTCAACCTGGGAGTCGCTTTCGCCCAGCAGAACAAGACCGCGGATGCGAGGGCTGCGTTGATGAAAGCGCAGGAGCTTGCGCCGGACGACACCGCGCGCAACCAGGTCAAGGACGTGATCGCCAAAATTGCGGGCGGCGCCGCGCCATCCGAGGCATCAGGCGCCGGCGCCGCGCCCTCCACCTTTCACGGCGAAATCGAGCAGTTGGTGAGGACCCTGCCGATAGCGGGCCCGAAGGTCGGAGCGGTGCAATGGACCAGTCAGACCACCGCGCGCGTGTTGATGAACAATTTCCCGATGGATCAGATGCCGCCGTTCGCGAAGGACAAGTTCATGACCGATCTGAAGACAGGCATCGATTCGGCGAAGAAGGATTACAAGATCGCGGGCAAGGTCGAGGTGCAGATCGTTGACGGCGCGAGCGGGCGTGTGATGGAGACCGTGACCCAGTGAGGCTCAAGTCCGCATCCCGGGCCCCATCAGGGGTTGGGAGCGGCGGATGCTGCTCCACCGGCCGGTCAGGACGAGGATGAGCTTTTGGGCCGATGGCGGGTCGGATCGATGCTCCAGGGGAAACAGGCAAGGCCGGCCCCGTGATTCGACAGCTTGCGATAGACCGCGTCCCACTGGCCATCCGCCATCGCCTCGCTATTTTTCAGATCGAACTCCGCACAGAGTTCGAAGGACGTGGCTCCCGTGATCTTGTAGATGTACGGCTTTTTGGTCTGCGGGTCGCGCGGCGGCACATAGGCGGTCATTGAATCCTGCAGGGCGTCGAGCGACGCGGGCAGTTCGCCCTTGTTCTCCCAATACGTCAGGATTTCCTTCTGGATGTTCCCCAGGTCGTGGGCCCTTTGGTCGTCGAGGTTTTCGAGCCGCGCCTGCTTTGGCGAACCGGTGATGGCGACCGAGGCAATTATCAACGCCGCGACGAATGACGCACCACCATAGCCGACAATTCGAACGAAAGGGGTCGGCCTTCCCGGCTCTTCCCGAAGGGCACTACGGTAGAAGTAGAGCACCGGGCCGGTCACCAGGAGTATCGACAGAACTTTGAGCAGGAAACGCGCGGTCAATTCGCCGTTGAGGAAGTAGTAGGTCAGGCACGCGATATCCCCAAGAGCAAGCACTCCCGCGACGAACAAGATCAGGTATATCGGGCAGGTTCGAACCCACAGCGACTTTTTTCCGGGATTTCGCGACAGATCGCTTTCAATCGATCGCCATGCCCAGCAATAGGCCGGAAAGAAGACTATCAGCAGCGCGGCGCAGTAGCGGATGTCGCTCCGGATCCTGAATCGGAGGTCGTCACCCTCCGGGAAAGCCAGGGTCACGTAGTCCAGGAGCAGTGAGATGGCAGCATAAATGCTCGCAAAGACGGCGACCATGGCGAGAAGATGAATGAAAACGTCCCATGGTGAACTCTTTGTCGACTGTTCGTTCATCGGAGGGGCAGATTACCGCGCACCTGCCCGATACGGAAGGGCCGCGGGGGCGGGGGAAGCCGCGCGATGGCGGTTGACGGGCAATATCGAGCGCGATCGCGGGAGCGGAAAAATCGGAGGGGCGATGCTTGCGCATCGCCCCTCCACGTCACCACATCCGCCACCCCACCACCACATCCGTTAACGGAGCGTGTGGCTCCGTTCTTCATTGGGTGGGCTCTGGAGGAACCCCTCCTCCAGCCGTGATCGGAAACCGTCTCGAATCTTTTTGCCGCCACCGAGTTCCGCACCTTCCTCCCCGGAAACGGCTGCCGACTTTTCCTCTCCTCCGCTCTCCTCCAGAGCCCGTTTGCAGGACCGGCGCCGCTAGGCGGTCACCGATGCCTTGATTTCAACCGCATGGCCGAAGCGGCCGGGCGGCATATCTTCCATCAATTCCCATCCGCCGTCACTGCGAAAGCGGAAGGTTTCTCCACACCTCGAGCACTGGACCCAGGCGCGATCCGGCAGGTCGCCCCGGCCGGCCTCGATCGCCACGATGCTCAGGTCGGTACCGCGATGCCGTTCGGCAAGGATCCGGAACGCCCGCGACTCGCACAGCTTCTCGGCCTGCTTCATAGCTTCCGCCCTCCCCTCTCAAGAGCATCCGCTGGTCGCTCCACAATTCATGCATTTGTAGCAGGCGCCGTTGCGCACCATGATCGAGCCGCAATCCGGGCACGGGGGCGCATCGGCCTGGTTGATGAACGCCTGGCGCATTCCGCCGTCCTTGCCTTCGCGCAAACTCGCCATCGGCGGAGGATCCTTGCGTTCGGCGGCCGAGCCTTCGTCGAGGACCACTCCGACTTCGCGCTTGGCTTCCTCGTCAAGGAACTTCGACGCCATCCATCTGAACAGGTAGTCCACGATCGACTTCGCGTAGGGGATCTGCGGGTTCTTGGTAAAACCCGACGGCTCGAAGCGCATGTGGGCGAACTTGTCGACGAGGAACTGAAGCGGCACGCCGTACTGCAGGGCGTAGGAGATGGCGGTGGCGAAGGAGTCCATAAGGCCCGAGATCGTCGATCCCTGCTTCGACATCGAGACGAAGATCTCGCCGGGAGTTCCGTCCTCGTACATGCCGACCGTGATGTAGCCCTCGTGGCCGGCGATATCGAACTTGTGAGTGAGCGCTCGGCGCTCGTCGGGCAGCTTGCGGCGCGACAGGCGCTCGTCGGGCGCGCCCAGCGCCGCGCGAGGCGCCTCGGGGGATTTCTCCTCCTTCTTGCCGGTGTTGAGCGGCTGAGTGCGCTTGGATCCGTCGCGATAGATCGCCACCGCCTTGAGTCCCAGCTTCCATGCGGTGACGTACGCCTCCGCGACTTCATCGACCGTCGCCTCGGCGGGCATGTTGATGGTCTTGGAGATGGCGCCGGAGATGAACGGCTGCACCGCGCCCATCATCTTGAGATGCCCGTTGTAGTGGATGGTGCGTGAGCCGGAGCGCGGCTTGAAGGCGCAATCAAACACCGGCAGATGAGCGTCGGAGAGATGCGGCGCGCCCTCGATGGTCTCGTGCTCGTCGAGATACTCGACGATCTCCTGGATCTCGCGCGAGTCGTAGCCGAGCCGCTTGAGCGCGCGCGGCACGGTGCCGTTGACGATCTTCAGCATCCCGCCCCCGACGAGCTTCTTGTACTTGATGAGAGCGATGTCGGGTTCGATGCCGGTGGTGTCGCAATCCATCATGAACGCGATGGTGCCGGTGGGGGCGATGACGGTGGCCTGGGAGTTGCGGAAGCCCGCCTGCTGGCCCATCTTGAGCGCCTCGTCCCACGAATCGCGCGCGGCGCGCAGCAGATCGAGCGGCACGTGCGCGGGCTCGAGCCGGTAGGCATGGCTGCGATGGCGTTCGATGACCTTGAGCATCGGCTCGCGGTTGACCTGGTAGCCGGCGAACGGGCCCATGTGCCCCGCCAGCCGCGCCGACTGCAGATACGCCTCTCCGGTCATCAGCGCGGTCACGGCGGCCGCATAGCTGCGCCCCTGCTCGGAGTCGTACGGCATCCCGAGCGCCATCAGCAGCGCGCCGAGATTCGCGTAGCCGAGCCCGAGTTCGCGGAATGCGTGCGCGTTGCGCTCTATCTCCTCGGTCGGATACGAGGAGTTGTCCACGATGATGTCCTGGGCGGTGATCATCACGTCCACCGCGTGACGGAACGCGCGCACGTCGAACTCGCCGCGATCATCGATGAACTTCATCAGGTTGAGCGATGCGAGATTGCAGGCGGAGTTGTCCAGATGCATGTACTCGCTGCACGGGTTCGATGCGTTGATCCGGCCTGAGTTCGGGCAGGTGTGCCAGAGGTTGATGGTGCTGTCGAACTGCATCCCGGGGTCGCCGCAGGCATGGGCTGCCTCCGCGATCATTTTGAGAAGGTCACGCGCGCGGTATTCGCCGGCGACCTGACCGGTGGTCACGAAATGCGTCTGCCAGGAGCCGTCCTCGATTACGGCGCGCATGAAATCGTCGGTGGCGCGCACGGAATTGTTCGCGTTCTGGAAGAAGACGGAGCTGTAGGCGGGTCCGTCGAGCGAGCCGTCATAGCCGGCATCGATGAGCGCCCAGGCCTTCTTCTCCTCCTCGACCTTGCAGCGGATGAAATCCTCGATATCTGGATGGTCGGCGTTCAGCACGACCATCTTGGCCGCGCGCCGGGTCTTGCCGCCCGACTTGATCACGCCCGCGGACGCATCGGCCGCTTTCATGAAGGAAAGCGGGCCCGACGCGGTGCCGCCCGACGAAAGCTTCTCGCGGCACGACCGCAGCGCAGAGAGGTTAACGCCCGAGCCGGAACCGCCTTTGAAGATCATCCCCTCGTTCCGGTACCAGTTGAGGATCGAGTCCATGTTGTCCTCGACCTTGAGGATGAAGCAGGCGGAACATTGGGGCTTCGGATCGATCCCGACGTTGAAATAGACGGGACTGTTGAACGAGGCCTTTTGATTGATCAGCAGATGGGTCAGTTCGGCGCGAAAGGTGTCGCGATCCTCGGCGGCCGAAAAGTACCCCTGCCTTTCGCCCCATCCGGTGATCGTCTCGACCACCCGGGTGATCAATTGGCGGACCGAGCGTTCGCGCGGCATCGACGCCGGATGCCGATGGGCATCGTCGGCGCCAAGGGGTCCGCGGAAGTATTTGGAGACGACGACGTTGGTGGCGGTTTGCGACCACGCCTTGGGCACCTCGACGTCGCGCTGTTCGAAGACGACGCGACCGTCCTCGCCGGTGATAACGGCGGTGCGCAGCTCCCACTCCACCTCATCCATCGGGTCGACGCCAGGCTTTGTGAAGAAGCGCTCGATCGCGACCCCGCGTCTCGGGTTCGTCTGGGTGCGATCGGAGTTTTTAAGCGCCATCTTGTCCAAGTCCACAGCTCCCCCAGCCATCACCGCGCCCTCCCCTCGATTACTTCCGCGTTACCTGTTTCCAACCCCTTGACGGCCGCGTGGGCAGCGATGTTGATGGTCGCAGCCTGCAGCCGGTGTGCATGTCCCGAGGGCGCCAATATGCGCGCAGCTCGTGGGGCATGTCAAGCATCGAGGCCCAATATGTAGTGTTCATGATCTTGTTAACAACCCATATATTATGCTGTGGACAACTCTTCGACAATCTTTCGCTCTCATAAATTAGCTTCAATTGGCATCGCTGCGGGATTAGCACCGCTGATGAAATTCCAAGCCCGCAGGAAGCGGGTTCGGAGGGTCGGTTGGATGCGCTTTGCGGCATCATTCAAGGCCGAAACGATCCGCGCTATCGTCTAGCAACGATGGCGTCGAAGGTTCCGAAACCGCCCGCGCGGATCGCCGAGGCTTTGCAGCCTCTAGTCGATCATCTCGACACCCAGGGACAGTTCGGGATCGTGCGGCTTGCGAGGATGTGGCCCGAGATCGTGGGAGAGACGATCGCGCGGCGCACGCAGGTGTCGTCGCTCAAGTTCCATTCCGCTGTGATTAAAGTTACGGGCGCGATGTGGATTCAGGAGCTGAACCTGATGAAGCCGCAGATCCTCGCGCGAGTCCGCGAGCATCTGGGCGGCGACCTCGTCCGCGACATCCGCTTCGTGCTCGGCCGTCCGCGCCGGGAGCATTCGCGGCTGCGCTCGGTGCCGCGAGCGACGCGTCATGCGATCGAATTGCCGGAGATGAAAAATCCGGAATTGAGGCGGGCGTTTCAGCGGCTGATAGAGGCGTGGGGCCGCGCTCCGCGATAAACACGCGGGGCCGGCGAAGGCCCGAATTGCCAGGCAAAGAGCATCTTCGCCGAAAAATAGCATCACCGCGTTTCCGCATCCAATCACGACGCCCGCATCGGATTGAGCGGAGCTTGTGGATGGCGCGATGGTCGCGGCTAGCGCTATTCTGATTTTTTTGTGACAAGATTTGCGTGCGGAGATGTTCCGCCGACACGGGAGCGTTCATCGCGATGGCGCAGGAAGTAAAGAGCAAGGCGCTCGATCTGGCGCTCAGCCAGATTGAAAAGCAGTTCGGCAAGGGCTCGATCATGAAGCTCGGCGAGCAATCGATCGAGGAGAACATCTCGGTCATCCCGACCGGCTCGCTCGGGCTCGATCTCGCGCTGGGAGTGGGCGGCCTGCCGCGCGGGCGCGTGGTCGAAATCTACGGTCCCGAATCCTCGGGCAAGACCACCCTCGCGCTTGAATGCATCGCCGAAGCCCAGAAGGCGGGCGGAATCGGCGCTTTCATCGATGCCGAACACGCGCTGGACGCTTCGTACGCGCGCAAGCTGGGCGTCAAAGTCGAGGATTTGCTCATCTCCCAGCCCGACAACGGCGAGCAGGCGCTGGAGATCGCCGAGACTCTGGTGCAATCGGGCGCTATCGACATCCTGGTGATCGACTCGGTCGCCGCGCTTGTGCCGCGCGCGGAGATCGAGGGCGAGATGGGTGAGCCGCAGATGGGCCTGCAGGCACGGCTGATGTCGCAGGCGCTGCGCAAACTCACTTCGGTGATCGCGCGCTCGCGCACCGTCGTTGTCTTCATCAACCAGATCCGGATGAAGATCGGGGTGATGTTCGGGAATCCGGAGACGACCACCGGAGGCAACGCGCTCAAGTTCTACTCCTCGGTGCGCATCGATATCCGCCGAATCGGCACGATCAAAAGCGGCCAGGACGTGATCGGCTCGCGCACCAAGGTCAAGGTGGTCAAGAACAAGGTCGCCCCGCCCTTCCGCGAGGCCGAATTCGACATCCTGTACGGGTCGGGCATCTCCAAGGAAGGCGAGCTGGTGGATATCGGCTCGGAACTGGGGATCATCGAAAAGCTCGGCGCATGGTATTCATACGAGGGCGAGCGGATCGGACAGGGACGCGAGAACGCGCGCGATCTGCTCAAGGCCAATCCGAAGCTGGCCGAAGAGATCGAGCAGAAGATCCGCACCAAGCTCCAGGCCAAGCCCGTCATTCTGCCGGCATCCGCCGCCGAACAGGACGGAAAGGAAGAGCCGCCGCCTCCGCCTCCGTCGGCAAAAAAGAAGGGCTAACCCCAAGCCCGCGTCCGCCGTTGCGCGATAGTTTTCTTCGGCGCTTTCCCTCCGAGACTGGTTGGATCATCGGCCGCTCGACGATGAGGCGGCTGGATCCGCAGGCATTTTCGGCCGCGGTTTTCCACAGGCGAAAAACCGATTACAAATTCGTTACATGGCCTCTTTGGAAGAATCGTTGGTTTCCTATATCGCGCTCAGGATGCCAGCGGCGGAAGACATCCGGGTCGATCAGCTCGAACAGATTTCAGGCGGCGCATCGCGCCAGACCTATCGATTCCGCCTTTCCTACTCGGAGAACGGAGAAGCCCGCGAACGGCGGCTGATTCTCAGGCGCGATCCGGCGGGCAGCCTTATCGACACCGATCGCCGAATCGAATTCGCCGCTTACAAGGCTTTCCACGGCACGGACGTTCCGGTTCCGGAGGTATTGTGGCTCGAGGACGATCCGCGCCATCTGGGCAGCCCCTTTTTCATAAGCGTGGAGATGACCGGCTTTCAGACCTCGCCGACCCGAATCCTGATGGAACCCTACGCGGCCCATCACGAGAAAATCGCCGAGCAGAAGTGGTCAATCCTGGGCAGGATCACGCGCCACGATCCGCGCCGGCTGGGCCTTGTCGGCACGATGGAATGGGTCGATCCGGACAAATGCTGGAAGCGCGAGTTGGACTACTGGGAGGGAGTGCTGGATTCGGACGAGCTGATACCGCAGCCGATAATTCGCGCCGCGATCCGATGGATGCGGCGAAACCCGCCCCCGCCCGCCCAAAAGGTATGCGTCGTGCACGGCGATTTTCGCACCGGCAACTTCCTTTACGACGAACAGGGGAGGATCCACGGAATCCTCGACTGGGAGATGGCCCATCTTGGGGACCCGCTCGAGGACCTCGGATGGAGTCTCAGCAGGGTGTGGTGCTGGGCGCAGGATGATCGGCGCGGCGGCCTGGTATCGCGCGAGCGGGCGGTCGCAATCTGGGAGCACGCGAGCGGACTTCGGGCCGACCCCGCGGCGCTTCACTGGTGGGAACTGTTCGCGAGCGTGAAAGGCCAGGGAATCTGGGTCTCGAGCGCGCACGCATGGGAGACCGCGGAGAACAAGGACCCGATCCTGATTCTCAGCGCATGGTCGCTGATGAACAGTCAGGACCGCGCCGCGCTCGAACTGATGGGGCATCTGCGATGAGGCCGCCGGTACCGATAGCATTCCAGACGATCGCGATGGACCTGCTGATGCGGGTGGTTCCCGCCATCACCCCGCCCTACCATCAGGGGACCGTGGGGATGATCGCGACGATGATGCTGATGACGGCGGAGGAATGGGATCGCGCGGCGAGCAGGCGGTTGGAGGAAAACAATCGCCTGCGGGAGATATTCGCGGAAGCGGCGCCGATCGTGACCGATCCGGCGCTTAAGAGGCGGATGGCCGAGCTTGCCGAAACGCGCGACGACGATCTCCGCGTCTCGGCGCTGGAGAGCAGCAATTGCGCGCTCCGCGCCGCGCTCATCGAGCTGCACGCGCATGTCGAAGGTCGCGCGGACCCGCAGGCGCGCATGGTTGACGACGTGATCTGGAAGGAGCTGGCGCGCTCGACCGAGCGCCGCCGCCTCTCCACCGCTCCATTCTGATGAACAGCGCGCGGCTTACCCGCGCCCGGGCGCCGTGGGTGGCGGCGCGGTGGGCAGTGGGAAGCTTTGGCGCGCTTGGCTAAAATAAAAGTTCCATGCGCTGGACAACCGCCAACATCCGCCAATCGTTCCTCGACTTCTTCAAGGAGCGCGGCCACACCATTATCCCCTCCTACCCGATTGTCCCGAAGGGCGACCCTACGCTGTTGTTCGTGAATGCCGGGATGGCGCCGATGAAGGATTTCTTCCTCGGCATCCGGACCCCTCCGAGCCGGCGAATCGCGGACTGCCAGAAGTGCCTCAGGATTTCCGGCAAGCACAACGATCTGGAGGCGGTCGGCCGCGACACCTACCATCACACGTTCTTCGAGATGCTCGGCAACTGGTCGTTCGGCGACTACTACAAGACCGAAGCGATCGAGTGGCACTGGGATTTGATCACCAAGGTCTGGGGCGTGGATCCGAAGCTTCTTTATGCGACGGTCCACGAGAAAGATGACGAAGCCGAGCAGGCCTGGATCAAGCTCAACGTCCTGCCGCGCGAGCGGATCATGCGCTTCGGCGACAAGGACAATTTCTGGGAGATGGGTGAGACGGGGCCGTGCGGGCCCAACTCCGAGATCGACATCGACCGCGGCGAAAAGGCGTGCAACGGCGCGGGTCATCCCGGCGTGCCGTGCGGCGTAAACGTGGACGGATGCGAACGGTTCATCGAACTGGGCAACCTCGTCTTCATCCAGTACAACCGCGATGCGTCCGGCAAGCTGACGCCGCTTCCTCAAAAGCACGTCGATACAGGTTCCGGACTGGAGCGGATCGCCGCAGCATTGCAAAGCCTCGAGCGAACCGACGGCAAGATCCTCGGCAACTACGATATCGACCTGTTCCAGACAATCATCCGGCGAATCGAATCCGCCGTGCATGAGCTCGGAGACGGCGTCCGCTACGGCTATGACGGGGTCAGGGACATTTCGTTCCGCGCGATCGCGGATCACGCCCGGACGATGACCTTTCTGGTCAGCGAAGGGGTGATGCCGGGCAACACGGATCGCGAATACGTGCTTCGGCGGATCATTCGCAGGGCGGCGCGGCACGGCCGGTATCTTGGGATTCATCGCCCGTTCCTCGCGATCGCTCATCGAGGGGTCGTTGAGGCGATGGGCGCGGCCTATCCGGAAATCGTGCGCGAAGCGGAAAAAGTCGCGGGAATAATCACCGAAGAGGAAACTCGATTCGGAGAGACCCTCGACCGCGGACTTGAACTCATCGAGGAAGAGAAGTCGAGGCTCGCCAGGACCGGGGGCACGACGCTCTCCGGCGAAGTCGCCTTCAAGCTCTACGACACCTACGGATTCCCCCTCGATCTGACGCAGGACGTTCTGCGCAACGACGGAATAAGGGTCGATACCGCGGAGTTCGACCGGCTGATGGAGCGGCAGCGGGAGCGGGCGCGCGCGGCGCGCAAGGACGAAGTCGGCGCGCCGGAGATCCGGATTGCCGCGGGCACCTCATCGCGCTTCATCGGACACCATCGCTACGAAGCCGAATCCGAAGTCCTCGCGGCGGGCGAGCGCGACGGCGGAGTCGCAATCGTGGTCGCGGAGACTCCTTTCTACCCGGAGGGCGGAGGCCAGATCGGCGACCGCGGCGTTATCGAGACCGAATCGGGAGCGATCGCGGAGATCGCGGACACGCGAAAGGCCGACGGCTCCATCGTTCATCTCGGACGAATCCTCAAGGGCACCCCGGAGGAATTCCGCACCGGAGCGCGCGTGAGGCTGCGGGTGGATCGGATCCGCCGCGATGCGGCGATGCTGAACCATTCCGCGACCCATATCCTCCACTACGCGCTTCGCGACATCCTCGGCACGCATGTGCACCAGGCGGGCTCTCTCGTCACTCCCGATCGGCTGAGATTCGACTTCAGCCATCAGGGGCCGGTGGGTACCGATGCGCTCGCGGAGATCGAGGAGGAGATCAACGCCCGAATCAGGGAGAACGCGTCCGTGTCGGTCGAGGAGATGGCTTACGACGATGCGATCAAGGCGGGCGCGCTCGCATTCTTCGGCGACAAGTACGGCGACGTGGTCAGGGTGGTGAGGATGGGAGATTTCTCCGTGGAGTTGTGCGGAGGAACCCATGTAAATCGCACGGGCGACGTGGGCTTCTTCAAGCTTCACAGCGAGTCGGGAGTGGCGGCCGGCACCCGACGTATCGAGGCGGTCACGGGCCAGGGGGCGCTTGAGGCGGTTCGCGAGCAGGAGCGCCTGCTCGGGCAGATAGGCGCGAAGCTCGGAACCAGCGACGCGGCCGCCCTGGAAAGACTCGAGAAGCTGCTTGCGCGCGAGAAGGAACTCGAAAAGAAGCTCCGCACCCTCGAACAGAAGCTCGCCGCGGGCGGCGCAGCCGACGGAGCGGCGGCGGAGAAGGTCCGCGATGTCGGGGGAATAAAAATCGTCACCCGCCGCGCCGACGGACTCGATCCGCGCGCGCTGCGCGAGATGGCGGATCGGATGCGGCAGAAACACGGCTCGGCGGTCGTGGCGCTCGGCTCGGACCAGGGCGAGGGCAAAGCCGCATTGCTGGTGGCGGTGACGCCCGATCTGGCCGCTCGTGTGAAGGCGGGCGATATCGTCAAACAGATCGCACCGCTCATCGGCGGGTCCGGCGGAGGGCGCCCCGACATGGCGCAGGCCGGAGGACGTGACGCATCCGGACTCGATGCCGCTCTCGAAAAAGTCGCAAGCCTGGTCGGCTAGGTGCTCGAATCCAGCCGATTGCCCGATTCGACGCATCAAGGATGCGGCAGTTTCGAGGCGCGCCGCCGATTTCGGCGTTGGGCGGCGCTTTCAAAGTCCCATGTCTTTGGCATACGATGAGCCATACGCCGTGTCCGTGCGGCGTTATGCAACCTGAGGTAACGACGGCCATCAGCACTTCACGCGGCCAGGCAGTTTCCGATCGACCCGGCGAAGACGCGCTGGAACTCCATTTCGACGATCCGCGGCTGCTAACCGACCTGCTCGGGCAACACGATGCTCATATCCGGGCGCTGGAGCAGGCGCTCGGGGTGAGGATCGGGGTGAGCGGCACTTCGCTCAGGATCACGGGGCCGCATTCGGAGCAGGCGCTGGCGGGCAAGGTGTTGGGCGAGCTCTACGACCTGCTCAAGCGCGGCTATCCGATTTATCCGAGCGACGTGGAGTATGCCGTGCGGATCCTGCGCGGCGATCGCAACGCCGAGTTGAAGGACATCTTCCTGGACACGATCTACGTGTCCGCGCACAAGCGTGTAATCTCGCCCAAGAGCATCAACCAGAAGCTCTATATCGACGCGATCCGCACGCACGACATCGTGTTCGGAATCGGACCGGCCGGCACGGGCAAGACGTATCTGGCGATGGCGATGGCGCTGGCGGCGCTGATGAAGAACCAGGTGACGCGGATGGTGTTGTGCCGTCCGGCGGTCGAAGCGGGTGAGAAGCTCGGCTTTCTGCCCGGGGATCTCGCCGAGAAGGTCAATCCGTACCTGCGGCCGCTCTACGACGCGCTCCACGACATGGTGGACTTCGACCGGGCGCGGCGGATGCTCGAGCGCGGCACGATCGAGGTTGCTCCGCTGGCGTTCATGCGTGGACGCACCCTCAACGATTCGTTCATCATTCTCGACGAGGCGCAGAACACCACATCAGAACAGATGAAGATGTTCCTGACGCGGCTGGGCTACAACTCCAAGGCGGTCATCACGGGGGACATCACCCAGATCGACCTTCCGAGCGGGAAGCTTTCGGGTCTCAAGGAGGCGCGCACGGTGCTGGCCAACACCGAAGGAATCAAGTTCATCCATTTCACGGACCGCGATGTAGTGCGCCATCGCCTGGTCTCCGCGGTGATCGCGGCGTACGAATCCTTTCAGCACGAAGGGCCGGCGCCTTCGGGCGACGGCAGCGGAAATTCCTAGGCGGTGGGGGTCGCGCTTCGAGTCGCCTCGGCGCGCGCGCGCCGCTGGGCCGCGGGGTTGCGCGCGCATGCATCAGAGCTGCTGCGGGCGATGGGCCTGGGACGATGCGAACTGTCGATCATCGTCGTTGACGACGAGACCATCCGGGGCCTCAACCGCGAGTTCCGGGGCATAGACAAGCCCACCGACGTCCTGTCCTTCTCGCAGTTGGAGGAAAAGGGCGGGCCGGCGCCGGACCCCGATCGGATTCCTGACGCGGCGGGCACGATGCTCGGCGACGTGGTGATTTCGATCGACACCGCGCTCAGGCAATCGCGCGAATACGGCGTGACGCCGGCGCATCGCCTGCGAACCCTGCTCATCCACGGAGTGCTGCATCTGATCGGTTATGATCACGAGCGCTCGCGGGCGGAGGCGCGCAGGATGTTCGCGCGCGAAAGGGAGCTTGGCGCGATCCTGGAGCGGCCGCGCACGCGGCGCGGAAAGCGTGCATCGCGATGAGCCCGGGCCGCGCGCCTCATCCGGCTTCCACCGCGGTCCTTTCGCATTTCACCCGCGCCGCGGGGACGGCTTCGGCCCTCGACAACCTGGTTTCAATTCTCAAGGAGGGCGTGGTGCGGGGCGGACGGCGGATGGTGCGCGGAGGACGGCCGGCGGTGTGCCTGTTCGACGTTCCCCTGCCGGAATTGCGCGCCGTGCTGGTGCGCGAGAATCGCCGCCGCTACGAGCCTTTCGGTGTTGCCGTGGACAGGCGCTATGCTTTCCGGATGGGCGCGCGTCCGGTGGTCTATCTGCCGTGGCGGGAGGCCAGGACGGTTGTTACCCCCGCCGAGCAATGGCGCGTGGTAAGCTTGGAAATGGAGCGAAATCCGCCGGTGGACTGGACCTACGAACGCGAATGGCGCCTTGCGGGCGACCTGCCCCTCGAACCATCGCTGTGCGTGGCGCTGGTCGAGAGCTGGCGCGATGTTGAGGAGGTCTATGACCGGTTCGAGGGCCGCCCGCCGTGCGCGGGAGTGATTCCGCTCCGGGAGCTTTTCGGAAACGGCCGATGAGCGTGTCGAATTCCATAAGCCGGGCCGCCTTGTGCATCGCGAGCGGAATCGCGCTCGCGCTGGCATTTCCGAAGATCGACTGGAGCCTGTTCGCCTGGGTCGCCTTCATCCCGCTGTTCCAGGCGATCGAAGGCGAGAGTCTCAAGAGGGTCCTGGGATGGGGCTGGCTTGCGGGGTTCGCGTTCTTCGTGGGCTCGATGTACTGGATCGCGATCCCGCTGCACGATTTCGCGGACGTGCGGATGCCGGTGGCGGTGCTGCCGATGCTGCTTTTGGCGGCGGTCCTCGCATGCTACAGCGCGCTTGCGATATGGGCCGGTGAATTCACCGCCCGGCGGCTCGGGGTGCCGATGGTCATCACGATGCCGGTGGCGTGGACCGCGATGGAATGGGTCCGCACCTACTTTCCGATCGGATTTCCATGGAACCTGCTGGGCTATGCCGCCTACAAGTATCTCACCCTGATCCAGTTCGCCGAATTCACGGGCGTCTACGGAATCTCGGCGCTGATCGTGTTCTTCAATGCGGTCGCCTACACGGTGCTGTTCCGGCGCGGGCGACCGAGGCTCCAGGCGTGGAGCCTGGGTTCGCTGACGGCGCTGCTGATGGTCCTGTTCGGATTCGGGGGCTACCGGCTGCATCAGCTCGAAAACGAAACGCCGTCGGGATCGATTCGGGTGGCGATGGTGCAGGGCAACATCCCGCAATCCATCAAGTGGAACCCAAACTTTCTTCCCGAAAGCTTCACCATCTACCGGGAGCTGTCGCTCGTGGCGGCCAAGCGGGGCGTGGACCTGATCGTATGGCCGGAAGCGGCGGCGGCGTTCCCGTTTCAGCCCGACGCCAATTATCCCGAAAGCCTGTCGGACTACGCGGAGTATCGGACGGCGCTGCTCAAGCTGGCAGGAGAGACGGGCGAGCCGATTCTGTTCGGAGCCCCGGCGATCGCCGAGCGCGACGGGCATTACGGATCGTTCAACCGGGCGGACCTTGTTTCGCCGCAGGGCGAGGTGGTCGCGTACTACGACAAGATCAACCTGGTTCCGTTCGGCGAGTACGTTCCGGCGCGCAAGCTGCTCGGCTATTTCGTTAACCGCGTGGTCGAAGGATTCGGCGATCTGTTTCCCGGAACGGAGCAGACGCTGTTTCCGGTCAAGGGCGCCCGGCTCGGCGTGCTCATCTGCTATGAAAGCGTTTTTCCGGATCTGACGCGGCGCGCGGTCGACAAGGGGGCCGAAGTGCTGGTGAACATCACCAATGACGCGTGGTACGGCGAGAGTTCCGCGCCGTTTCAGGCCTTGGCGATGGCGGCGATGAGATCGGCGGAAACCAAGGCGCCGATGATCCGCACCGCCAACACCGGCATCAGCGCGATAATCAAGCCGAGCGGCGAGATCACCGCGCGCACTCCCCTGTTCAAGCGCGGCACGGAGATAGAGGACGTGGTCTGGCGGCCGGTGCGCACCCTTTACACGATCGTCGGCGACCTGTTCTCGGAGATATGTTTCGCGCTGACCGCGGCGGGGTTGATTGTCGGATGGATTCGCCCGCGAAAACCCAACCAGTTGGAGGCGGTCGTGGAGCAGATTCTCGCCTCCAACGGCACCCTCAAGCGCAAGGCTTCCTGACCGGGCGGCATCGCGACGGCGAACGGGGGCGTTAAGTCCCGCATCGACTTGTGGCACAATAGCCGAATCATGCTGAGCGACATGCGACAACAATTGGCCGAATTCGAACAGCGCGCCGACAAACTCGGGAGGCGTCTTTGACGTCCCCGGCCTGACCGCCCGCCAGAATCAGCTTCTCGAACAATCGAGCAAACCCGACTTCTGGGATCGGCCGGAAGCAGCCCAGGCCGTCCTCAAGGAACAGGATCGTCTGCGCGCCCAGCTCGAAGGCTTCGAGCGCCTGAAGAAGAGGCTCGAGGATTCGCGCCTGTACTTCCAGATGGCGGAGGAAGAAGGCGCGGAGGACTCGGAGGCCGCCCGCGAAACGGCTGCCGCTCTCAGCGCCGCACGCGAGGAACTGGAACGCCAGGAGCTGCAGGTGATGCTCGGCGGCGAGTACGACCGGCTCGGCGCCATCGTCTCCATCCATCCGGGCGCGGGCGGGATGGAAGCGCAGGACTGGGCCGAGATGCTGCTCAGGATGTACCTTAGATGGGCGGAGCGGCACGGCTTCAAGACCGACCTGGCGGACCTGCAGCCGGGCGAAGGCGCCGGCATCAAGAGCGCGACGTTCGAAGTGGACGGCGACTATGCGTACGGCTACCTGAAGGCGGAGGCCGGAATCCATCGGCTCGTGCGGATCTCGCCCTACGATGCGAACGCGCGGCGCCACACCTCGTTCGCCTCGATCTTCGTGTTCCCCGCGATCGACGACAAGGTCGAGGTCGTGATCAATCCCGCCGATATCAGGGTGGACACCTTCAGGGCGTCGGGCGCCGGCGGACAGCACGTCAACAAGACCGACTCCGCGGTCCGGATGACCCATATTCCGACCGGGATCGTGGTCAGTTGCCAGAACGAGCGCTCGCAGCACAAGAACCGGGCGATGGCGATGAAGATCCTGAGGGCGCGGCTGTTCGAACTCGAGCAGCGCAAGAAGAAGGAAGAGCTCGAGAAATTCAGCAAGGACAAGAAGGACATCGCCTGGGGAAGCCAGATCCGATCGTACGTCCTGCAGCCCTACCAGCTCGTCAAGGACCATCGCACCGGCATCGAGATCGGCAACACCGAGGCGGTTCTGGACGGCGCGATCGACCCCTTCATCGAGGCGTACCTGATGGGCGTGCGCAAGGGCGACGCCGAAAAGGAGCTGGAGTAGTCGGCGGTTGCGCCCTGCGCGGGACGGGATGCGATCGCGCCTTCGCGCTTGCGTCGCGCGGCGCGCGCGATCAAGAGTTGCATAACGAAACCAAGGAGCCGCACATGATCGATCTATACTTCTGGCCTACTCCGAACGGTTACAAGATCACCGTGATGCTCGAGGAACTCGGCCTCAAGTACAACGTGATTCCGGTGAACATCGGCAAGGGCGATCAGTTCAAGCCCGAGTTTCTCAAGATCAGCCCGAACAACCGGATGCCGGCGATAATCGACCATGACGGTCCCGGCGGAAAGCCGTTCCCGATCTTCGAATCCGGCGCCATCCTGATGTATCTCGCGGAAAAGCACGGCAAGCTGATGCCGGCCGACATGCGCGGCAAGTACGAGGTCGTGGAGTGGCTGATGTTCCAGATGGCGAGCGTGGGCCCGATGCTTGGTCAGGCGCATCACTTCCGCATCTACGCTCCCGAGAAGCTCCAGTACGCGATCGATCGCTACACCAACGAGGCGCGGCGCATCTACAACGTGATCGACAAGCGCCTGGCCGACGGTCCGTATCTCGCCGGCGAATACTCGATCGCGGACATCGCCGTGTATCCGTGGCTCGTCCCGCACAAGATGCAGGGGCAGGATCTCGACGACACGCCCAATCTCAAGCGATGGTTCGAGGAGATCCGCAATCGTCCCGCCGTCCAGCGCGGCTACGCGGTGATGGCGGACGAGGTGGCGAAGATGCGCGCGGCGCAGGCGGCGCGGCAGCGGCCGCACGACGACGAATCCTGGAACAACCTGTTCGGCGCAAAGCAGTTCGAAAAGCGCTGATGGAAATCGACGCGGCCGCCGGGCCTGCAGGCGTTGTCCATCTCTCGATAGCGCAGCGGGTCGGATGCGCCCGTTGTCGGCGGCCGAAAATCCGCTTTAACGCCGGATGACGGGCGGTTGTGCGATGGAAGGACACGAGGATGCGGCCGCGCGCGGTGATCCGCGCGACCTTGCCAGGGAGCTTCTGCTCTCGGTCGCGACTCTGACGCTGTGGCCAATTGTTGATGAGCGTGCGCGGGGAACGGCGCGCCAACGCGCCCGCGCCCTTATCTTCACGCCGATTCTCGGTTTCATCGAAGGCGCGGCCCTTGCCGCGTTGGACCGCGCGATGCTCCCTCTTGCCGGACCGCGCTCCGGTTCGCTGATCGTGGTTGCGGCGGCGGCGCTTGCGATGCTGTTCCTGCCGTGGCGGGGAATCGCCGACACGGTCGCCGCGCTTCGAGCGGGAGCGCGACCCGCCGCCACGGGTCTTGCGCGAATCGGACCGGTCGGCGCGGCGGCGGCGCTTGCGGCGATGGCAATCGAAGTCGTCCTGCTTTCCTCGATCGCCGAGCCGCCCGCGCGCGCCGCGGCGCTGGTGATGGGATCGATGCTGGGGAGATGGGCGCCGGTTCCGGTCGCTTACGGGCTCGCGCCGGGAGAGCGATGGGGCCTCGGACTGCCGTTCGAGGGCGGAATCGAGTTTCGCGAGTTCGCGGTCTCGAGCGTGATAGCGCTCGGACTCACGCTGGCGCTCTACTCAGGCATCGGCCTTCTCGTCGCAGTGGTTCTTGCGCTGCTGATCCTGGGCCTTAGATGGCTGTTCAGCCGCAGGTTCGGCGGCGCGCCGGGCTTTGCCCTTGCCGGCGCGAGCGGAATCATCGAAGTCGCGGTCGTCGCGATCGTCGCTGCGCTGGCAGTTCGCTGAGAGGGCAATTCAGCGGTTGCGAGCGAGCGCCGCGTCCCACACCCGTTTCACTTCCTCGCGCAGCTCGTCGATCGTGCCTTCGTTGCGAATCACGAGCCGTGCATGGCGGATGCGCTCGGCGTCCGGCAGTTGGGCGCGAATGCGCGCTTCGGTCTGCTCGGGCTTCATCCCGCGGTCGCGTTCGACGCGGGCGATCACGCGCTCGCGCGATGCGGTCACGAGCCAGATTTCATCGAACAGCGGCATCCAGTTCGCTTCGATCAGGATCGCGGCTTCGACGACGATCGGAAGCTTCTCGCCCCGGGCGCGCTGCTCGGCGACCAGTTCGCGAATCCGCTCCATCGTGCGCGGCCATACGATGTTGGTGAGCCGCTTGAGTTTGGCAGGATCGGCAAAGACGATCGGGCCGAGCCTGGTGCGATCGATGGTGCCGTCGGGGGCGACGATCTCCCGGCCGAAGGCCGCGATCACTTCATCGTAGGCCGCCGCGCCGGGGGCGTAGGTCGACTGCGCCACCTTGTCGGCATCGATGACAGGGGCTCCGAGTTCCGCAAGAATCCTCGAAACCGTGCTCTTGCCCGAGCCGATTCCTCCGGTCAATCCGATTGTCAGCATCTGGTCGCTATGTCCTCGCAACGTCGGGGTTCAGGCCTGCCTGCGCACCTGCGGAAGATCGCCCCATGTATGCATCCTGCAAAGATGGCTGAAGAGACCGTCGCGGGCGCAGAGTTCGTCAAACGTTCCCGATTCTTCTATCACGCCATCGCGCAGGACCAGAATGCGATCGGCGTTGCGGATGGTGGAGAGGCGATGAGCGATAACGAGGGTGGTCCGCCCCTTCATCGCGCCTTCCACCGCCCGCATCACTCGTGCTTCGGTTTCGACATCGAGCGCGCTGGTGGGTTCGTCCATGATCAGGATGGGCGCGTCCTTGAGCAGCGCCCGCGCGATCGTGACGCGCTGCGCTTCGCCCTCCGAAAGGACCCGCCCGCCGGGCCCGATGATCTCGCCGAGCCCCTGGGGAAGGCGGGCGACCAGGTCTTCGAGACCGGCAAGGCGGACGGCCTGTTCGATTCGCGCACCGTCCGCGTTCGGATCGCCAAGGGCGATATTGGAGCGGAGCGAGCCTGGAATCAGGAGCGGCGGCTGAATGACGACGGCGATATTGCGGCGCAGCGATGCGAGGGTAGCATCGCGAATATCAATCGCGTCGATTCGGATGGCGCCCGTTTGCGGTTCGTAAAACCGCGCCATCAGCAGAGCGACGGTGGTTTTGCCGGCGCCGGTGGGCCCGACAAGCGCGATTGTTTCACCGGGTCGCGCGCGAAAGCTGATTCCCTTGAGGATCGGCCGGCCGGGCTCGTACGCGAAACGGACTTCATCGAATTCGACCTCGCCGCGCACCCTCCCGATCGGGCGCGCTCCGGGCCGGTCGGCGATTTCGGGATCGAGCGCGAGCAGCTCGAAGCATCGCGCGAGCCCCGCCTCGGCGCCCCTGGCATGTCCGTAGGTCTGGAAGATCTGGTTGACCGGACCGTAGAGCGATGCGAGGTAGGCGCTGAACACGACCAGGTCGCCGATGGAGAGGCGGCCTTGCTCGACATGGAGCGCGCCGGTGTAGATCACGGCGGCGGTGCCGACCGCGACCAGGACATTGACCGCGCCCGAGTACGCGGACTGCATCGTGTCGAGTCGCAAATACTCGCCGAGGCTTTCCTCGCTGGAGATGGTGAATTCGCGATGGGATCGGGCCTCGGCGCCGAAGGCCTGCACGACGTGAATTGCGCCGAGCGCGCCGTGCGCGATCGTATAGAGGCGGCTTTCGCGCCGGAACTGCGAATCGGCTAGCCGCTGGATGCGCCCGCTCATCGCGGCAACAACGACAAACAGGAACGGCACCACCGCCATCGACATCGCGGTCAGAACCGGATCGATCCGCAGCATCACGGCCACCATCGCCCCAAGCAACACCATCGACGAGACCGCCGGAAACAATCCGTTCATCGCGATCGTCTGGATCGAGAAGGCATCGTCTGTGATCCGCAGCATCAGGTCGCCGATCTCGCGGCTGCGATGGAACGACAGCGACAGGCGCTGGAGATGGTGAAAAAGTTCGGCCCGCAAATCCGCCACCATCCGCCTTCCGATCGAGTTCGAAAGGTAGGCGTTGGCGACATTGAGAAGCGCAACAAGGAGATAGATCGCGACGAGGGCGAGGCAGGCCGCGGCCAGCAGGCCGCTCCTCGAAACCGCGCCGAGAGTTCCGCCGTTTAACGGAACCCCGCGCAGCACGTTGTCGATTATGACCTTGAGCGGCCACGGCTTGAGGACTTCGGCGGCCGAGGCGAGCGTCGCGCCGGCGAACACGAGCGCGAATCGTGCGATATGCGGCCGGGCGCGGCCAAGGACCCGAACGTACAGATCGTACGAATCGCGAAAAGGTGCGGTAAGAAAGGCCTTTGCGCCCACAGATGGAGCTAATAGCAAACGCCGGATATGCGCAATCCGGCCTTCCCGCGAGCGTGGAGGCTCCACGAGCCCTGCTTGACTGCCACGCCTTCAAGTCAGGACAATCCTGCTTGAGCGGAGCGCCGGGGATCACCGAATCGAGCGATTGCTTGGGCAGTTCCTCACAAAACTGGCTTGAAGCGGCCGCGCAGCGGCTCGAGACGCGCGCGCGTACGCACGCCTTCATCTTCAAACCCTGGAGGGTAATCGAAGGCGGGGTCAGAAACTTCTTCACCAATGACGATTTGCTGAGGGCCTCGGCCCTGACTTATACCTCGGCGCTGTCGGTTGTGCCGATTCTCGCGCTGGCATTCTCGGTGTTGAAGGGATTGGGCGCGGCCGATCAGCTCACTCCGCTGGTGGAGCGCTATCTCGCGCTGGGGTCGAAGGCGACCTCCGAGGAGTTGATGCATTTCGTGCAGAACGTGAACGCGACCGCTATGGGCACGGTGGGCGCCGCGCTTCTGCTGCTGACGGTGATCTCGACCCTGGGAAACATCGAACAGGCGTTCAACGTTATCTTTCGGGTGCCGCGCAGCCGCAGCTATCTGCGCCGGTTTTCAGACTACCTGAGCGTTTTGTTCACGCTGCCCCTGCTGATCGCGGCGGCCCTGGCGTTCACCACGATGGCCGAGGTGCAGGTGTCGTTCTTCCCGGTGATCGTGCATCTGGCTCCCTATGTGTTCGTGTGGGCGGGGTTTTTCTTCCTGTACGTCTTCTTTCCCTACACGAAGGTGCGCTATGGGCCCGCGCTGCTGGGTTCGTTCGTGGCGGCGGTGCTGTTTCAGATCGCGCAGTGGGGCTACGTGAAGTTCCAGGTCGGAGTCGCAAGCTACCGGGCCATCTATGGGGCCCTCGCCACGCTGCCGATCTTCCTTTTGTGGACCTATATCGCATGGGCGGTGATTCTGTTCGGCGCGGAGATAACAGCGGCCGCGCAGCGCGGCGTCAACGGCGCCGAAATCCGGATCGCATCGCCGGATTTCCCGTGCGCCGCGACTCTCCATATCTTGCTCATCCTCACCAGACAGCAGTACGCGCGCGAGCGCGGCGCCAATCTTCTTGATCTGGCTCACGGACTGGGCGTGCCGGTCTCCGCGATCGAACCGATCGTCAACCGGCTCAAGGACGACGGGCTCGTGGTCGAATCCTCGGAGGATCACGCCGGACACGGCGGTCCGCTGCACCTGGTTCGTGCTCCCGCGTCGATCAGGCTCGCCGACGTGATCCGGTCGATGCTCGAGGAGCAGCCGGCCGACGAAGGCGACTCGCCGGTGGCGGATTTGATGCGGCGGCTTGCGGGAGCGCAGATCGAGGCGGTCCGAGATCTCACGCTTGCGGACTTGGCGGAACAGACGAAGATCCTCGCGGCCGGGGAAGCGGTCCCGCAGCCGTCCTGACGGAATTCGATTTGCGCCGGCGCGATGTTTGGGAGGGATGCGGGAGTTCCTTCGCGGCGCCGGCTCACCTATCATCGGCGCGATCCGGGGAACCATCGATGCAGGTACCGAAGAACGGTGACATTTCCGTAAACGGCGTCAGGCTTCGCTACTACGACTGGGGCGGAGCGGGCGATCCGATCGTGGTGCTTCACGCGACCGGCTTTCACGGGCGCGTTTACCGCCCGATCGTCGAGGCGCTCAAGGCCATCGGCCATGTTTGGAGTTACGATCAGCGCGGACACGGCGACAGCGCGGCGCCCGAAGATCCGAGCCGCTACAACTGGGCGATCACGATGGAGGATCTCGGCGGATTCATCGCAGCGATGGGATGGCGGGGGGTGCGCGCATTCGGCCATTCTGCGGGCGCGACCGCGATCGGTTCGCTCGCATGCGAGAAGCCGGACCTGATTGCGCGCGCGGTACTGTGCGAACCGGTGGTCTTCGAGTCTCCCACCGCCCCGGAACTCGGATGGCGCAATCCGTTCATCGAGCGCACGCTCAAGCGCCGGCGTGTGTTCGACAGCGTGGGGGCGATGTTCGCGAACTTCGAGAACAAGCCGCCCTACGACACATGGGATCGCGGGATGCTGCGCGACTATTGCGAATTCGGAACCCGGGTCACCGCGGACGGCCGGCGCGAGCTCAAGTGCAAGCCGGAAATCGAGGCGCGCCTGTACGAGACCTCGCGCGACTTCGACGGACTCGGACGGATCATCAGGGCCGCCACCCCGATGCTCATCATGTTCGGGTCGCGAAGCGACTCGCTCGGCATCACGCTGTCCGCGCGCATCGCGCGCGAACGCAAAAGCGGTCGCGTGGTGGACATCCCCGATGCGGGCCATTTCCTGCCTATGGAGAAGCCGGAGATGGTTTCGCGCATGGCGGTCGAATTCCTCAAGTAATTCAAACCCGCTCCAGAAGCGCACGCGCTTCGGCTGTATACACGCCGGGGCGCCGCTGAAGCACCAGGGGCGGCTCGATGATGCACTCGATGCCGCCGCCGGCTCGCGATTCGATCATCACGGACGAGGCGGGGAGGTCGATGCGGGGGTGCACGAATCGGATGCGCTTGGGTTCCAGCCTGTGCGCCCTCATCGTCGAGACCATCTCGGCGGTCCGAAGCGCCGTGAAAACCATCGCGACGCGGCCGCCGTTGCGGACGTAGCGGCGGGCGGCGCGGATAAACTCCTCGCAGGAGGCGCCGGCACCTCCCCGCGCCTGGCGTCTTGCATGGTCGGGGCTCTCGCGGCCGGTGTTGCGCGCATGGAACGGGGGATTGGCGACGACGAGGTCGAATCCGGCCGGCGGCAATGCAGGAATCGCGGGCGAGCGCAGGTCGGCGCAGACGGCGCGCACGTTGGGAAGTCGGTTGATGAGCGCGTTGCGCTCTGCCAGCTCCGCCATCCGGGGCTGTATTTCGAGCGCGACCACCTCGCGGGGTTTCGCGAGCATCGCGATCACGATCCCTATGACGCCGCATCCTGCGCCCAGGTCGAGCACGCGGTCACGAGGGCGCGCGGTGGCGAAGCGGGCGAGCAGAATCGAATCCACCGAGAAGCGGTAGCCGGTTTTCGTCTGGACGAGCGCGATCCTGCCGCCTAGGATCGTGTCGCTGGATAGTTCGTCGCTTATGGTCATGCTGGATGGAGCGGAGAAGGGGCGCCGCTATTCGCAGATCTTCCGCAAGGCGGGCGCCTTTCTCGGCAAGGGCAACATAGCGCGTGCGGTTGAGACGCTGAAGGAGGGGCAGGCGCTGGCCGAGCAACTCGGCGACCGCGAGATGGCGCGCCGGTTCATGGCGGAGATCGAAGCGGCGCAACAATCCGGAAATTCCCGATAAATTGCGGCTTTTTCGCGACGCCACGTCCTTTTTTTCTTCGCCACGCGATCGCGCTTGACGGGTCGTGATTCGTGTTTAGGTTTAATCACGTGGGAAGCGTGGCAAAGCAGGCCGTCGACAGAAGACCTTCCGAGGCCCCGCAACCCTGAAGTTTCAATGCTCGGTACGGCGAACCCTGTCGCCGACAGGAGGTTTCGGATGGAACTGCGAGTCAATGGATATACACCGGGCGCCTGGGCGTTTCGCCCCTGGACCCGACTGTGGGACGAGCTTGAGGGTGGGGAGCGCAGCGTGGCCCCCCGCGCGGACGTGACCGAGGATGCCGAGGGCTATCACTTCTACTTCGAGATGCCCGGGCTTCGGAGCGATTCGGTCGAGGTCCGGATGGAGGATCAGACGCTCATCGTGGACGCGGAGCGCAAGCGTCCGGAGTGGCCGAAGGACATGGCCATCCACGTCGCGGAGCGCACCTGGGGCAAGTTCCATCGCGCTTTCAACCTTCCGGAGGATGCTGCCCATGACAACGTGCGCGCTTCGTACCGCGACGGAATCCTGGAGGTGACCGTGCCGAAGCGCCCGGAAGCCAAGCCGGTCAAGATCAAGGTCGAGCTGAACTGAGGAAGTTTCGGGGGAGCCTAAACTCTCCGCGATGAAAATACGGGCCGGCGCCGCGGGTGTCCGGCCCGTCCTTTTATGAGCCGGGCGCGGATACTCGCGCGGGAGGCGTCATGGGTTACGCATTGCTGTTGGTTCTGATTGCGATCGCGATCTGGGCGATCTTCGCCTACAACTCGCTGGTGCGGCTCAAGAACGAAGTGGACGGCTCCTGGCGCCAGATCGACGTGCAGCTCAAGCGCCGCCACGACCTTATTCCCAACCTGGTCGAGGCGGTCAAAGGCTACATGCAGTACGAGCGCGATACGCTGACGCAGGTGGTTGAGGCGCGCGCCAGGGCCCTGGGAGCGCCGGACCAGGGCGCCAGGATTGCCGCGGAAAATCAGTTGACTGCGGGAATCGGGCGCCTGCTCGCGGTGATGGAGAATTATCCGCAGCTCAAGGCCGATCAGAACGTGCTGCGGCTGCAGGAAGAGCTGACCACGACCGAAAATCAGATCGCGTTCGCGCGGCAGGCCTACAACGACGTGGTACTCGCACTGAACACGAAGATCGAGAGCTTTCCGTCAAACCTGATCGCCACCAACTTCGGTTTTCACTCGGCCGAATATTTCAAGGGTGCGCCGGAGGACCAGGCGGTGCCGAAGGTGGACCTGTCGGTCGGCACCTCGGGCGCGCAGCATTGACGTTCGGGCGGGTTCCGGTCACGACCCGGTTTTGAGAGCAATGACGGCGGCCAGCGATTTTCGCGCGCTCGAGGCGGCCAATCGCCGTCAGACGATCATCCTGATCGCGGTGATGGTCGCGATACTGGCGGCGTTGGGCTTTGCGATGGATGTATGGGTCGGCGCGATCCGCTTCTATGGCGGGGCGCCGGCGGGCTTCCCGGTGCTGACCGTCGTTGCCCTCGCCTTCGGCGGAACGCAGGCCCTGGTTTCGTTTTACGGCGGCGCGAGTCTGGTGCTGATGTCAGTGCATGCGCGGCCGCTTGTACCCGACACCGTGCAGCATCAGACCGTACTGGACGTGATTCGGGAGATGGCGATTGCGGCGCGGATGCCGACCCCGCGCGCGTACATAATCGACGATCCTTCTCCAAACGCCTTCGCGACCGGGCGCGACCCGGAGCATTCAGTGATCTGCGTCACCCAGGGGCTCGTGGAGCAGATGGACCGCGAGCAGTTGCAGGGCGTGATCGGCCACGAGATGTCGCACATCCGCGATTACGACATCCGGACGATGACGGTGGTGGCAGTGATGGTCGGCGGGATCGCGATGCTCAGCGACTTCTTTTTCCGGGCGATGTTCTATTCGGACGGCGGCGATGGAGGAAGCTCGGACGACAGCGACAGCGGCGCGGGAATTCTGATTACGCTGGCGGTGTTCGTGCTCGCGGCGGTGGCGCCGCTCGCCGCGCAGATCGTGGCGATGGCGGTATCGCGGCAGCGGGAGTATCTGGCCGACGCGTCGTCGGTGGAATTCACGCGCAATCCGCGGGCGTTGCTGCGGGCGCTTGAACAGATCGCCAGGACCGAATCGCCGCTCAAGGCCGGCACTTCGGGAACCGCCCATCTCTTCATCGTCAACCCGCGCGAAGGCGCGCGCGAGGACAACGAGCGCTTCCTGGACAACCTGCTCTCCACTCATCCCCCCCTCAAACGGCGGATCGAGCGGTTGCGCGCGATGCTTGGGGCATCAGGGAGTCCGGCGCTTGGCGTGCGCGGGGCATAGCCGCCCCAACGCCTCCCTGCGCGGGACACAGGCTTCCTGCACAAAAAGAAGGCATCGCCTCCCCGAATCGGAGGTCATCCGCTCGAACTTTCGCTTCATGGCGTGGCGTCCTATTTGCATGGTTCTGATAGTCCGGTGCCGAGGCAAATGGCGTCAGAGCCGTGGTCTTCATCGGGCGCGGCCGCAATGAAGACGGATTTCAGCGGGCTGGACGTAAACATCTCGCGAGCGCGGATTGCACTGTCGCTGGTCGCGTTGGTGTCGGTGTATGTGGACCCCGCGGCGGGAGGTGCATTCCATATCAGCCGCTACGCCCTCATCACCTTGGGATTGCATCTGCTCTACAGCTCGGCGGCGTGTCTGGCAGTCAGCAGGCGATGGCGGATCCCGCGCTTTCCAACGGTCACGACGGCGTTCGATGTGCTGTTTGCTGGGGCGGTGGCGATGGTGACGGAGGGGTCGACCAGTCCATCATCAATATTCTTCGTCTTCGCCATAATCGCAGTTGATTGCAGAACCGGCTTTCGAGCCGCACTGACGGTCACCGTTTGCAGCGGCATAGTCTATTTCCTGTTGCTCGCGCTCTCCGCTGGCCATGTGAGGCATCTCTATGCGATGCGCGCCGCGTATCTGACGATCATCGGATATCTGATTGGATTCATCGGCAAGCAGAGGGCCGCGTTCGAGGCTCGGGTACGGGAATTGGAGACGGCTGCCGAACGCCACCGGATCGCCCGTTCGCTCCATGACGGCTATGTGCAGGCGTTGGCCGGGATGGGACTGCGCCTGGAGACATGCCGCGAGCTGCTTGCGCGCAATCGGGCAGAAGAAGCCATGCGGCAGTTGGGCGATTTGCGGGCGGGAGTATCGCGCGAATTCGACCAGGTGCGATCGTATGTGCGATCGCTGGCAAATCTCGATCAGAGTCTCAGCCGCCTCCCCGCGTGGCCTGCCCAAACCCGCTTTCGAATCCAGACAACCTTCGCCGCAAGCGCACAGGTCGTAGAACAGATAATGCACATCATGCTGGAGGGGATGCGCAACGCGATGCGGCACGGCAGCGCCCGCTCCGGCATCATCGATGCCCGCGAGGACGGAGGAATCATCCGAATTACTATCGAGGACGACGGGGTGGGCTTCGCCGATCCGGTCAAGCCGCCATGGGCGATCGCTTCACGCGTGGCCGAGTGCGGCGGGCGCCTGAAGATGGGCCCGGCGACGCATCGTGGCGCTCATCTGGAGATCGAAATGCCTGTTGGGTGACCGATGGCTGTTCGATTGCTTATCGCTGACGACCATGTGCTCTTCCGCCAAGGGCTTCGCTCGTTGCTCGCTTTGCAACCCGACGTCGAAGTGGTCGGCGAGGTCGAGCGGGCGGCGGACCTCGAGCCCGCGCTCGATGCGACGCCAAGCGATGTCCTGCTGCTCGATTTGCAGATGGATCGATGGATGGGCGGCGATGTGGAGGCGCTCGCGCGGCGCACCCGAGTCGTAGTCCTCACGGCCAGTGAAAGGCTCGAAGACGCGCTCGCCGCGCTGCGCAAGGGAGCCCGCGCGATCGTTCAGAAAAGGTTTGCGGTGGAGACGCTGATGGAGGCGATCGAATGCGTGATGGCGGGGCAGGTTTGGATGCCGCCGTCGCTGCAGACCGAACTCGCGGCGCAACTCGGCGGTCCACCCGAGAATCGGCTGACAGCGCGGGAATCCGAGATTGCATCGTATGTGGCCGAAGGGCTTCGCAATGCCGAGATCGCGCAACGGCTCTCGATCAGCGAAAGCACGGTGAAAACCCATCTGAACAACATTTTCCAGAAGCTCCATCTGCGCGATCGCGTGGAACTCGCCCTTCACACCCTGCGGGTTGGTCCATCGCCTCATGGGCGTCACGATGGCATCAGGCACACGAAAGGCTCATAATGATGATCCTGCCATTAGCCCTGCTGATGACGGACGGGAAGTCGGATTCGACGCACTGGTGCGGCGCTCGATTTTGTGGCAAAAGCACGGTTACCCCGAATCCGAGACCACTGTGAGCGGGGCATTCTGCATTTTCTAGTCAGGTATCTATCCGATTGAATAGCGACCCCAACAGTTCCTCCGCCGACGGCCCATCGGCCGGCGGCAAACGCGGCGAAGAACCCAGGAAACGCAGACGGACGCTCAGCGGGATCTTCATCGGCCCGCCGCGCGACGTGAAGGATCCCAGCGTCCTTCACACCATGTCGCTGGTCGCGTTCCTTGCCTGGGTGGGCCTTGGATCGGACGGGCTGAGTTCGTCCTGTTACGGTCCCGAAGAGGCGTTCCTTGCCCTGGGGCAGCATCAGTACCTCGCGGTTTTCCTTGCGATGCTGACGGCGCTGACGGTCTTCATCATCTCAGCTTCCTACTCGCAGACGATCGACGAGTTCCCTTCGGGCGGGGGCGGATACCTGGTGGCGACCAAGCTTTTGGGACGCAATGCGGGGCTGGTGTCGGGATGCGCTCTGATCGTGGACTACGTGCTCACGATCTCAATATCGATCGCGAGCGGCGCGGACGCGATCTTCAGCTTTCTGCCGGTGTCGTGGTTTCCGTACAAGCTGCACTTCTGCCTGGTGGTGGTTGCGCTGATGGTGGCGATGAACCTCCGGGGGATCAAGGAGTCCGTGCTCACACTGCTTCCGATCTTCCTGTCGTTCGTTGCGGTGCACGTGATCCTAGTTACCTATGCGTTTCTGTCGCGGGCCCCGGAGATTCCGATGATCGCGCACGATGCGGTCAGCCAGGTGCGCGACGGCGTCAACACGCTGGGCACGCTTGCGCTGGCGGTCGTCTTTTTGCGCGCCTACAGCATGGGCGGCGGCACTTACACCGGAATCGAGGCGGTCAGCAACGGACTGCCGATCCTGCGCGAGCCGCGGACCGTGACCGGCAAGCGAACGATGGTGTACATGGCGCTGTCGCTTGCCTTTATCGCGGGCGGCATCCTTATCGCCTATCTGCTGGCGGGCGTTGAGCCGGTTCACGGCAAGACCCTCAACGCGGTTCTGTTCGAAAAGCTGACCGCCAACTGGCAGATCGGCGGGATTAACGTAAGCGTTCCGATCGTGACCTTCACCCTGATCACCGAAGGCGCGCTGCTTTTCGTCGCGGCCCAGACCGGCTTCATCGACGGCCCGCGCGTACTGGCGACGATGGCGACGGATCGGTGGCTACCGCGCAGGTTTGCCAACCTGAGCGCGCGGCTGGTGACCCAGGACGGGGTTCTGGCGATGGGTTTGACGGCGGGAGCGATCCTGCTCGGCACGCGCGCGCGGGTAGGACTGCTGGTCGTGTTTTATGCGATCAACGTCTTCGTGACCTTCACGCTCTCGCAGCTCGGGATGAGCAAGCACTGGTGGGACGAGCGCAAGAGAGAACCGCGCTGGATGCGCAAGCTTGCCGTCAACGGCATCGGATGCCTGTTCACGGGCTTGATCCTGATCGTCACGGTGACGCTCAAGTTCGACGAGGGTGGATGGGTGACGATCGCGATGACGGGTGGGGTGGTTTCGGCGTGCTACATGGTGCGTCGTCATTACTCCAAGGTCTCGCGCGCGATCGATCAGCTCGAAGTCGAAATTCTCCCGCAGATCTTCAACGCGGCCGCCAAGGAGCCCTCCCAGCGCGATCCCAACGCTCCAACCGCCGCGTTGCTGGTCAACGGCTTCAACGGCCTCGGCCTCGCCACCTTGACGACGCTTTCTCGTCTGTTCGAGAACCAGTTCAAGAACGTCGTCTTCATCAGCGTCGGCGAAGTCGATTCGGCCTTGCTGAAGAGTCCCGAAGAGGTGCAGCAGCTCGAATCGAAGGTCGCCGACGATCTCCTCGAATACTGCCGGCTGGCCTCGGATCTCGGGTTTCACGCCGAACTGCGCACGGCCATCGGCACCGACGTGGTACTGGAACTCAGGCGCCTGTGCTTCGAAGTGGCATCGCAGTTCAAGCACACGGTCTTCTTTGCGGGGCAGTTGGTCTTCGGCGAGGAGGTCAACGGCTTCATGAGCAGGTTCCTGCACAACCAGACCGCCTTCGAAGTTCTGCAATGGCTGCAGCTTCACGGGCTTAGCCTTGTGATTCTGCCGGTCAGGGTGACTCCACCCGCTCCGGCGGAGCGCGAACACACGCTCAGGACGATCGCCGCTTAGCGCCGCGGTTATTCCGCCTCCAAAGCGCGGCGGATTTTCAGCAGTTCGGCGCGGCGCTGCCTGCCGATTCGCGGATACCGGAGATTCAGATCGTCGAGGGTCTTGATGATCACTCCCGCCACGGCGATGCGCATGAAGGGCTTGTAGTCGGCCGGGACGATGTACCATGGGGCCCACGAGGTGCTGGTGGCGTTGAAGCAGTCCTCGTAGGCGCGCTGATAGCTCTTCCAGTGGCGGCGCTCCTCGACATCGCCGGAGGAGAACTTCCAGTTTTTCTCGGGACGGTCGATACGCTCGAGGAAGCGGCGCTTCTGCTCGGCACGCGACACGTTGAGGAAGAACTTGAGAATGACGATTCCGTTCTCCACGAGGTATTTCTCGAAGTTGTTGATCTGCTGGTAGCGTCTCGCCCAGAGCTTCCGGTCCTTCAATTGGGGAGGGAGACGCTGCTGGGCGAGCAGGTCGGGATGCACGCGGACCGCCAGCACCTCCTCGTAGTACGAGCGGTTGAAAATCACGATCGTGCCCCGCTGCGGCATCCGAACCGCGCATCGCCACAGATAGTCGTGGCCGAGCTCCTCGGCCGACGGCCTCTTGAACGAATACACATCGCATCCCTGCGGATTGACTCCGGACATCACGTGCTTGATGGTTCCGTCCTTGCCGGCGGCATCGAGAGCCTGGAAGATCACGAGGAGCGCGTACTGGCTCTGTGCATAGAGGCGATCCTGGTATTCCGCGAGAAGTTCGATACCTTCCGCGAGCAGCTCCTGCATCTGTCTCTTCGTCAGCGGCGAAGGCATGAAGGCGGGATCGTAGTCGCGCCCAAGCGAGATCTTCCTGCCCGGCGGCACCATCAGGACGTCCTTGAGGCGTTCGATTCGTCCGAGCGCCGCGGCCGTGTCAAGCGTCATACGCGCCGCACTCCTTTGGGGAAATTCGAGCGATTCTAGACCGATTGGAGGGACTTGCACGAATGCGTCCGACGCCTCGCCGCGAGCCGCTCCGCCTGCGCTTGCGCGGCGGCTGCATGGCGATATAGTTGGCGCGAAATCAGGAGTCTGGCCGCGGCGCCCCAACCCGGCCCGAGAAGGAGCATCGTATGCCCGAGTTCACCATGACCATCAACGGCAAACCGGTCACCGGGTCAAAGACCGTCGGTGTCATCAACCCCGCCACGGGAAAGGTTTTCGCCGAGGTTCCGGATTGCAGCAAGGCGGAGCTTGATCAGGCGATGGAGGCGGCGCAGAAGGCGTTTCCCGCCTGGAGCAAGGATATCAACCTGCGCCGCAAGGTGCTGGGAGAGTGCGCGGCGGCCCTGATGAATCCTCCCGAGGGACTGGCGCGGACGTTGACCCAGGAGCAGGGCAAGCCGCTCGACAGGGCGCAGCAGGAGGTGATGGGAACGGCGTTCTGGTGCCAATACACCTCGACGCTCGATCTGCCCGTGGAGGTGGTTCAGGACAACGCCCAGGGCCATATCGAAGTGCGGCGCAAGCCGCTCGGCGTCGTCGCCGCCATAACGCCGTGGAACTATCCGATCATGCTGGCGATGTGGAAAATCGCGCCGGCGCTTCTCGCCGGCAACACGGTGGTGCTCAAGCCTTCGCCGTTCACGCCGATCACTTCGCTGATGCTCGGGGAAATCCTCCGCGACCTTCTGCCGCCGGGCGTTCTCAACGTGGTATCGGGAGGCGACGAACTCGGTGCGATGATGACGTCGCATCCGATTCCCCGCAAGATCTCGTTCACGGGCTCGGTGGAGACGGGCAAGAAGGTTGCCGCCGCTGCCGCTCCTGACCTCAAGCGCGTGACGCTGGAGTTGGGCGGCAACGATGCGGCGATCGTGCTGCCGGACGTGAATGCCAAGGAAGTCGCGCAGAAGATCTTCTGGGGAGCGTTCGAAAACTCCGGCCAGATCTGCAGCGCTATCAAGCGCGTCTACGTGCACGAGAAGGTCTATTCCGAGGTGCTGCAGACCCTTGGCGAGCTCGCCCAGGGCGTCAAGGTCGGAAACGGCCTCGAACCGGGTGTCCAGCTCGGCCCGCTGAACAACAAGCCCCAGTTCGAACGAGTCTCGGAACTGGTGGAAGATGCGAAAAAGCACGGCGCGAAGATCGTAGCCGGCGGCAAGCGGCTCGGCGCCGAAGGCTACTTCTATGCTCCCACCATCGTCAGCGAAGTCTCCGACGGCGTCCGCCTGGTTGACGAGGAGCAGTTCGGTCCGGCGCTTCCGGTCATGCCCTACAAGGACGTCGAGGATGCCGTGCGGCGGGCCAATGCCACCACCTACGGTTTGAGCGGCTCGGTATGGAGCAGCGATCCGGATCGCGCGGCGGAGATAGCCAAGGAGCTCGAATGCGGATCGGCGTGGGTGAACCAGCATCTCGCGATCGCCCCCAACCTCCCGTTCGGCGGCGCGAAATGGTCCGGAATCGGAGTCGAGAACGGCCCGTGGGGCCTGCTCGGTTTCACCGAGATCCAGGTGGTCAACGTGGCGAAGAACTAGGATGGAGCTGATCGAATCGAAGAGGGATGCCGGACGATGTGCCGGGCATCCCTCTTTTCTTTTGCCTTGCTCCCGACTCGAGGAGAGCGTCCGTTGAGACACTGCACGGCGGGATTGCAGGTCCGCGCCAGGCGTCCGACCTTGTCGCGAGTCACGTCCGCGCTTTGAAGATATTGCCGTACGAGTCCATCCTGCAGATCCTTGTCGGCGGGTTCAGGGCTGCTCGACGCAACAGGTTTGTATTTCGCTCTGCGCCTGGTCGGCGTCGATCGGATTGAGTTGGGGACGGCCGACGATGAGGCCGAGGCCGATTCTCTCGCGCAGATATTGAATTTGGGGGCCGCCGTCGAAATCGACCGCATCGGCGGTTTCGGTCTCCACGTAGCAGGAGATGCGTTCGCCGGCGGGCACGACGAAAGCGTGATACGCGCCCGGTCTTATCGCCGCGCTCTGGCTGCCGCATCGCACCGTCGGCGCGATGGCTGAACCGAAGAAGCTGTAGGGACGGTATACATAGATTACGGAATGGCCGGGCGGAACCGGCTTCACCTCCTCGAAGGGTCTTCCGCGGGCGGCGCATCCGAGCGCCGCCGCCGCGACCAGCAGCAAGACAGCAGTCCGGGGGTTCATTCCGTTCCCGCGATCGCCGCGATGATCCTGCCCTGATCGGCGTAGAGTTTTTCGTCGATTTCCTCTCTGACCGCCTCGCGCGCCTCGGCATCGAGGTCGCGATGCGTCGGCTGCGAGTAGATCGTATAGGAACGCGTGACTCGGCTCTGCGCGGTGTATTCGCCGACTATCTGATCGCCGTCAAGTATCGAGAGCGAGGCAAACGCGGTGACCGTGTACTCGCCCATCGGATAGCCGAAGTAGATAAGCGGGTTGACGGCGGAGAGGATGGTGGGGGAGTGATGTTCCTCGTGGCGGAGTTCCTCGCGGTACATGAAACCGATTCGGGAGTTGGCAGCAAGCGACATCGCAACCGCCGGCGGCAGCTGATCCGGATCGCCCATCGCAAGTCTGCCCTTGAAGGGCAGCGGATGAGCGGAGAGCGGCCGGGCGCCGCCCAAGGATTGCGCGGTTGCGGCGCAGCCGGCGCAGAAGCCGACGGCGAGGGCCGCGATTGCGCTCGCGATGGCGGATCGGGAAAACCGCATGACGCCGCGCGATGCGGCGAGCGGCCTGATGAGCCGTGCCGAAATCGCGCTTTTATCCCCTATTTGAGCGCGGCCGGATAGGATTCCTCAAGCTTGCGGTACAGGGTCTTGCGATCGACCTGGAGAATCGCCGCCGCTTCGGTCTTGTTGCCCGAGACCTGCGCGAGAACGGCGCGAATGTATTCGCGCTCGACCTCCTCGAGCGAGAGTCTGCGCGCCGCGACCTCGTCGAACGTGCCGCTCATCTGCTGGATGCCGGTGATGCGCGGGGGCATGTCGTTGAGGGTGATGCGGTTGTCGCGGCAAATGATCACCGCGCTCTGGATGACGTTCTGGAGTTCGCGGATGTTTCCGGGCCACGAATAACGCATCAGGCATTCGTTCGCCTTGGGCTCGATCTCCGGCACGAGCTTTCCGCATTCTGCCGCGGAGCGCGCGAGGAAGTGACGGATCAGCAGGGGCAAATCCTCGGGGCGCTCCCGCAGCGGCGGCACGTGGACGGTCACGGTGGCAAGGCGATAGTAGAGGTCGGCGCGGAAGCGGGATTGGGCGATCGCAGCCTCGAGATCCGAATTGGTCGCCGCCACGATCCGGACATCGACACCCTTCTCGGTGGTCGCGCCGAGCGGGCGGATTCGCTTGTCCTCGATTACTCGGAGCAGCTTGGCCTGGAGCTGGACCGGCATATCTCCGACCTCGTCGAGGAACAGGGTGCCACCGTGCGCGGCCTGGAAGAGTCCGTCCTTGCCGCCGCGCGCATCGGTGAACGCGCCCCTGACATAACCGAACATCTCGCTTTCGATGAGATTGTCGGGGATGGCGGCGCAATTGACGGGCACGAAGGGGCCGTCGCGGCGCGAGCTTGCGAAGTGGAGAGCGCGCGCGAGGAGTTCCTTGCCCGTCCCGCTCTCTCCCATCAGGAGCACGGTGGCCGGCATGTCGGCGACCTGGCGAATGGTCTCCAGCACCGCGACCATCTTGCGATTCGACGCGATCACGTTGGAGACGCCGTAGTTGTTGGCCAGCTCTCCGCGCAGGCGCTTCACTTCGCGGCGCAGGTCGCGGTTCTCGAGCGCGCGCGACACCACCAGCAAAAACTCGTCGTTCCCGAAGGGCTTGGTCAGGTAGTCAAAAGCTCCAAGCTTCATCGACTCGACGGCGTTGGCGATCGAGCCGAAGGCGGTGATGACGATGACGGGGAGGCTGGGGATGCGGCGTTTCAACTCGGCCTGCAGTTGATGCCCGTTCATCTGGCTCATCCGCAGATCGGACACCACCAGGTCGGGCTCGTCGCGTTCGACGATCGCAAGGGCCTCGGCTCCCGAGTGGGCGCTAAGCGCGGTGTAGCCCGCATCCCGCAGCACATCGCAGAGCACGCTGACCATCTCCGCGTCGTCATCGACGACCAGAATCTTTGGCTCGGTTGAGTTCATGCGCGATTCTCTTTGACCGGCGCGGGCGGGGCGCTCTTGCCGAGCACGCCCGCGGCGCCGGGAATTTTGACGTAAAACTTGCTGCCGCCCGGGCCGGTCTCGAAGCTTATCTCGCCGTTGTGATCCCTGATAATCGACTGGCTGACGGCGAGGCCCATTCCGGTTCCGTTGCCTGGCTCCTTGGTGGTGAAGAACGGATCGAAGACGCGCGAGGCGGCCTGGGGGGAAACACCCGGGCCGGTATCCTCGAAGACCAGTTCGAGCCTGCCGCCTTCACCGTTCGACGAGGCCCGCGCGCGGATATTGAGAGTACCACCCTGCTGCGCCGCCATCGCGTCCAGCGCATTGAGCTCGAGATTGACGAAGACCTGCTGGAGCTGGCCGGCATCGCACTCAGCCCATAGCGGCGCGTCGCCCAAATCCGCGACCACGCTGACCTGGCGGCGGGCCGCTTCCGTTTCGAGGAGACTCATCGCATTGGTCACGATCTGGCGCACGTCGTGCAGCGAGCGATGCGACTCGCGGCTGCGTCCGTAATCGAGCAGCATCCTGACGATCCTGGAAACCCGATCGATCTGGCTGATGATAATCTCAAGCCCCTTGCGGGCGCGTTCGGACACCGGCTCGCCGCGCAGGATCTGTTCGGCGCGCCCTCTGATCACCCCCATCGGCGTCCCGATCTCGTGCGCGAGGCCGGACGCCAGGGTGCCCACGGTCGCAAGGCGCTCGGCGTGCTGGAGGCTGCGTTCAAGTTCGAGTTCGCGCTTGTGCTTGGCGAGCAGGTCGCGACGGGCGACGTTGAGCTGCTCGGCGAGCTTGCGGAATTCCTCGGTCAGCATCCTAAGCTCATCGGCGTTGGTGTAGGTGTCACGAGTCTCGTCGCGGGAGAACTCCGTTACCTTGCGCGAAAGCTCGGCGAGCGGTTTGGACACGTAGCGCCGGACGAGGAATGGAATGACCAGGACCACGACCGCCAAAACACCCATCGTGGCCACGATCGAAGTCTCCACGCGCGCGCGAAGGTCTTCGCGCAGGTCGGTCCAGTCCTGGGCGACCAGTAGGTAGCCGAGCAGGCCTCCTCGGGTATCGTTGAGCAATACTTCGCGGCAGAACCAGTCCCTGCCTTCTATTCGGGCTTCGAACTCGGAATCGTCGATGGGAACGCCGCGCGAATCGATCAGTCTGCTGGAAAGTTCGAGTGCCTGTTTTCCGGGCGCCCGCCAGACTTTTCCTTCCGGATTGAGCAGGGCGAAGGTGGTGGTCTCGTCGGACATCCTCCGCAGGATGTCGTCGACCTGGTCGAATTCCTTTTGCCGGATATCGTTTTCGAGGGCGGGAGCCAGGCTTCTCGAAGCGACGCGGATATCGCGCTTGAGGTCGTTGGTGTAGACGAAACTGGACCTGCTGGCAACCCAGTACATCCGGCCAAACAAAACCGGAGTCAGAGCCAGGAGGAGGGCCAGGGTTAACCTTGTCCCTACTTTCATCACGGCAATTATAACCGCTTTTGCAGGGCTATATCTTTAGGCGTGCGCATCCCGGAATTTTTGCCCGTAACGGTCTTGAGCAATCGCCCTGCCAGTGGTTAGGCTGTGTCAGGCGAAAATCCTGACAGCTATCTCAACGTCGCTCTCGCCTGATGTTTTTGTTGGCAGGCGCACGAGAGTCATTTGGCATCGCTTCTCGAACTCTGCCTGTGCATGAGGCAATTTGCCACGCCACGATCCAAACGACGGGTCAGTTCGCCTCGACCATCTCGACTGCGCCGCCGAGTATCCAAGCATCCCGGTTGGCACGAAAACTGCGCTAACACGGGACGCTATCGGCATCCGGCGGTGAGGACTGCGTACGGATGAGGGGCAGGCGTGGACATACTGGCAAGCACTCTGGAACAGAAATCGGGTGGCAAGCGCGCGGTCGTCCTCCGGGCTGCCGCGGTGATTGCGGCACTGCTCGCCGTAGGCCTTCCGGCTTCGGCATTGGCCGATTCGGACCGTGCGATATCGCTGAGCGAGGCGGTCGCCATAGCTCTTGAAAACAATCCGGACTATGCGGCTACCGCGAGGGAGCTGATGGTGGCGCAGGCGGAGCTGCAGCGCGCCAACTATATCAGCCAGTTCAATCCCGAAGCCGAGGGAGCGGGCGACTACAAGTCGCGAACGGACCGATCGAATTCGCAGGACTGGCGGGTAGCCATTTCGCAGCAGCTTGAAGTTTTCGGGCAGCCAGCGTTGCGGCGCAGGTCGGCTCAATTCGGCATTGAGCGCACGGCGGCGGAGGTGAAGAACGAGGCGCGGCTGCTGATTGCGGCGGTCAAGATGACGTTTTACGAATCGATTCGCACCCGCAGCGAGACCGACCTGCTGACCGAGCTCGCCAACCTGGACCGCAAACTGAACGATGCCGGACAGGCGCGGCTGCAAGCCGGAGAGATCAGCCAGATAGACGCCAACCTCGCGAGGGTCCGCTACGGCGAGAGCGAACGAGCCTTGATCGAAAGCCGTCAACGCTATCAACTCGAAAGGTCGAGCCTCGGCAGATTGCTGGGCGAAGCCGCGGGGCCTCAGCCCGAGCCGCGCGGCGGCATGACCATCGAGCCCCTCCACGTGGATTCCAGCCGCCTGCTCGAGATCGCCAAGCGCAATCGTCCCGACTACCAGGCGGCGCAACTCGAAGTCGCGCGGTTGAAGAACGAGATGATCCTTAACCAGAGGCTGGCGTTGCCCA